>Ga0315273_10009808_pt1 | contig 12175 bp, 12 predicted proteins | sample YL17G02_0_MG_FD_205753 | JGI IMG/M metagenome (GOLD analysis project Ga0315273, IMG submission 205753) | Sediment microbial communities from Yellowstone Lake, YNP, Wyoming, USA - YL17G02_0 | ecosystem: Environmental > Aquatic > Freshwater > Lake > Sediment | place: USA: Wyoming | collected... | reverse complement strand
ACGTGCGGGAGGTCGACGAGAAGATCGCCGAGATCCGCATGAAGAAGGAGAGCGCGATCGACTCGCAGGACTTCGAGGCTGCCGCTCGCATGCGCGACGAGGAACGCCTCGCCGTCGAAGAGCGCACCAAGCGCGAGCACGAATGGAAGTCCGGCGAGCTCGACATCCTGACCGAGATCGACGAAGAGGAGATAGCCGAGGTCCTCTCCAACTGGACCGGCATCCCCGTCTTCAAGCTGACGGAGGAAGAGACAGAGAAGCTCATCCGCATGGAAGACGAGCTCCACAAGCGCATCGTGGACCAGTCGGATGCGGTTGTCGCAGTGTCCAAGGCGATCCGCCGTACCCGCGCGGGACTGAAGGACCCGAAACGTCCCAACGGTTCGTTCATCTTCCTCGGGCCGAGCGGCGTCGGGAAGACCGAGCTCTCGAAGGCTCTGGCCGAGTTCCTATTCGGAGACGAGGACTCGCTGATCCAGCTCGATATGTCGGAGTACATGGAGAAGCACACCGTGTCGCGCCTGGTGGGTTCGCCCCCCGGATACGTCGGCTACGAAGAGGGCGGTCAGCTCACGGAAGCCGTGCGCCGCAAGCCTTTCAGCGTGGTCCTGTTCGACGAGATCGAGAAGGCGCACCCGGATGTGTTCAACACCCTGCTGCAGATCCTGGAAGACGGGCACCTGACCGACAGCCAGGGCAAGACCGTCGACTTCAAGAACACGCTCATCATCATGACCTCCAACCTCGGCACCCGTGACATCCAGAAGGGCATCGGTGTCGGTTTCTCGGCGCACGTCGGCGAAGGCTACGACTACGACCGGATGCGCGAGAAGGTCCTGGAAGAGATGAAGAAGGACTTCCGTCCTGAGTTCCTCAACCGCATCGACGAGATCATCGTGTTCCACGCGCTCACGCGCGAGGCCGTCAAGGAGATCGTCTCGCTGATGATGGTTAGGGTTCGCGAGCAGCTGAAGTCCAAGGATCTCGACATCGAGCTATCCGAGCAGGCGAAGGAACTCCTTGCCGAGAAGGGCTACGACCCTGGTCTGGGCGCGCGGCCGTTGCGGCGCACGATCCAAAGGTTGGTCGAGGACCCGCTGTCGGAGGCGCTGCTGCACAAGGAGTTCCGCGCCGGCCAGACCATCATCGTCGATGCCCGCGACGGCGAGATCGTATTCGAAGGCACGGAGCCCACTCCGGACGTCCCGCCGGTAGAACTGGCCGGCACCCAGGAGAGCTAGCTTCCGCCAACTTCTTTCAGAACGGCCTGGGTGGCCTCCTCAACGACCGCGGGCACCCGCGCCATGACCGCTTTGACGACTTTGTCACGAACCCCTCGTTCGACTTCGGTCTGAGTTCTGCTCCCGTTCGTCGAAGGGCGCGCTTGTGTCTCGGCCCGCAGGCGCTGAAGGACCCATGTGCGAACCAGTTGAGTCACGCCGACGCCCTTGGCTTCCGCGAGCGCCCGGAGTTGCTCCACCGTCTGCGTATCGAAGCGAACCGCGAAGGTCGAGGACAGTGGGCGAGAAGGGCGCTCGATCGTTACCCACTCGAGTTCATCAGGGTCGATGTCTTCGAAGCTGGTGTTGTCCCAGAACTCAGCTTCCTCCTCGTATGACGCGAACTCGGGGATCTTCTTCTTCTTCGCCATGGCTACCTACCTCGCGTTCGATAGCGACGCTTCTCGCCCTTGTCCATCTCCCTGGCCGTCACCACAAGACAGCTGCCGTCGGAGAGCACCTCCAGGATGATCATCAAGCGCTTTCCCGTGTGTGTCGCGCCCAGAACCGCCCAGCGAGACCTGCCTCGACTGCCCCTCGCTCGCGCTGTCAGCGCTGCCCGATCGAAGGCCGCTTCCTCGACCTCCTGTTGGCGCACGCCGTGACGAGCGACGTGAGCTTCGTTCCGCTCGTTCCACACGAGTTCCCTGATCCGCAAGCCGCACTCCGCTCATGTTCAGGATGTTATACGGACGCGATACATCCCGCAATACATCCATGAGGGGGTGGAAGGCAGTCTCGCACGCCCGTCTGACACCAGCCGCGCGGGCCGCCCAGGCGAAGGAACCTAGAACGAGCGAAAGGCCCGGGGCGTACCCCGGGCTCTTCGGTTGGAGCAGCTCTGATCCTAGGGAGACGGCGAAGGTGCAGCCACACCCCAAGACGGCCCTATGATCTCGTCGCCGCCGGGATCGATCTCGAGCTTCTTCCAGCCGAAGCCACCGGGCCTCATGATGACTAGCGAGTGGTTGTCTTCAACGTAGGCGATCCACTTGCCGTCAGGAGACCATGTGGCGCCGGCCGCCGATCCGTGGTTGACCTCGACGTCGCTGACGTCACCTCCGTTGGCTGGGATCTGTGCAAGCCGTGCGGTGACGATCCCGTTGGTCTCCTTCAGACCCCACAGGGTTCGCCCCCCGGTGAAGAGCAGCGTTGATCCATCGGGCGACCAGGAGACCTCGCCGAGATGCGCGTAGGCGTCGGTCAGAACCTGCTCCGGGCCGTTCTTGTGCCAGACCCTGAGCTCCTCGCGGGTGACCGCCGTCTGACCATCCCCGTTCGGGACCGGAACATATGCGTCGGCCGCGACCCTCGTGTAGGCGATCGCCGTGCCGTCCGGGGACCACGCGGGGTTCCAGTCGTACGGGGCCTCGTAGCTCGGTGCATCGGGGTCGGAACCCGGCGTCGTCACGTGATGCGGGTTGGTTCCATCGGTGTTGACCACCCAGATCCTCTTGTCGTCGACATAAGCGATCTCAGTCCCGTCGGGGGACCAAGCGGGGTCTACTCCGGACGCTACCGATCTTGGGTCGCTGCCGTCGGCGTTCGCGATAACGATCTCGTAACCCAGCGGTCCCTCGTGGTCGTAAACGATCTGCGTGCCGTCGGGCGACCAGTCTGAGCCGTAGTCGCGCGAGCCAGTGGTGAGCTGTGTCTCCTTCCCAGTGGCCGGATCGAAGGAGAAGATGTGCCAGGTTCCGGGCTGCTGCCACTTCGCGTAGAGGAAGTCGCCGTTGACTGGGGTGGCTGCCGCGATGTGGTCGCCGCCTCCGGCGGCCGGTTGGACCGTTCCCTTCTGTGTGCCGATGGTGACGAAGGCGAAGATCAGTGCGCCGACGATGGCGAGTCCCACCACCAGGGCTCCGACCTTGTCACTGCGGCCGCTCTTCGTCTTCCTGTCGTCGAGTCGGCCGAGCGCGTCCGTCGGCGGGGTGTAGTGTCGTGCCGCGCGTTGGAGTTCGTTCTTCATGTCATCCATCGATCTCACCTGCCTGACGTCGTAGTTCGGTTCTCCCTCGTGACGCGAGGGTGCGTATCGCTCCGGCCGACAGGCCGAGGAAGTCCCCGGCCTCCTCGGCCGTGAAGTCCAAGAAGTTCGTTAGCACGATCGCGGCTCGCTGCTTCTCGGTGAGAGGGGCCAGCGCCTTGACGATGGCCTCCTGCTCCTCGATGCGCGAGATGCCATCGTCGGCCGGGATCAGATGGACCGCCTTGCGAGCGGCCAGGGCCGCCCGCCGCCTGCGCGATCTGAACGCGTTCATGGCGGTGCGATACAGGTACGCGGTCGGGTCATCGACTTTCTGGACTATGCGGTCCCAGCGGGCCCACATCGCGAGGAAGGCGTCCTGCATGATCTCTTCGGCCTCGTGCCTGTTGCGTGTGACCAGGCACAGCGCGCGGTAGAGGCGGTCGTGCTCTGTTTCGAAGAATCTCTCGAAGGTCAGCGAGGCCTCCTCCGTGAAGCTGTCGTATCGGATGAGTTCCATGGCGCATGGAGTTGCGAGCGGGTCGTTCCGTTACGCGAAGTGGAACACTAGCCGTTCGGTGCCTATCTTCGGCGAACGTAAACGCGTGATGGGAGCAGAGCGTTCATGGCTCGATGGATGCCACCTACACGACCTCGGAACCGACCAGCGTGAGTAGAGCGATGAGCGGGGGGTACGAGGCGACAGGCAGTTTCGAGGCCTTCTTCGAAGCCACGCACGCCGATCTGTTCGCCGCCCTCTGGCTCGTGACCCGCAACAGGCACGAAGCTGAGGAGATCATGCAGGACGCGTTCATGGCCATGTGGACGAGATGGGACCGGCTCTCGGAGATAGAGAACCCGACCGGCTACCTGTACCGAACCGCCATGAACGCATTCCGCAGCAGAGGGCGCCGCGCGGCCGTCGCGCTGCGCAAGGGCGTCCATCTGATGCCGGCCGACGACGCGCTGGCTCGCGTCGAGGAACGCGAAACGATCGTGAGCGCACTCGCGCCGCTGACTCCGAAGCAACGGGCCGCGGTGGTGCTTACCGTCATCCTCGACTTCACGTCGGAGGAGGCGGGAGACCTATTGGGCGTCAGGCCCTCCACGGTCCGAGTGCTGGCCAGCCGCGGCCGGGCGCAACTCAAAGAGACGATGGGAGAGAGCCATGAGTGAACGACGGGAGTTCTTGGAGAGGATCAAGCGGCAGGTTCCTGCCCCCGGCATGGATGAGATGTTCGCGCGCCATGAACGCAAGGCACGCGCTGAGCGGATACGCGCGGGAGTCGTCGGGCTGGCTATCACCGCCGCGGTCGTCGTGGGACTCGTGGCGGCTTTCGGCGGTCTGAACCACGGCGTCTCGCCGGCGGCCGGCGGATCGGACGAAGGCTCACCCGCCGCGGCTGTGATCCCGAACATGGTCGCCGGCCAGGGCCAGTTCTACTACCGCGAGTTGGGCATGTATCTCGGACCAGGTCAAGGGGACCAGGTCTACGGCCCGTTCGTGATCAAGAACTGGCTCGCCACCGATGGATCGGGGCGACTCGTCTACAACCCGCCCGCGGAGGGCGCGGACATGTACGGGATGCGCGTAGAGAAGGGCGGCTACGGTCAGACACATCCCGCTGACGTGGTGTATGGCAAGGACGAGAGCCCGCTCTCGCTGATCCATCTGTCGGGGGATCCGGACACCCTCTTGACTCAGCTCGAGGCCAGAGGCGAGCCCGGGGGGGCTTCTCCGGGACCTCAACCGCTCGGCTCACCGGCCCCCGGCTCGAGCGCCAGCATCTCCGACCTGAAGCTGATGCGGGTCATCTTCGACATCCTCACGGACAGCGGCGAGATGCTGCCCACCCCAACGGTGCAGGCGGGGTTGTTCGAGGTCGCCAGGAACATGACCGGCGTGACGGAAGACACGAACGCTATGGACCCGGCTGGGCGTCCGGCGGTGTCGCTCACGTTTCAGATCGACCAGCCTCCGGTGTTCTTCTTCGACCCGACGACCCACCAGTTCCTCGGTAGCGGGTGGTACACCCAGGATGGACACCTGTTGACCTCGCTCGTCGTGCGGTCAGAAGGGGTGGTGGATTCCACCGACGTCGGTTCGACGCACGTTGATTCCCTGGTCCCGATGGTGAACGAGGCGATCGCAGAACTCCAGCCGTAGGAAGCCTTTCAGCCGCGGTCGATGGGTGCGCTTTCTAGCTGAGAGACTGTTCGCATGATCGATCAAGAGGCGCTTCTGGCGCTCAAGGATGAAGAGGATGCGCGGTTCGTCGCTGCCCGGCCCAAGACCATGGCGCTCTGGGAACGTGGCAAGGAGGTCATGCCGAACGGGGTGCCGATGTCTTGGCTGCGCGGCAGCTATCACCACCCACCGATGTTCGTGGACGAAGCCAAGGGCTCCCACTTCCGGGACGTGGACGGGCACGACTACGCCGACTTCAACATCGCCGACATGTCCATGTTCTGCGGGTACGCACCGGAGCCCCTGGTTCGCGCGGTCAACGAACGCATGGAAGCCGGCAACCAGTTCCTCCTGCCGACCGAGGACTCCATCTGGGTAGCCGAGGAACTGGCGCGACGGTGGAAGCTGCCGAAGTGGCAGTTCACGCTGTCGGCGTCGCAGGCCAACACCGAGGTCATCCGTGTATCGCGTGTCGCCACCGGCCGCGACAAGGTGCTCATGTTCGAGGGCAAGTACCACGGACACTTCAACGAAGCGCTGGTCCTTCCGGGCGACGACGGGAAGCTGGTACCTGAAGAAGCCGGTCTGCCGCCGGACGTGACGCGCACCACGGTCCTCGTTCCGTGGAACGATGTGGACGCGCTGGAACGCGCGTTGGCGTCGCGTGAGATCGCGGTCGTCCTGACCGAGCCCGCGGTGTCGAACAACATCGTGTTGCTTCAGCCGGAGCCCGGTTTCCACGACGCGCTCCGCACGCTGACGCGCGATACGGGAACCTTGCTCGCCCTGGATGAGACGCACACGCTCGTTGCCGGCCCCGGAGGACTCGTGGAGCGGTGGAGTCTTGACCCCGACTTCGTGGTCGCGGGCAAGTCGATAGCGGGAGGGGTTCCGCTCGGGACCTACGGCATGCGCGAGGAGATCTCGGAACTGCTGGAACAGGAGAAGTCCCCGGAGGGCGAGCGTCACGATCTGGTTGCCACCGGCGGGACACTCTTCGGCAACGCGCTGCAGATGGCGGCGGCGCGGGCGACGCTCGGCGAGATACTCACCGACGACGCATATGAGCGCACGGCTGCATTGGGGTTGCGGCTGGCGACAGGGATGCGCGACGCGGTGAGCGCAGCGGGCCTGCCCTGGTACATCCATCACCTCTACCCGCGTGCCGGCTACACGTTCGCATCCCAGCCCCCACGCAACGCCTCCGAAGCGGACGCGGTCGAGAACGAACTCTTGCGCCGGGTCATCCGCATCTGGCTGGCCAACCACGGGGTCTGGGAGGCGATCGTCGGGGCGGGCCCGGTCGTTCCTGTTCCAGGCACGCAGGATGACGTCGAAACGTACGTGGCGGCCTTCGGCTCTCTGTTGGAGCGGCTGGCCTAGACGACCAAAGCGGTCCGATAACACCTATACTCCCGCCTATCCGAGCCAGGAGATTCCAAGGTCTTCGCTATGGCTGGCGGAGAAGAGAGGGAGGATCCATGAAGCGACGCTTCATCGTCGGCCTCGCGGTCGCACTGATGATGGTGGCGGCAGCTTGTTCCAAGGACAGCACCACGCCCGCCGCATCACCTGCATCTCAGGAGTCAACCGCAGGCTCGACTGTGGCTGTGACCCTGCAGGAGTTCTCGGTCATAGCGACCCCCTCGTCCGTGCCCGCGGGCTCGGTCACGTTCAACACCACGAACGAAGGACCCGATGACGTACACGAGATCGTCATCATCAAGACCGACCTCGCGATGGCCGATATCCCGACCGACAAGGACGGGGCCATGATCGAGGACGCTGAGGGCCTAGACCCCATCGACGAGATCGAAGACCTCGAGGTCGGCGACACGCAGGACCTGACCGTCACCCTGGAGGCGGGATCCTACATCCTGGTCTGCAACATCGTTCAGAAAGAGCCGGACGGCTCGATGGAGGCGCACTACAAGATGGGCATGTTCACCGAGTTCACGGTCACCGGGGACTCAGGCGCAACCGCTATGCCCACGGCTACAGGTGCTGCCGCCTACACCGCCACCGAGTACAGCTTCGACGGCCCGGACACGCTGCCGGCAGGCACCTCGGACATCACGGTGGAGAACGTCGGTTCGGGCGATCACGAGATGGTCATTATCCGCTTGGACAAGCACCAGGATTGGACCGAGGACCAGATCGTGGAGTACGTCAAGAACGACCCGCAAGGGCAGCCCTCCTGGGCCGTTCCCGTGGGCGGTCTCCTAACGGCGAAAGGACCTCCGATCATCGCTCCTGGGGAAACCGCACCCGTCGTGTTCATGGACTTCGGCGACGGCACCAAGGCTCCGACCGCCGTCAAGGACGGATCCCTCGAGGCCGGCACGTATCTGTTCATGTGCTTCCTGGGCTCGAAGGATCAGCCCCATGCAGCCATGGGGATGGTCAAGAAGGTCACCGTTTCGTAGATCCACCGTATCGCCCGCAGGTGTCCAGCGTGGCACCTGCGGGTGATGCTCTACCAGCCAGCTAACTCCTCATGCCGCTGGGTCCCCTGTTGCGTCTCTGTCATACCCCTTGGCTAGTGTTCGCCCGTGAGCAAGGTACGGAGCGTCCAGGTGTGCACGCAGTGCGGGCAGCAGCTGGCCCAGTGGGCCGGTCGGTGTCCGGGATGCGGAGCTTGGGGAACTATCGAAGCATCCGCCGGGGGTGGGGGGTCGTCGTCGAAGGGCGTCAACCTTTCGTCCCTGACGGTTGAAGGTGGTTCTTCGCGAGAGCGCATCGGTACCGGCTACGAGGGCATCGACCGGGTGTTGGGCGGGGGAATCGTTCCGGCATCCGTGATGCTCCTGGCGGGCGAGCCCGGCATCGGCAAGTCGACCCTTCTCCTCCAGTTGGTTTCGAACTTGTCGGGTGCCGGGTGGCCTTGCCTGATCGCGTCGGGCGAGGAATCGCGCGACCAGGTCGCAGAGAGGGCGCGCCGCCTCGGACTCGCCGCCGACAAACTGGGTTTCATGAGCGGCAGAGAGCTGCCCGAGGTGCTGGCCGCCGCCTTCTCAGAAAGACCCTTCTTGCTGGCGCTGGATTCGATACAGGCGCTTCGCGATCCAGACACGACGGGCATCGTCGGCGGCCCCGGGCAGGTACGCGCCTGCGCGGACGCGCTGGTGGGTCTGGCCAAGTCTCAGGACATCGCAGTTCTCATGACCGGCCACGTCACCAAGGACGGGGACCTCGCCGGGCCGCGCACGCTGGAGCACGCGGTGGATGTCGTCATGTCCTTCGAGGGCGACCCTCGCAGCGGCCACCGCATGCTGGCGGGAGGGAAGAATCGCTTCGGCCAGGAGGGAGAGGCTGCGTGGTTCGAGATGGGTCCGCGAGGCCTCGTTGAGGCAGACCCCGGTTCCTGGTTGTCTCCCGGGACGGGCGAACCGGGAACGGCGACGGCGCTCCCGATGGCCGGCAGGCGTGCGCTGGCGGTTGAAGTGCAGGCACTCGTCGTACCCGTCGAGAACGGCGCCCGCAGACAGGCCACCGGCCTGGATGCCCGCAGGTTCCAGCTGGTCGCGGCCGTTGTGGACCGGGTGGCCGGGATCCCGGTGGCCCGAGCCGACCTCTATGGGGCCTCGGCGGGGGGTGTACGGCTGGATGATCCGGGGTGCGATCTCGCGGTGGCGGCCGCCCTTGCCTCCGCAGCCACCGGTCAGGCGGCGCCTCCGTCGTCGGCGTTCATCGGGGAGGTGGGGCTCACGGGCCAGATCAGACCCGTTCCAGGGATGCAGCAGCGTCTCGCGGCGGCGCGGGCGAGGGGGATAGCCGAAGTCTTCGCCCCCGTCGGCTCCAAGAGTGAGGCCGACGTGACTCCGGTTCGGCATATCCGCGATGCCCTGAGGTGGGCTCCATGCACCCGTCGCTAGCTGCGAAGATACTGCAGTAGCAGCGTTGTCAACCCCCGTTTATGGGCTCTGACCTGCGGATTTGATTTGCGCCTCAGGTGGGGCCCGTGCTACCATCGGAAACGTAAGCGCGTCCCCCGACCGTCTATTGGAGGCCTCTTGTTGTTCCACAAGGGTGACACTGTCGTCCATCCTGAACACGGCGCCGCGGTGATCGAAGACATCCGCGACCGCGAATTCCAGGGAGAAACCCGCAAGTACCTCAAGCTCAGGGTCGTCCATGGGGATCTGACCGTGAACGTTCCAGTCGAAAGCGCCCCCGAGGTGGGGCTGCGCGGGGTCGTCAGCAAGGCCGAGGTCAAGAAGGTCCTCAAGGTCCTTCAGCAAGACGAAAGCGTCATGGCTGCCAACTGGAGCCGCCGCTTCAAGAACAACATCGAGAAGCTGCGCTCCGGGGACATCTATCAGGTCGCCGAGGTGGTCCGGAACCTGTCGATCCGAGACCGCGACAAAGGCCTCTCCGCCGGCGAGAAGCGGATGGTGGTCAAGGCCCGTCAGATCCTCGTATCCGAGCTCATGTTCGCCAACGGCGTAACTGAGGAGAAGGCCGAGGAGACCGTGGACAAGGTCCTGGACGACTCCCACGATTCTCGGGTTGCCGCCGCCGCCCAGTAGGGTTGTCTTGGGGCCGGTTCGAGGTCGGCTCCTAATATCGGGTGCGGGATGATGACATGAGCACAGCCAGAGACAGAACCGGCACAGGTCGCATGGTCGAAGTCGTGCGACTGATATTCATCGTCCTGCTCGCCACCGCCGGTTTCGAGATCGCAACCAGCTCGGGAGCGTTCACGACCAGGCGCACCATCCTCGGCGTCTTCTTGGGTGCCGCCACCGGATACGTGATCGGGGGGATCTTCGGTCGCCTCACGGCCTCGACCGTTTCCGGGGTCGAGAAGGATCTGCGCAAGCGCTCCGCCGCGGAGATCGCGATGGGGGTCGTCGGTCTGATCTGCGGGCTCATGATCTCTTTCTTCGTGACCATGCCCCTGATCCTGGGTCTCCCGCCCGCGGCATATTGGCCGGCGACCGTCTTCATCTACCTGGTTCTCGGCTGGCTGGGATTCCGCATCGCCCACACGCGCCAAGAGGACCTCTACTCGATGCTCGGCCTGAAGCCCCGGGTCTCCGGCTCCGGACGGACGGAGGTGAGCGTTATCGACACGAGCGTCCTCATAGACGGCAGGATCGTCGATCTGGCGTCCACCGGGTTCCTTACGGGTGTGTATCTGATCCACAGCGGAGTCCTCGAGGAACTGCAGCGCATCGCCGACTCGTCGGACCCGGGTCGCCGAGGCCGCGGCAAGCGTGGCCTGGACAATCTGACCCGGTTGCAGAAGGACCCTCGGGTCGAGGTCGTTCTCGTGGAAGAGCAGGCTCCCGGGGAGATCGATGCCGCGCTGGTCAGGCTCGCGCGAGAGCGGGGCGCGACCCTCGTGACGGCCGACATGAATCTCGCGAAGGTGGCCGAGGCCGTTTCGGTCCCCGTTCGGTCCATCAACGCACTCGCGTCCGCCCTGCGCCAGCCCGTCGCTCCTGGTGAGGAACTGAACGTCAAGCTCGTCAAGGGGGGAAGGGAGCACGGACAAGCGATCGGCTACCTCGAAGACGGCACGATGGTCATCGTCGAAGGGGCCGCCGAGCAGATGGGGAGCGAAGTCAAGGTTCGTGTGACCAACATGCTGCAGACGCCGAGCGGGCGGATGGTCTTCGCGGCGTTGCCGGACTGATGGCCGAGACCACGGTCGCGGTCGTGCTCGCCGCCGGCGCCGGGGAGAGGCTCGCAGCCGGCGAGCCGAAGGCATTCATCGCCATAGGTTCGCGAAGCATCCTCGAGATAGCGGCGGCCAACGCCGAGGCCTGCGAGCAGGTCGCGTCCCTGGTGGTGACCGTTCCCCCCGGCACCGAGGAGCAAGCCCGCGGCATATTGGGTTCGCTTTCCAAGCCCGTCGTGGTTGTGGTGGGAGGAGCATCGCGACAGGAGTCGGTGCGGCTGGCCTTGGCCGCGGTTCCGGCAGACGCTGAGAGCGTTGCAGTGCATGACGCAGCGCGCTGCCTGGCTTCTCCGGCCCTCTTCTCGCGGGTGATATCGGCAGCCACCGGCGTCGACGGGGCCATCCCTGTCGTCCCCGTGTCGGACACCGTGAAGCGAGTCGTGGATGGCATCGTAGCCGCGACCGTCCGGCGTCAGGATCTGGCGCTGGCACAGACACCGCAGGTCTTCCCCGCGGACTCCCTGCGTGACGTACATGCCCGAGCGGCGGCGGAAGGACTGTCGTTCACGGATGACGCTGCCATGTTCGAGTGGACGGGCCTGCGGGTTGTCACCGTCGCCGGTGAGGAGACGAACTTCAAGATCACGACACCCGCGGATGTTCTTCGCGCGGGGGCGGTATTGGGAGGTGACGTTGATGGGTGACCAGAGATTCGGATTGGGGTTCGATTCGCATCCACGCGAGATCGGCCGTCCTCTCTATCTGGGAGGGGTTCACTTCGAAGGGGAGCCGGGGTTGTCGGGCCATTCCGATGCGGACGTGGTGTGCCATGCGATCGGAGATGCCCTTCTGGGGGCTGCGGGACTGGGCGACCTAGGTGACCACTTCTCCGACACGGATCCGGGGATAGCCGGGATAGCTGGTCTCGACTTGTTGGCCCAGATCGTCGGGCTCCTGGCCGAAGAGCAGCTTCACCCTTGGTCTTGCGACGCCACCGTTATCGCCGAGCGCCCGAAACTCGCGCTCAAGCGGGAGGAGATGAGGCGCAACGTCGCGGCGACGCTTGGCGTTCCGGTCGAGCGCGTGTCGGTGAAGGCCACTCGCCCGGAGGGACT
>Ga0315273_10009807_pt1 | contig 12175 bp, 9 predicted proteins | sample YL17G02_0_MG_FD_205753 | JGI IMG/M metagenome (GOLD analysis project Ga0315273, IMG submission 205753) | Sediment microbial communities from Yellowstone Lake, YNP, Wyoming, USA - YL17G02_0 | ecosystem: Environmental > Aquatic > Freshwater > Lake > Sediment | place: USA: Wyoming | collected... | reverse complement strand
CCCTCGGGGGGCAGCGAACACCAGGCCGAAGGCCGCAGGACAGCCGAAGGCTGGTCCCGCGAAGCGGGATGCGGCTATACCGCACACAGTGAGCGTGGGGGCTGTTCATCTCAGCCCAGCCGCATCTTGTCGATGCCGACCATGCGATCGTAGACGGCGTACAGCGCGAGTGTCGCGGCCAGCAGCATGATCGACAGCGCCGCCGCCATCCCCCAGTTCACGGTCTTGCTGGCGTAGAAGGCGATGAAGTAGCTGATCATCTGGTCGTCGGCGCCTCCGACCAGCGCCGGCGTGATGTAGTAGCCCAGCGCCTGGATGAAGACCATCAGGCAGCCGGCGCCCACGCCCGGCAGCGTCTGCGGCATGTAGACGCGCCGGAACGCCGTTAAGGGCGCCGCGCCGAGCGACGACGCAGCGCGCAGGTAGGTAGGCGAGATGCCCTTCATCACCGCGTACAGCGGCAGCACCATGAACGGCAGCAGCACGTGCACCATCGCGACGTAGACGGCGAAGCGGTTGAAGATCATGCGCACCGGCTCGGCGACGAGCCCGAGCGACAGGAACAGGTTGTTGAGGATGCCCTCGCGCTGCAGCAGGACGACCCAGGCGACGGTGCGCACCAGCAGCGACGTCCAGAACGGGAGCAGCACGAGGAAGAGCAGCACGGCGGCGCGCCCGGGCGGCTGCCGCGCGATGAAGTACGCGACCGGATAGCCCAGCAGCAGGCAGACGAGCGTCACGACGCCGGAAATCCACAGCGTGCGCCCGAGCACGTTGCGGAACACCGACTGCTCGGGCATGGCGGCGGTGATCGCATCGCTCGCGTCGCGCCGCAGGTCCAGCGCCGCCAGCAGGTAGAAATCGGTGACCGGCCCGGCGGCCCGGCGGATGACCGCCCAGGTCTCGCGGTCGTTCCACTTGGGATCGATCGCGCCGAGGATTTCGCGCGGCGACCCAGTCAACTCGCCGTCGATGCGCCGGCCGGTCGCGAAGAGCAGCGACCGGAATCCCGCGACGTCGTAGTTGAGCCGCGTGGCTGCGCTGGCGAGCGTGCCGGCCTCGCGCGCGGCCCGGACATCCTCGATCAGCGCCGCGTAGGCGGGGTCGGGCGGCAATTCGCGTCCGTCCCAGCGCGCCAGCTCCGCCGTCACGCGCGGCATGATCGTTCCGACCTCGCGGTCGAAGATCGCGAGCCCGAGCATCCAGCCGATCGGCACGATGAAGGTCGCGAGCAGAAAAAGAAAAAGCGGCAGCACGAGGGCCGCCGCCCGCAGTTGCTCCCTGCGCCCGCTCCGCGCGAGCGCCCGCCGCAGCGCGGCGGCGGGGTCGGCGCCCGGCGCCGTCGCCGCGGAGGGGAGGGCCATCGCGCCCGGCCGAACGCCGGAGTCCTACTTCGCGACCCAGGCGTTGAAGCGCTGGTTCAGCTTGTCGAGGTTCTCCAGCCAGAACTTGTCGTTGATGTAGAGCGCGGCGGCGATGTTCTGCGGCGCGGTGGCGAGTTCCGGCAGCACCTTGGGATCGATCAGCGCAGTCGCGGCCTTGGCCGTCACGCCGTAGGTGATCTTCGAAGGCAGGTTCTTCTGGTTCTGCGGGTCGTTGACGAAGACGAGGTACTTTTCCGCATCGGCCTTGTTCGGCGTGCCCTTCATGATCACCCACGAGTCGATCGTGTAGAGATTGTTCGTCCATGCGATCTTGAAGTTCTTCTTGTCCTTGTCGTTGGCGGTGGCGATTCGGCCGTTGTAGGCGTCGGTCATCACTACTTCACCCGAAGCGAGGAGCTGTGGCGGCTGCGCGCCCTTTTCCCACCACACCACGCTGCCCTTGATCTGGTCGAGCTTCTTGAACGCGCGCTCGACGCCGGCGTCGGTGCCGAGGGTCTTGTAGACGTCCTTCGGCGCGACGCCGTCGGCCAACAGCGCGATCTCCAGCGTGGTCTTCGGGCCTTTGCGCAGCGCGCGCTTGCCCGGCCACTTCTGCAGGTTGAAGAAGTCCGCCCAGTTCTTCGGCGTGTCGCCCTTGATCTTGTCGCCGTCGTAGGCGAGCACGAAGCTGTAGACGATGGCGCCAACCCCGCAGTCGTTGACCGCGTCCGCCAGGTACTTGTCCTTGCCGCCGAGCTTCGCCCAATCGAGCTTTTCGTAGAGACCTTCCTCGCAGCCAATGAGCAGCTCGTCGGATTCCACCTGCACGACGTCCCAGTTGTTGTTGCCGCCCTTGATCTTCGTGCGCAGCGTGCCCACGCCGCCGTCCCAGCTCTCCTCGACCATCTTGACGCCGGTCGCCATGAACGGCTTGAAGTAGACCTCGCGCTGCGCGTCCTGGTACGCGCCGCCCCAGGAAACGACGGCGAGGTCGCGCGCGGCGGCGCCCGTGGCAAGCACGATCGACGCGGCGGCGAGTGCAACCAACTTGAACGACTGGGTTTTCATCATTTTCTCCTCATGCGGTTAGACCGCTACAACTTCCTGCGCGAACGCCCGACAGTGTTCGGGCGCCCACGCCAATTCGATCGCGGCACCGATCGCGGGCAGCTTGTGCGCCTCGTCGATCGGCCGCTTGATCGTGAAATCATCGTTGCCGGGCAGCGCAACGCGCGCCCTGACGTGATCGCCGAGGTAAATAACCTCGCGCAGCGTGCCCGCGAGGCGACACCCGTCCCGCACGGGGATTGTATGCCCGGACGAGCCAATTTGCACCCGCTCCGGTCGCAACGATACCGTGACGCGGCTGCCCGCGGGCAACGGCGCGGCCAACGATCCTTCGATGCACGCATCGCCGGCAATCCTGACCGTGCACCGGTTCCCCGTGACCGTCAGCAGGCTGCCCTCGAAACGGTTGTTCTCGCCGATGAAACGGGCGACGAAAGCGTTGACGGGGGCTTCGTAGAGCTGCTCGGGCCCGTCGAGCTGCTGGATCTTCCCGCGATGGAACACCGCGATGCGGTCCGACATCGTCAGCGCCTCGGCCTGGTCGTGGGTGACGTAGACCATCGTCACGCCAAGCCGCTGGTGCAGCCGCCGGATCTCGAGCTGCATCTGCTCGCGCAGCTGCTTGTCGAGGGCGCCGAGCGGCTCGTCCATCAACACGAGCTTCGGCTCGAACACGAGCGCCCGTGCGACGGCAATCCGCTGCTGCTGCCCACCGGAAAGCTGCGCCGGCCGGCGGCCGCCGAACCCGGCAAGCTGCACCATGTCCAGCACGCGGTCGACCCGGCGCGCGATCTCGTCGCGCGCAATGCCGCGCACGGAGAGCGGGAAACCGATGTTCTCGGTCACGGTCATGTGCGGGAACAGCGCGTAGTTCTGGAACACCATGCCGATCTGGCGCTTGTACGGCGGCAGGCGCGACAGCGGGTTGCCGTCCAGCAGGATTTCGCCCGACGTCGGCGTTTCGAATCCGGCGAGCATCATCAGCGTCGTCGTCTTCCCGGAGCCCGACGGCCCGAGCAATGTCAGGAACTCGCCGCGCTCGATGTCGAGATCGAGGTCGTCGACGACGCGCACGATGCCGTCGTACGTCTTGCCGATGCCGACGAAGCGGACGATCGGCTCAGGCATGCCGTCCGCCGCGGACCGGAATCTCCGCTTCGCCGGCCCGGTCCGTTCGCCGTCTCACACGAGGCCCTTCTCTTTCACCATCGCCCACGTGTCGTCGAGCGCCTTGCCGAAGCACTCCATCATCGCGTCGATCTCGGCCTCGCTGATGATCAGCGGCGGGCTGAACGCGACGATGTCGCCCGGCATGTTGCGCAGAATCGCGCCGTGGTGCTGGGCGCGCCGCACGAGGTACGCCGCGATTCCGGCCTTGGGGTCGAAGCTCTGCCGGGTTGCCTTGTCGCGGACCAGCTCGACCGCGCCGATGAGACCGATCCCGCGCGCTTCGCCGATCAGCGGATGATCGGCGCGGCTGCGGATTCCCGCCTGCAGGCGAGGACCGACGCGCCGCACCGCGCCGACGATGTCGCGCTCGGCGTAGATCTTCAGCGTTTCCAGCGCGACGGCGGCGGGCACGGGGTGCGACGAATAGGTGTAGCCATGGCCGAAGATGCCGAGCTTGTCGCTCTGCTGCAACAGGATTTCGTACAGCTTGCCGGAAACGAGGGTGGCCGAGATCGGCAGGTAGCCCGCGGACAGCGCTTTCGCCAACGTCATGATGTCGGGTTGGAGGTTGAACGTGTGCGCGCCGAACATGTTGCCGGTGCGGCCGAATCCGCAGATCACCTCGTCGGCGACGAACAGGATGTCGTACTTCTTCAGGATCGGCTGCACTCGGTCGAAGTACGTCGCCGGGGGCACGATGACGCCGCCCGCGCCCATCACCGGCTCCGCGAAAAATGCGGCCACCGTGTCGGGATCTTCGCGCAGGATCAGCTGCTCGAGGCTGTCGGCGAGGCGCGCGGCAAATGCCTCCTCGCTTTCGCCCGGTTTTGCGCCCCGATAGTAGTGCGGGCAATCGGTGTGCAGGATGCGTGCGATCGGCAGGTCGAAATCGGTGTGGGCGAACGCGAGCCCGGTCAGGCTTGCGGTGGCAACCGTCACGCCGTGATAGGCGCGCTGGCGCGAGATGATCTTCTTTTTCCGCGGCCGGCCCAGCGCATTGTTGATGTACCAGGCAAGCTTGATCGCCGTGTCGTTCGCCTCGGATCCCGAATTCGCGAAAAGGACCTTGCTCATGCCCGCCGGGGCCATGAGGATCAATCGCTCGGCGAGTTCCGTGCTGATGGCAGGAACCTTCCCGGCGAAGCTGTGATAGAACGGCAGCTCGCACATCTGCTTGTAGGCCGCCTCCGCGAGCCGGCGCTCCGAAAAGCCGAGCGAAGCGCACCACAGGCCGGCCATGCCCTCGAGATAGCGTTTGCCCTCGTCGTCGTAGACGTAGACGCCGTCGCCGCGCGTGATGACCAGCGGCCCTTCGGTCACTATGGAGCGAAGGTTCGTCGCCGGATGCAGGTGGTAGGAAAGGTCTCGGCGCGCGGCCGGGGTGGTCAGCGACATGGTGGGGATTCCCTGCGATGGCTGCGGATGGCACTGCGGGGGACAATACGGATTGTTTGCGCTGATGCGCGCGGCGTCAAGAGGCTGCCGCGGCGCGAATGCCGCGGTTCGGCACCGGCGGGCGGGGTCGCGGCGTAGAATAATGGCGGCCGAATGCGATTATCGCCGCGCGAAATCGCCTCCGGCTCCGTTTTCCCGGACTCGGGCATGACAAACGACGCTTCGAACCTGGCCGTTCTCTTCGCCGACGTCAGCGGCAGCATGCGGCTCTACGAGACGGTCGGGGACGCCGCCGCGCTCGCGACGATCGACCGCTGCCTGTCGCTCGTCAGGGCGGCGTGCGAGGGTCACGGCGGCCGGGTGGTGAAGACCATCGGCGACGAGGTGATGGCCGTCTTCCCGGGGGCGGATCAAGCCGCCGAGGCCGCCGCCGAAATGCAGGCGAGGGTATTCGGAGAGCCCCCGGCAGGTCGCGTCCGGCTGGCGATTCGTGTCGGGTTCCACGTCGGTACGGCGATCGAGGTGGACGGCGATGTCTTTGGCGACTCGGTCAACGTCGCGGCGCGGATGGCGGCGCTCGCCAAGGGTGAGCAGGTCATCCTGTCCGGGCAGACGGCCGACGCGTTGACGCCCTTGCTGCGGTCCCGCGTCCGGGAGATCGATTCGCTGACGGTCAAGGGCAAGCACAAGGACATCGGCATCTTCGAGCTGATCTGGCAGGCGTCCGAGGACGACCTGACCGCGCTGTCGACGCGGCCGGCACGGCTCCAGGCGCGCATCCGGCTGCGGCATGGGTCGCGCGAGATCGAGCTGGGTGAGGTTCACTCGACGCTCGCTCTCGGTCGCGACCCGCAAAACGAGGTCGTGATCGCCGATCGCATGGCCTCGCGGATGCACGCCCGGATCGAGCGCCGCCGCGACAAGTTCGTGCTTGTCGACCAGAGTTCGAACGGCACCTACGTCACGGTCGACGGCGAGCCCGAGATCGAACTGCGCCGCGAGGAGATGATCCTCCGCGGACGCGGCCACCTCAGTTTCGGGCACGCCTACCCGGGCGATTCGGGCGAGGTCCTCACGTTCTCCTGCGTGGACTGAGTCGGCACACGGATGCCGCGGCCAGTTGGCGTTACACCACCGCGATGCGCCGCGGCAGCGCGCGTGACCGCCGGAGCTGTCCGAATATGGCGGGCGGCGCGATCGCAAATCCCTGTGCGTAATCGACGCCGATCGCCCGCAGCGCCTCGAGGATCGCCAGACTCTCGACCGATTCGGCGATCGTCTTTTTCCCCATGATGTGACCGATGCGATGAATCGCCTCGACCATCGCGTGATTGACCGGATCCTGCAGCATGTCGGTGACGAAACTGCCGTCGATCTTCAGAAAATCCACCGGCAGGTTCTTGAGATACGTGAACGACGAAACGCCGACGCCAAAATCGTCGAGGGCAAAGCGGCAGCCCAACCCCTGCAGCGCAAGCATGAACTCGGTGGCTTTTGACAGGCTCGTTATCGCCGTCGTTTCGGTGATCTCGAAGCAGATTTTCGAATGCGGAATCCTGAAATGCGTGAACTGCGCGCGCACGAAATCGAGGAATCCGTCGTCGCCGATCGACGCGCCCGACAGATTGATCGCGATCGTGTCGCCCACCGCTTCGCGGTCCGCCGTTTCCAGGTGCTGGGCAAGCATGCCAAATGCGGTGGTGATGACCCAGCGATCGATGTCCGGCATCAGGTTGTACCGTTCGGCCGCCGGCAGGAACTCCGCCGGGGGAATCAGCTGGTTGCTCTCGTCCCGCAGCCGCAACAACAGTTCGGTGTACGGCGGTGTCTGGTTGTCCCCGCGCGTGCCGTGAACAGGCTGGGCCAGAAGACAGAAGCGATGCTCGGCAAGCGCGCGATGCAGGCGATTCACCCATTCCATCTCGCCCTGGCGCACCGTCACTTCGTTGCTGTCGGGGCTATAGACCTGGACGCGATTGCGGCCCTTGTCTTTCGCCATGTAGCACGCGGCATCGGCCGCGGACAGCACGGCGGCGAGTGTCTGCGAAGCGTCGGAGACGTTCACGACGCCGACGCTGACGCCGACGTTGAACGAGCGATCCTTCCAGACGAAATGAAAATCGGCCACGGCGGTGCGCAACGTTTGCGCGATGCGCAAGGCGGGTGCCGCCGCGCAGTGATCGAGCAGCACGCCGAACTCGTCGCCGCCCAGCCGCGCCAGGGTGTCGCCCTCGCGCAACTGCGGACGGAGCAGCACGGCGATCTGGCGCAGGAGCTCGTCTCCGGCCGCGTGTCCGCAGGTGTCGTTGACGAGCTTGAACTGGTCGAGATCGAGGTACAGCACCGCATGATTGACGCCCTGATGTCCGCCGTTCACGAGCGCCATGCTCAGCCGGCGTTCGAATTCGCGGCGGTTGAGGAGGCCGGTGAGGGGGTCGTGGCTGGCGAGATGCGCGAGTCGCGTCGCGTATTGACGCTCGCGGCTCATGTCGTGAAAGACGAGCACGGCGCCGACCACCCCGCCCATGCGGTCCCGAATGGGGGCGACGCTGTGATCGATCGCCACGGGGGCGTCGCTGCGCCGCCGCAGCACGACGTTGCCTCCGGACTCCACGATGCAGCCGTCGCGCAGCGCGGCGGCGACGGGATCGGGGACCTCCATGCCGGTGCTTTCATCCATCACGGAAAACACCGTCGACACGGGGCAACGACGGGCGTCCTGGTTGCGCCAGCCGGTCAAGCGCTCCGCCACCGGGTTGAGGAATTCGATGCGGCCCGACGTGTCGACGGTGATCACGGCATCGGCGATCGAGGCCAGCGTCACCTGCGCTCGTTCCTTCTCTTCGAAGATCTGCGCTTCGGTCTGCTTGCGATCCGTGATGTCGGTCAGCGAGCCGGCCATGCGTTCGGGCCTGCCTTCCGGTCCGAGCACCGACCGTCCGCGCGTGCGGAACCAGCGATAGGAGCCGTCGTGCGTGCGAATACGGAATTCGAGGTCGAACGGTTCGCCCGTTCGCAGGTGCGCGCGAAGGCCCGACGCTGCCGCATAGCGATCGCGCGGGTGAATCCGCCGCAGGAACGAAGCCGCGGAATCCCGCATTGCGCCGGCCTCAAAACCCAATAGGGACTCGAAGCGGGCCGAGAAGTAGAGCTCATCGCTCCGCAGGGTCCAGTCCCAGATGCCGTCGTTGCTGCCGAGGACTGCGTATTCGAAGCGCTCTTCGCTGGTGCGCAACTCGCTTTCGAGAACCTCGCCTTCGCGCGCGAGACGGTGCGTGCCGACGATTGCGATCAGCACCAGCGCGACGCCCACCGCGAAATTGATCAGCGTCAGCAAGGCGCCGGTCTGCCGCGACGCCTCTCCCAATGTCGACACTACGGCTTCCTCCAGCGGCACCATCTGACGATCCAGCGCGCGTACCCGGGCCAGAAGTGGCTGCAGATACGCGGATTGCGGTATCCCGCCCGAGATCGTCGAGTGCAGTTCCCGGCCCACGGCGGCAAGTTCGGCCATATGCGCATCCGCCTGGTCCCAGAGGGCGATCGTCGTCGCCATGAATCCGACGCCCCGGAAGCGCCGGTAAAGATCGATCATGCTTTCGATGTCGTCCGGATGGTTGCGGGCGTCGCGCAGCCCCCGACGCGCGACGTCGAGGTTCGGGCGGGACTTTTCGAGTTCGATGCGCGCGTCCCGCAGCCCGGAGATCGCCGCCATTTCGGCGAGATAGCGACCGTACGTGTCCGCGTGGCGCGTCTGCGCGAATTGCTCCAGACGACGCACCGCCGTGGCCAGCGCCTTCGACCGCGAGCTCTCGGCGTTGGCAAAGGCGCGTATGCCCGACATGACCTCGAGGCTGGCGTTGCCCAGAAACAGCATCAGGGCGACGATTGCGACAAACGGCAAGATGACGCGCACCCGGCGCCACTGGAAGGGGTTCATCGTTGCGGTCGCGCGTGGCTCCGGCGTGGGGCGTGGACAGGACCTCGAAAGCCCTGGTGCGAAAAATTCTCGGCCCTGGCGAACGGGGTTGACCCGTAGCCCAAAGCAAATGCCACGCCAGCGGCCCCCCGCGGGCAGATCGCCGCCCTGCCTGGCTCCGGCCGCAGGTCATTCGCGCGGCGCAGTCGACGCGGAACGAGCCGCCGTGGCCGCGACGCCGTGGCCCCGGGAGCGTGTCGGGCCTGCCTTCGAGGAAATGGGCCCGAAAATTGCTTCCCGATCGACAAACCGTCGCTTTGCGCGAGGCATTCAAAACCCGTTTCGCAACCCGGAGACACTGCAGATCATGGTGCCAGCAGGACCAATGACCCTTTCGCGCAACGAGGCATTGCGATGAAGTGCCGCCTTTGCAGCCAGCCGACGGTGGGTCCCGACAAGCTATGCGGCGATTGCACCCGGGCGCTCAGGCGCGCGCGCGCGGGCTCGACGACCGTGCGCAAGCCAGCGATGTCCAGGGCCAGCCGGTTCAAGGCAACGGCAGCGACGGTTGCTCCGCGCGCCCACGCGCTGACCGCGGCCCCGCCGCCCGGTTGGCGACGACGCATCGCATGGGCTGCCGTCGGCCTGGTGGCGGTCGGAATCGTCTACCTCGGGCAGCGTGAACCGGATCGTCGCCGCGCACCCGATGCGATCGTGGTCGTCGACCGTTCGCCGATGCCGGTGGCGGAACGACCCGGTGACGACGCTGCCCCGGTTCCGACGCCGTTGGAAGAACAGTCGTCGACCGCTCGCGTGAAGACTGCGTTGGTTCCGGCGCCCCAGGCGATGGCCACGCTCAAAGCCGCGCAAGGGCCGGCATCGCCCGCAGCGACACCGGCGTCCGCGCGCGCGAAGGCGGGCACAAAGGCTGCCACGACCTCGACGAAACTCGATCAGGGTTCGGGATCCCCGGCGTCTCCCTACACGCTTGCAGGCGACGCCGCACCGGGAACGTCGGATGCCGGAACGCGGTCGGAAACCGAACCGTCGCAACAGTTGGCGCGGGCGAGCGTCCCGCAATCGGCCCCGCCCATGGACGACGCGCAGGTGCTGACCAGCGCACTGGAAAAATGCGGCGGGGAGAAATTTCTGGCCGGCGTCATCTGCGAACAGAAGGTGCGCCTGCGGTACTGCGACGGAAAATGGGGACAGGTTCCGGAGTGCACGAGCAAGCCGCGAGCCGACTGATTCAGCCATTGCAGATCGTTCGGCATCCGAGCGCTACGTCTCGCGCCTGGCATCCACCGCTTTTTGGCCCGGCAACGCACACCTGAAGGCAAGTTCGGCAGGCTAGGCCTGTCGGGGATCCAGCGCGTCGCGCAGACCATCGCCGACGAGGTTGAACGACAGCACCAGCGCGAAGATCGAAAGACCCGGCCAAACGGCCATCCACGGTGCGTTTTCGATGTAGTTCTTCGCCGTGTTGAGCATGCTGCCCCAGCTCGGCGCCGGCGGCTGCTGGCCCAGCCCCAGGAAGGACAGGCTTGCCTCGGCGATGACCGCCGCGGCTATCGCCAGCGTGCCCTGGACGATAAGCGCCGGAACGACGTTCGGCAGCACGTGACGAAGCGCAACGCGCCAGGGCGGATTGCCGATTGCGCGCGCGGCCAGAATGAAATCCTCCGCCTTGATGGCCATCGTCTGGCCGCGGGTCAGGCGCACGAAGACCGGCGTCGCCGACACGCCGATCGCGATCATGGCGTTGGTGAGGCTGGGGCCGAGAAACGCGGCCAGCGCGATGGCGAGGATCAGGAACGGGCAGGCGAGCACGGCGTCGGTCAGGCGGGAAATCAGCATGTCCACCTTGCCGCCGGCATAGCCTGCGACGAGGCCGATCGGAACGCCTATCGACAGCGAGATCAGCACCGAGACCACGCCGGCGAGCAGCGACGCGCGGGCGCCCCACACGACGCGCGAAAGGACGTCGCGGCCGATCTCGTCGGTGCCGAACCAGTGCGCGGTGTCCGGCGCCTTGCGGATCGCGGTCCAGCTCGTCGCGAGCGGATCGTAGGGCGATACGGCAGGCGCCAGCACGGCGAGCGCGACGAAGAACGTGACGATGACCAACCCGACCGCGGCGCCGCGCCGGCGCAAGAGCCGTCGGAGGGGATGAGCGCGGGGCGCGCCGCGCGCCAGGGTCGCCGGGGAGGGCAGGGCGGCGGCGAGCAAGGCCATCACTGCACCCGCATCTGCGGATTGACGATCACGTAAGCGATGTCGGCGAACAGATTGAGCACGATGTACGCCGTTGCCGTGAACAGCACGACACCCTGCACGACCGCGTAGTCGCGATTGAAAACCGCATCGACGATCAGTTTGCCGAAGCCCGGGATCGTGAAAACCTGCTCGGTCAGCACGGCGCCCGAAAGCAGCGTGCCGAGTTCCAGCGCGCCCAGCGTGATCACCGGGATGAGCGCGTTGCGCAGCGCGTGTTTCAAAATGACGTTGCGTTCGGGAAGGCCCTTCGCGCGAGCGGTGCGCACGTAGTCGGAGGAGAGCACCTGCAGCATCGCGCTCCGCGTATGGCGCATCAGCACCGCGGCGATCGCGTTTCCCAGCACGAACGCCGGCATGATCAGCGCGGCGAGATTGCCCTTCAGGTCCTCGAACGGGCTGACGAAGCCGGAGGCGGGAAGCCAGCCGAGCGTCACCGAGAACAGCAGGATCAGCATGATGCCGAGCCAGAAGTTCGGCGTGGACAGGCCCCACAGCGCAACCACGTTGGCCGCGTAGTCCCAGGCGCTGTTGCGCCGTACCGCGGAAATGATTCCCGCCGGAATCCCGATCACCAGCGCGATCAGGATCGCCATCGAGGCGAGCTCGAGCGTCACCGGCAGTTTCTCCATGATCAGCGCCAGCACGGGCTTCTGCATGCGCAGCGATTCGCCGAGATCGCCGTGCAGCACGCCTTTGATCCAGTAAAGGTAGCGAACCGGCAGCGGTTCGTCGAGGTGCAGCTTTTCGCGCAGATAGGCGACGACGTTGGGATCCCGGTCCTCGCCCGCCAGCACGACCGCCGGGTCGCCGGGCAGCAGTTGCTGCAGCCCGAAGATCAGCATCGACACGAAGATCAGCGTCGGGACGATCGTCGCGATGCGACGGACCAGAAACGTCAGCATCGGCGCGCTACGCCGTGGAGCAGTGTGGCTCCATCAGTTGAACTTCAGCCCCTGCACGCGCACGAGTCCGTCGGGAACGG
>Ga0315273_10009805_pt1 | contig 12176 bp, 6 predicted proteins | sample YL17G02_0_MG_FD_205753 | JGI IMG/M metagenome (GOLD analysis project Ga0315273, IMG submission 205753) | Sediment microbial communities from Yellowstone Lake, YNP, Wyoming, USA - YL17G02_0 | ecosystem: Environmental > Aquatic > Freshwater > Lake > Sediment | place: USA: Wyoming | collected... | reverse complement strand
TTCGTTTGGAAGTTTATCAGATCGTCGTTTGAAAAAGAACATAGAAACAATCGAAACGTTAAAAGCACTTGAAATAGTATCCCGGTTAAGAGCTGTAACATTCGATTGGCGAGAAGACATTTTTAATGAAGAAAAACGAAATACTAGCGATATAGGATTTATTGCTCAAGAAGTAGAAGCATTAGTACCAGAAGCAGTATCTGAATACACGCAAATTGAAAGTGGAGAAGTTTATAAACGTATAAAACACGAACGTTTGATCCCTTATTTAGTCGGTGCGATTCAACGCTTAGATTATGACAATGAAGTAAAACAACGTGAAATAAATGATTTGAGAAAAACACTTTTAAATTTCATGGAAAGAATAAATAAAATTTAAGTTAAAAAGATTAAATAAAATTTAAGTTAAAAAGATTAAATAAAATTTAAGTTAAAAAGATTAAATAAAATTTAAGTTAAAAAGATTAAATTTTATTTATCAACTATAATTAAGAATGTCATTGTCAAAAAGATTGTTTTATAATGTATATGTGACAAATGGTAATTTAACTGCTGATATAATATCAACACGATCAACTGTGACAAATTCTGTTTTGACAAATGCAAGTGTATCTAATTTTATATCATCAAATTCGTCTATAAATTCGTTAATTGGAACAAATATAAGTGGAACAAATATAAGTGGAACAAATATAAGTGGAACAAATATAAGTGGAACAAATATAAGTGGGGGAAATATAATCGGAACAAGTTTAACGGCGTCAAATTTAACGGTTTCAAATATAATAGGAACAAATTTAACGGTTTCAAATTTACATAGTATTATTGGTAATTTTTCTACGATATCATCTGTATATATATCCGGTACAACAATTACAGGTGGTAGTTTAAGTTTATCAGGAGATTTAGTTATAGGGGGGACATTAACAACTGTCAATATTACAACAACTAATGCAACTGATACAAATATTACGTCTGGTAATATTAATATAACAAATTTAGCAAGTATAATAAATGCCAATGTTACAACAAGTACTATTTCTAATTTGTTAAATACAAATGCCGCTATCACAACAAGTACTATATCTAATTTGTTAAATACAAATGCCGCTATCACAACAAGTACTATTTCTAATTTGTTAAATACAAATGCCGCTATCACAAATGCCAATGTTACAACAAGTACTATAGCTAATTTGTTAAATACAAATGCCGTTATTACTACAAGTACTATTTCTAATTTGTTAAATACAAATGCCAATGTTACAACAAGTACTATTTCTAATTTGTTAAATACAAATGCCGTTATCACAAATGCCAATGTTACAACAAGTACTATAGCTAATTTGTTAAATACAAATGCCAATGTTACAACAAGTACTATTTCTAATTTGTTAAATACAAATGCCGTTATCACTACAAGTACTATTTCTAATTTGTTAAATACAAATACTGTTACTATAAATATAAGTACAGGTACACTGTTTGCTTCAACAGGTATAACTGCTGCTGGTGCTAGAATAACAAATGCCAATGTTACAACAAGTACTATTTCTAATTTGTTAAATACAAATGCCGTTATCACTACAAGTACTATTTCTAATTTGTTAAATACAAATACTGTTACTATAAATATAAGTACAGGTACACTGTTTGCTTCAACAGGTATAACTGCTGCTGGTGCTAGAATAACAAATGCCAATGTTACAACAAGTACTATTGCTACGGCAAGAATTACAAGCGCTTTAGTTGCTTTAGGTGATTCTAATACTATTGGTAATATTTTTACTACAGGTGGTAACGTGGGTATAAATATTGCAAATCCTGCTTATCAATTGGATGTTAACGGTAATTTACATGTTAAAACTAATTTGTATGTGGATGGTTTGATTTCTGGTGGGACAGATACTGGTAGTACATTTGCATATTTGACATTAACATCAACGGATGATGCTATTAATTTGAGTACTGGATCTTTACTAACATATGGTGGTATAACAGTTCAATCACCTACAGATGCAATTTCTCTTACTAATGGTGGAGCGTTGCTAATAGAAGGAGGTGCAGCAATAGGTAAACGTTTATTTGTTGGAAATGGTATAACGAGTAGTTTTGATTGCAATACTATTGGATCAATTTTTACGACAGGTGGAAATGTTGGTGTGAATACAACTAGTCCTGCTTATCAATTAGACGTAGCTGGTACATTAAGGATATCTTCTTTAATTGTATCTAGTACAACAGATGCAACAACTACGAGTTCAGCCGGTGTTGTAGTTTCAGGTGGTATGGGTATTACTAAAAATTTAATAGTGGGTGGTAATGTTAATGTTTCTGGTATTAGTAATCAATTTGCTGGGAGTTTTGCTGCAGCAAATAATGTAGTATCTGAAACTGATATAACAGGATTTTTATTATCTAATAGCGTTTTTGGGTCTTTTACTAGTAGTATTAATGTCAAATTAGTTACTTTAACACAAAGTTTAAATGCTATGTATTATATAGAAGGTACTCAAACTAGTTCAGGTTGGATTATAAACGATTCCGTTTTTGGTGATGATATAGCTATTACTTTTAGTATTACAAGTAGTGGACAATTGCAATATACTAGTGTAAATCAAACTGGTTGGATAAGTACTACTATAAATTATCAAGTTACTGGTATAAATCTTGCAACTGGTTATAATTATACTCCGATTGTACCAACGTCTGGTAATGCTGTAATATCTGGTAATTTAAGTATTTTAAGTACAATGGATGCTAATAGTTCAAGTTCTGCTTCATTATCACTTTCTGGTGGTTTATCTGTTATAAAAAGTGTTTTTGTTGGCGGATCTTTATCAAAAGGAAGTGGTACATTTGATATACAACATCCACTACACAATGATCCTAAAAAAAGATTAATACATAGTTTCGTAGAAGGACCTCGATGTGATCTTATTTATAGAGGATCAACACAACTTGTAAATGGTAAAGCAACTGTTAATATTGATAGTGACTGTGTTTGTAAACCAGAATCTGTTATGAGTCAAGGAACATTTGAAGCATTGGCAGCAAATCCGGATATATTTTTACAAAACAAGAGTTCTTTTGATCAAATTATAGGAAATATTTCTGGAAACTTACTCGCAATTGTATCCGATAATAAAGCAAGTAATGCATTAGTTTCTTGGATGGTTATAGCAGAACGTAAGGATTCATTTATTCGCGATTGGAACCGTACAAATGCAGATGGTTACCTCGTAACAGAATATACTCAAGAATAAAAAAAGCTACTTTGGTTTTATTTTGTTTAATTACCAAATATTTTGTTTAATTACCAAATATTTTGTTAGGATTTATTATATATGGAAACTGAAGTTTTAAAAATAAGGGATTTTAGGGGTATAATTTGGCGAGGCTTTGGTACAAGCTTGTCTTGGTTTGCGAATGGAATAAAATCATCGGATGAATTTCGAGATTATATTTCAGATTTACTTTTTAATCAAGAAAATCCAGATGGTTTACAATTAAATATAGTAAGGTATAATATTGGAGCTTCTACACAAAATGATGTATCTGGATTTAGACCTGGTGGAGCAGTACCAGTTTGGGATGTTTTAAATTTAGATAAAAATATAGATCAGAACCAATTGTATTTTCTTAAGGCTGCTAAAAGGAATGGTGTAACTACCTTTGAAGCATTTGCTAATAGTCCACCAAGTGAAATGACTAGATCTGGAAATGTAGCTGGTAGTATTAGTTGGAAAACGCTTTTTAATAAAATCTTTTCAAAATTAAAAGTCCCAGATTTTACATTAACAACTAATTTAAAATGGGATAGAACAAGAGATTTTACAGATTATCTTGTAAAGGTTACAAATTATTTAATTGAAAAAGAAAATATTCCATTTACAACAATTTCACCAATAAACGAACCATCTGGACCAGGATGGATTGTTGGTAATAATCAAGAAGGATGTTTTTATGGATATCCAAATAGAACGGCTGTATTTCGTAATTTACATGAAAGTATCAAATGTAATGAAAGTATCAAATGTAATGAAAGTATCAAATGTAATGAAAGTATCAAATGTAATGAAAGTATCAAATGTAATGAAAGCAATATTAAATTAAAAACAAGTGGATGTGAAGAAAATAACATGTTTCAAGCGCTTTGTGGTATATTATTTAATCCATTTGCGTGGTTTTATGTTGACCAATATAATATACATAGATATAAAATTGGGGGTGCATTAGGTTTTGATACTGGTAATTTTGAGGATTCCAATTGGATGAGATCTATTATTAATTTTATTATGAATCGTTGTTTAGGTAAACGGATATGGGTAAGTGAATTTGGAATGGGTTATGATAAGGGGGTGACAAATTACCAAGATATTCAAAATGTATTTAATTTTGCCAATTATTTAATGGATGATTTAATTTATTTAGGAGCAGAAGCTTGGGTATATTGGCAAGTCATAGAAAATAAATCAGGGAATGGCTGGGGATCAATGCAAATGCCATTTGATAATCCAAATATAAATGATATTGTACGTGGGTCTCAATTTACGGCTTTTCAACATTTTACTCATTTCATAAAACCTGGTGATCAGATATTAACATTGAGTAAACCTAAAAACAAAGGTATTAAATGGGTTGGATCATTTAATCCAATTACAAATGATATTAATATTATTATATTATCTACAAATACACATGATATCACTATAAAATTACCTTGTAAAGGTATTGTAAAGGTGAAAATGGTTACTACAACTGGTAATAAAGAGTTTTGTAAAACAAAACATAATAAATTTAATGATAATACGATTTGTATTCGTCAAAGATCATTGACAAGTTTAAGGTACAAAATTTAATTTGCATTTAATTAAAATAAAAATTTACGGAGGTTTATTTTGATTAAACTTTTTTAAAAAGTTATTATATATAATGTCATCATCTATTAAATTAAGATGTCTTGATGATTCTGGAAATAATATTTTTGTAGTAGATTCTGAAACTGGTGTTTTAATTAAAAATACAACGGAATCTATTAATTCATCATCTGGAGCATTGTTATTACAAGGTGGTCTTAGTATAAATAAAACAAGTAATTCCTCAAGTATTACACAAGGTGGTGCATTAACTATAGCTGGTGGTGCTAGTTTTGCAAAAGATGTACATATAGGGGGTAATTTAACTGTATATGGAACTCAAACAGAAATAATTTCTCAAACTGTCAAGGTACAAGATAATTTGATTGTAGTAAATAGTTCACCTATTGTTGGTAGAGATGCTGGTATATTATTTCAAAGATATCAATTAGAAAACGATAGTAATGCTGGTGATATAGTAACAGATAATCCAGTTATTTCATCAACATTATCAAGTTCTACGAGCACAACTGTTACGTTAAATATAATAGCAAGTTCCGAAGATAATTATTATACAGGTGCCTTTATTAAAATAACATCTGGAACTGGTAATGGTCAAGTAAGACGAATTTCAGGTTACGTTGGTGTTAGTAGAATTGCTACAGTTAATACAGCTTGGACAATACAGCCAAGTACTAGTGATACCTTTGCAATTTATAATCGAGTTTATGCCACACAATATTATAATGAAACACGTGACGATTTTACATTAGGATGGACATCAGATGATCCTGGATCGACAAATGTTGTAATAAGTGATTATATAGGTATGAATATGGGTTATGTAAACATTTTTAATACAGTAGAATCTATAGGTATAGGATCAGGTGGAAGTTTTACAACGTTAGGTGGAGCAAGTATTGGAAAAAGTTTATATGTTGGTATGAATGTAACAATTGGTAATAATTTAGTAGTACCAAATATAAATGTAACAAATACTACCATTTCAAATTTATTTTCACCAACTGCAACCCTTACGAATGTAACGTCAAATAATATGAATATAATAGATAATCTTGTTGCTATAGGAAATAGTAATACTATTGGAAATATATATACTACGGCGGGTAATGTAGGTATAAATACTACGAATCCTGAAAATAATTTACACGTAAATGGTACAGCACATATAAATGGAATTTTTACTACAAATGATGGATTACGTTTTTTAAAGGAGTCTAATGTAAATCGTATTGAATCTGGTACATCAGCAACAACATCAAATTCTGCTGCAGATTTACGTTTTACAAGTATATCAGGTACAAGTGTATATATGACAATTGCATCATCTGGAAATATAGGAATTGCAAGAACAGATCCAGAGTATAATCTTGATGTAAATGGAACAGTGAGATGTAGTGGTGGGATTTTAGCAGTAAATGAATCTAATACTTTGGGTAATTTATTTACATATGGTGGTAATGTAGGTATAAATATAGTAAATCCTAATTATCAATTAGATGTAAATGGTAATTTACATGTAAAGACTAATTTGTACGTTGATGGTTTGATTTCTGGTGGTACAGATACTGGTAGTACATTTGCGTATTTGACATTAACATCAACGGATGATGCTATTAATTTGAGTACAGGATCTTTACTAACATATGGTGGAATAACTATACAATCTCCTACAGATGCAGTTTCTGTTACAAATGGTGGTGGGATGTTGGTGGAAGGAGGTGCAGCAATAGGTAAACGTTTATTTGTTGGTAATGGTATAACGAGTAGTTTTAATTCAAATACTATTGGGTCAATTTTTACAACAGGTGGGAATGTTGGTGTGAATACAACTAGTCCAATGTACACTTTAGATCTTGGTAGATCAAATAATAATCAGATATTAAGTTTATCAAGTGATACAAATTCATTTAATGGTTTTGGATTTACAACTGGAAATGTAATCGTGTATCAAGCAACTGGGTCACATTCATTTAAAACTGGTAGTTCAAGGGGTAATGTAGGAACGGAACAAATGACAATTAATTCGTCAGGAGTTGGTATAGGTACAAATAATCCAGTATATAACTTGGATGTAAGTGGAACTATAAGGGGAGATTCTATAATAATTGGTGGTTTAGGTGCATATACTTATGGTAGTATTTACAGAGATTCTGATTGGGGTATGTTGTTTAGATCAGGTACAAACAATCCAAATTTTGCACATTTTGCTTGGGCTGATTACAATGACAATAAATTAATGTGTATATCAAGTACAACTGGAAATGTAGGTATAGCTACAACTACACCAAGATTTAAATTGGATGTGAATGGAAGTATGTATATAGATTCTTCAACACGTGTTGCAAATACAAATGTTACTGGTGTTTCAGGTGGTTGTTTAAATATTAATGGAGATACAGTTATTTCTGGTACTGGTGGTATTTATTTTACAGGGTCTGGATTAAACGCACCTACAATGACTAATAGATCATTAGGAAGCAAAATTGTTTTACATCCTAGTTTATCATCTGTTTCAGCAGATTATGCTTTAGGTATGGAATCTGGTAATATGTGGTCAAGTGTTCCTGGTATAAATACTGGTTTTGTATGGTATCAAGGATCAACACGGGTTATGAGTATTCAAACAGGTGGTAATTTAGTATTACATTCAACTGAAAATTCATCCGGTGTTGGCTCAGGTGGGTCATTTGTTGCTGTTGGTGGTGGTTCTATTGTAAAAGATTTGTATGTAGGTGGGTCGTTAGTTGTAGATGGGCAAAATTTGACTAATATAGTAGGTAATAGGACAATTGGGAGTTTTAGTGGAACAGGTGTATATGAAATTACTAGTATATCCATTGGCAAGACAATGTTAAATACAAACTACAAAATAATTGGTAGTATGCAAACAACGTCAAATAATACAAATGTATATACAGTTTCATTTAAAAATTTAACAACAACGACATTTGACGTGGTAATTTATCGTATAGATAGTTTAGGTTCAGGTTGGACAGATCCTAATCTTAAATTATCTTGGCAAGTAACACCTTAAAGGGTTAGGGTAGGGTTAATTGAAAAATATACCCTTAACGAGCGGGCAAGGCGGCACTAAATATATATGTGTAAATGGAATTTTTATTAAATGACATTACTTTACAATAAGACGTTCTGACGTTCTTTACAATAAGACCTACCGTACCATTGAATATATACGTCATAATCAGGATCATCTGAAAAAATAGAACTAAATAAAGAAACATCTTCTAAATAAACATCAATTAGGCTCATACGATGAAAATTACTAAGATTACTAAATTGTTCAGTACGAATCAATCTTTCAAACTCTTCTTGTTTATTAATTGCACAAGACAAAAGATATTCGTACGAAAATTTATCTGACATTTTAACTACGCAAATCTTACAGTTTTAAATAAAATTCAATTTATTAAATATTTTATTTTTTTATTGTTATTTTATTTCTTATATTAATATATAATAACATTATGTCTTCAAATGCTAACGCAACGCAAAAATGGGTAGGTGATAAATATACGCCCCTTACCGATTTTGATAAATTACGTAAAGATTTACCTAATATTTATCAAGTTCAGGGAGATTATCTAACAAATAATACTTTTAAATCATTTAGAAAAAAAATGGAAGATAGTTATGTACAAATAGATGAAGCAAATGGTAAATATCAAGTAATAGGTGATTATGTTACAAAACCTGATTTAAAAGCTGCTAATTTTGCAACAAAAGGTGATCTTTCTGCTTATCAGCCTGCTGGAAATTATGCTATGAAAAACGATTTGGCTGATTATCAACCAAAGGGTAATTATCAACCAAAAGGTGATTATCAAGCTGCTGGAAATTATGCTATGAAAAGTGATTTAGCAGGTTACCAACCTGTAGGAAATTATCAACCTGTAGGAGATTATGCATTAAAGGCGGATCTTGCAGCTTTTCAACCTAAAGGAAATTACGCATTAAAAGCGGATCTTTCAGCTTTTCAACCTGTAGGAGATTACCAACCTAAAGGAAATTACGCATTAAAAGCGGATCTTTCAGCTTTTCAACCTAAAGGAGATTACCAAGTTAAAGGAAATTATCAACCTGCAGGAGATTACGCATTAAAATCTGATATTCCACAGGCTGCAAATTTTGCAACAAAGGGAGATCTTTCAGCTTACCAACCAAAGGGTGATTATGCAGTAAAGGGAGCTCTTTCGGCTTTTCAACCAAAGGGTGATTACCAACCAAAGGGTGATTACCAACCAAAGGGTGATTACGCTTTAAAATCTGATATTAAAGCGGTTCCAGCTGGTATGGAATATAATAAACAAGTTGATTTTCAATTAGGTAAAGACGCTGCCCCTGAAAGAGGTCCAGTTGGTCCTGCTCGTGCTTTAGTACGTGATGGCGGTTCTGCGTTAACTATTAATTATGCTGGTGATTTTACTGGTGGAGTAAATATTCAGGGGCCTCGTGTAAATGTAGCTGGAAACTTGGGTACTAAAACATTACGTGTAGAAAATGGTATAAGTATGGGTGGAGAAGGAGAATTTAGTGTAGATTTTCCTGATGTTTCAGGAGGTAGATTTGTAGTTGATAAACAAGGTAATATTAAATCTAGAGGCGATGCAAATATTGGTGGAAATGTGTCAGTTCCTAGTGGAAAAGCTATGACTATTAGAGATCAGTTCCACGGTATGTCATTCAATGATAAACTTGACGGCCCTGCTGTTTATGGTTATGGTGGTGGTGCCTTAGGTACTTCTCAACAAGCAGATAAAGGTGGATATAAAGAAGCTTTGCGATGGAATCGTGATGGCGATGTTACTGTAGCTAGAAATGCTTTTGTTGGAGACAATGTTGTAATGAGTGGTAATAATTCTTGGATTTTACACACTCCAGATGATGGACGTAAACAGTTATATGTTGCACCAGGAACAGATGGTGCTAACTGGGATTGGAGTAAACAAACTCAATTTATGCCAGACGGAAATGTAAACGTTAGTGGTAATATCACTGCAGCTGGACGTAATATCCTTGGAGAAATAGATGCTTTAAAATCTGATATTCCACAGGCTGCAAAATTTGCAGCAAAGGGAGATCTTTCAGCTTACCAACCAAAGGGTGATTATGCAGTAAAGGGAGATCTTTCAGCTTACCAACCAAAGGGTGATTACCAACCAAAGGGTGATTACCAACCAAAGGGTGATTACCAACCAAAGGGTGATTACCAACCAAAGGGTGATTACGCTTTAAAATCTGATATTCCACAGGCTGCAAATTTTGCAGCAAAGGGAGATCTTTCAGCTTACCAACCAAAGGGTGATTATACAGTAAAGGGAGATCTTTCAGCTTACCAACCAAAGGGTGATTACCAACCAAAGGGTGATTACGCTTTAAAATCTGATATTAAAACGGTTCCAGCTGCTTCAGGATCCACGGATTTTGACGCATTTACAAACGGTAATGATGCCAAGTTTTCTCCTGGATGGCAAGTTGGCGCAGACTTGTATTGGGATCCATCCATTCGTGGTCCTAGTCGTGGAGGGCATGCCCATACTGAAAATAAAGATAACCTTGGAGATGATCAGAATGACAATAATTCAAGTAATAGAACTGCAGATATTGCTGTACCAGCTGGTATGAAATCTGGTTTCTTATTTCATTTACCATGGAGTAGTTGTAGACATTTTGATATTTGGGGTGTTTTAGCTAATGGACAAGAAGTGTTCGTTAGGCGTGTTAATGCTTTCCAAAATGTACGAAATCAAGATAAAGATAAATTTCATGATGGTGTAGCAGTTGTACCAATTACTCGTGTAGACAGATTTGCTCAGATTCGTATAAAGGGTGTAAGAGGTCGTATTCATTATATGGGTACTGGATGGACTAAAAATAATCTAGATTCGTATGCTTCAGGAGCAGATTCTGGATTTGTTTCAGCACAAAATATTGTTGGCCCAACACTTGTTGTTGGCGATACAGCAGCACCAGGAGATTGGACTGGTGCCAACTTTAGACGCCGCGATGGCAGATGGACACACTTTGATTGGAAAGATGACGCAAAAAATTATATCAGAGGTGACACTCAAATAGATGGTAATGTATCAGTTCCTACTGAAAAGGCTATTACTATTAGAGATCAATTCAATGGTATAAAATATAAAGGTGATCTTGATGGTCTATTTGTTCACGGATGGAACGGAGGTGCCTTAGGTAGTAAACGTCCAGATGATCAAGGTGGTGAAAAGAATGCTATTAGATGGGACCGTGATGGTAATATTACTATTCCAGGAAATCAATTATGTATAGGATCAAGATGGTGTATACGTGATGAAGGTGGTGTATTAGTATTTAGAGATAATAGTGGTGGAGGGCTTTCAGCTGGAAAAGATAATCGTTATGCTATGCTTCCTGGAAGAGGAAATACTAAAGATTTGTAATTTTCATAAAATTTTAATAAAAAAATTTATGAATTTAATAAAAACGTAATTTATTCTTCGTCTTGGTTTTTGTCTTTTTCTTGTTCACTTTCCTTTAATAAAAATTGAACACTATCTCGTTTAACAATTCGCTTTAACCATTTGTAAACGTTTGGACGTTGCTTGTATAAATCCTTGTAGCCACATTTAAGGAGGTAATTAGTATAAGGAATATGACTAATATCTGCAATACTAAATTCTTCTCCTGCAATATAAGGAACCGTTGCTAAACGTCGTTCATAAACATCCAATACACGTTCTAATTCTTCAACAGAACTTTTTACAACTTCCAAATCAGGACGTTCACCACGCCATTTTTTAAACAATTTTTCATTAACAATACGACTAACTGGTGGATTGTAATTTTGTGACTCAACTTCTAACCAAATATCAACATCAGTTCCGCCAAGAAAATCTTTGATTTCAACATTGTTTTTTGCAATGTATCGTAAAATACTTCTAGATTCAAATACTACACGATCATCGTATTTAATTGCTGGTACTTTTCCAAATGGTTGTAATTCCATAAATTCTGGTTTTTTATGTTCTCCCTTTGATAAATCAACAGATTTTAGGTCGTATTTTAAATCTAATTCTTCTAAAAGAATTAATACTCTTTGAGTGCAGGTAGCACGTGCATCTCCATAAACATCAACTTGAACCATTTTATAATGTGTAATATATATTAATTTTAAATATAAAAATTAATAAAAATTAACGTAAGTTTAATTGATCTTATAAATGATTTATTTTTAATTGATCTTATAAATGATTTATTTTTAATTGATCTTATAAATGATTTATTTTTAATTGA
>Ga0315273_10009804_pt1 | contig 12177 bp, 12 predicted proteins | sample YL17G02_0_MG_FD_205753 | JGI IMG/M metagenome (GOLD analysis project Ga0315273, IMG submission 205753) | Sediment microbial communities from Yellowstone Lake, YNP, Wyoming, USA - YL17G02_0 | ecosystem: Environmental > Aquatic > Freshwater > Lake > Sediment | place: USA: Wyoming | collected... | reverse complement strand
TCATGTCGGTTCATTTTTACCATCGGTTCGGTTTTTTCCCTGATTGGCAAAAGTTTACTTTCTATTAGTCGTTTTGCTTCCTCAATAGATTTCTTGAGGTTTTTGTTTTCCTCTTGGGGATTGTAATTTAGCAAAAAAGTTCTAGGATTTTGACTAAAAATATCTTTGACTAGTTGAGCTAAATTGTAGTATTCAAATCGAAGACTTCTTTTAGGATGACGGTCTGGCCAGTGGAATTGGCGTTTAAAAGTTTGTTCAATTACCGTTTGAACGTCGGAATTTTCCTTTTTCTGTGTCCACGTTACTTTTGGTTGTTCAAAAAAGGTGTATGTGGCTATCGGTTCTGGAAGATTTTCCAAATCCAAAGATAATCCCCTCCAGAAATTAGAAGTTTCAAGGAGTTCTTGGTAGTTATCCCAATAGAGTCGTCGAATTCGTGGATATTTATCAAAACCAAGCTGGCGGGTTGAGTCAATCGTTCGAGCAAGATTGTGGTTGGTATTCTCAGGCTCAAAATCCCTGAAAATAAATTCAGTCGCTCTCATATCAAACTCTTTTAGAAAATGATCTAAAGTAGAGAAGAGTTGATTCCAATTAAATTCAGTATAACTTATCAATTTTTTCCCTTGTTGCCGAAAGAAAATTCCCCCAATGCTATGTTTTTGCCTTGCATCATCATCCTCGGCCATATGTCGATTAAGTTCGAGCCAAAAGGTTTCATTTTCCATACTATCATTAAGCCAAACTATCCTATCGGAAACAGGAGGTATCCATTTTCCTTCCCTTTCTTTAATAATCGGGATAGAAAGTTCCCTTAAAGAGATTCCAGTTTTAGGTCTAACTGACTCTTGAGGCCTTAATCTTTCCATTGGTTAGGAAATATACAATGAATTTGCCTTAAGTGCAAATATTTTTGATCCTTCTGGGATTTTGCCTCTTCTGTTATTCGACACCTCAAGAATACCCCAATCGTAATGGGGATGAATTGAGGTTAGAAAACAGTCATCTTTCGGGAGTTGAAAACACCAGACTTTAATCTGGAGAAGGTGTTATACTTTTTTTAATGACTAGTAGAAATTCTGATCTTCCTTATTGGATAGTTCTCTCGCAAGTGGATGGAGTGGGACCGAAAACTTTTTTCCACCTTTTAAAACTTTTTAGTTCGGTAAAAAAGGTTTGGGGTGCAAAAGAGGGCGAATTTAGGGCAAAAAAGGTCCCAAAATTGGTAAAAGAGGCGATTTTTGAAGCAAGGAATAAAGTTGATCCGACAACAATTTTGGCTGATTTGAATAATAAAAATGTTCAAGTTACGGCATTCTTTGAAAAAAACTACCCCAAAAACCTAAAAACCATTTACGACCCTCCGCCGGTACTTTATTTTAAAGGGATTTTGACTGATCAAGACGATCTTGCGGTAGCGGTTGTGGGATCGCGGAAGATGTCTTCCTATGGCCGGGAAGTGACCGAAAAAATTGTCGAAGGTTTGGTGGGTGCAGGCATAATAATTGTTTCTGGTTTAGCCAGAGGTGTTGATGGCTGTGCGCATAAAAGTGCGATTCTTGCAGGCGGCAGGACTTTGGCGGTTTTGGGCTGCGGGGTTGATATTATTTATCCACCCGAGCACCGCCAGCTTTACGATCAAGTCATTAAAAACGGAGCGGTAGTTTCCGAATTTCCACTCGGAACTCCGGCTACTTCAGGAAATTTTCCAGCCAGAAACAGGATTATTTCAGGTTTATCTTTAGGTGTGGTTGTAACCGAAGCGGCTTCTGATTCGGGCTCTTTAATTACTGCAGATTGCGCCTTAGAACAAAACCGGGAGGTTTTCGCCGTTCCCGGCGGTATTAATTCGCCTCAAAGCGTCGGAACTTTGGATTTGATAAAGTCAGGAGCTAAATTAACCTCATCAGTAAATGATATTCTTGAGGAACTTCAAATCGAGGCCAGATTTAAGAAACTGGAAGCCAGAAAAATTTTGCCCGAGTCAAAAGAAGAAGAAACAATCTTAAAAATATTGGAAAATGAGCAAAAACATGTTGATCAAATTGTCAGGGAAAGCAAGCTGGAAGCTTCAAAAGTTATTTCAACCCTATCTGTTATGGAACTTTCCGGCAAAGTCCGCCAGCATTCTTCAGGGGTTTACAGCCAAACAAAATAAACTGTAATTTCTTAGGGAGTTTTGTCTTTTTTTGCTTTGAGATCGTCGGTAATAGTTTCTATTATGGTTTCGACCAGTTGGTAATTTAAAAAATCTTGGCTTCTTATGTCAATATTACAAACTAATACTGCGCCTTTTGTATAACCGATTTCTTCAAGACTTAAATTATTGTTATTAAATAAGAACGATAGGCCAGGACCATGATTTCCGTTTTTAAGCCAAATGCGTGATTGAGTTCCTCTTCCCATATATAAATTCGGAACGATTGAAGCCAAAAGTATGTTGCTTTTTTTTAAATTGAGCATCGATTTTAGAAAAAAGAATTGTGAAAGAGTGTCTTTTTCTTCAAATGTCTTAGTTTCATTCAAGCCTTGAGCAAATTGGGGAATCTGGAAAAAATCTTCAGTTTGAGGGCGAAACTTAAGAAGTTCGTCATAGCTTTTCTTTAATTGACCTCTTTTTTTTTCAATTAAAGTTGATTCTTGTTCCTTTTTTTGTCTTTCAGCCATAATTAATATTCCTTTTCAAGCGGATTGTCAGGGTGTCTTAAAAGGAGTGTCCCATGAAAGAAATTTCCTGTCTCTTCTGCTTTGAAATTTTTGTCTCTGTCTCCTTCAAGAAAAAATTTAAAGTTGCCTTCAGTGGTATCGCTTGGATGAAATTCCTTTATGTGACGAAGGGATATTTCAATTTCTGAATTATTCTCAGGGTCGCCAGCCTGAAAATGAGCTAAAAACTCAGCGACTTCTGTTTGGTGTCCTGCAGTTGAGCTAAATTGCAAGTTGCATGAAATGTATCCTTCTGAAGCAATGCCGCCAATTATCTTTTCGGTTGTCTGTGAGTCTATGGGCAAGGTGGTCAAAAGTTCAACCCGGACTTTTGTAGGGTCTTTTTCCAAAGGAAGGCCAAAAACCGAGAAAGTTTCATTGTTAAATCCGGCTTTTAAAGCTTCAAGTACCTGATCAACAACTACTGGCGTGTTAGAATCTGATTGTCTAAGCAGGTCGCCGTAGTATAGTTCTTTTTTGGCTTTCAGTGTTTCAGACCAAATCTGCCGGTTTCCTTTCAAATCTTTGCAAACCGCCTCAAGAAGAGGTACTAGAAGATATCTCCAGTGACGAAGTTCATTTAAATCTTTTTGCTTAATCAATTTCCAATGAGTACTATCAAAAACAGCTTCGGGAATAAGTGATTTAAGGGTTTTCTCTTCAAATGGAAGCTCTATCTTGTTTCTGTCTTTTGATACACTAACATGGGAATCAGAAATTCCCACTTCAAGAATGTCCTCCCGGCTGAACTGAAGTGCATTTTGGAAAAACCAAAGTGGTTTTTTTGATCTTCGGAAATGGTCATGGTCTTCCAGAATTCTTGCCAGAGATGCTGATTTATATTCCACTTCATAATAGTATTCTTGTTGAGGAGCAAGTTTTTTAATTTCCGCTACCAGTTGGCGGGCTTGTTCTCTTCGCTCCAATTCTTCTCTTCCTCTTTCAGTAAATCTTTCAAACATAAAAAAATGCCTCTATTAGGCAGCTTTGAGTAGTATAGTTATGGGCTAATTAATTGTCAAGAGTTTTTAGTTGACAGGAAGTTGTATATTATAGGTATTCGGAGTTTTTATGCTGAAAGAAGCCGAACCTTTTGAAAATGAGGAAATTCTTCAGCTTCAGGCTGAAATTCTAAGAATTCAGGAAGAAATTTTTGCAACTGTGAGAAATCATAAAGATATTTCAGAATTGCTCCAAAGTCAGAAGGAATGTGCAAGGGAGCTGATTGCCCAAATTTATCCTCCCAAGCCTCGCCCGACAAGAGTCCCGTATTTGAAAATTATTAAATAAATGGGAAAAAGGCCAAAAAAATTTCAAAAATTCGGGCGAGATTTTTACCAAAGGGATACAAAAGTTGTCGCCAAAGAGCTCTTGGGAAAGTATTTGGTTTTTGAGCCGCCGCATAAGCATTTTGTGGGCAAAATTGTCGAGGTTGAGGCTTATTTAGGTGAGAATGATTTGGCTTCCCATGCCTCAAAAAGCCGGACAAAAAGGAATGAGGTAATGTTTGGCCCAGCCGGCCACACTTACGTTTATTTCACCTACGGGCTTTTTTGGCTTTTGAATGTGGTGACTGAAAAGGAAGGAGTGGCTGGGGCGGTACTCTTGCGGGCATTGGAACCGGTTGAGGGAATTGAAGATATGGTCAGAAACAGGGGAGGTAGAAACGGTCATTTTTTGACTTCGGGACCGGCCAAAATCACCGAAGCTTTCGGAATTGACGGAAAAATTAATAGAGCCGATTTATGCGGGGATTTGATTTGGATCCAAGACTGTGAAGAAGTTGTTAAACCTTCGCAAATCGTGGCCGCCAGGCGAATAGGTATCAATTATGCCGGCAAGTGGAAAGACAAAAAACTAAGATTTTATATCCGTGGCAGCGAGTTCGTCTCTAAACTCTAACCTAAGTTGATTTTTGACCCTTCTTGAGTTATCCTTTTCTCCTCATGGAAAGAGAAGCTAGAGAAATTTTAGTAGATTACTCAAAAAGGCGCTGCGGGCACTTTGACCAAGATTTTTTCGATTACCTTCAGAAGGAATACGATAAACTTGATACAGAAGAAAAACGCCAAAAACTTGCAACCTCTTTGGAAGCCGACACTGATTACGAACAGCCTCCGAGAGACTTAGATTATTTAAAAGGTATGGGTGAGGAAGAAAAGAGAGCTCATTTGGCTTATGAGTTATACTGCGATAGGAATTATTGGAGCGACTGGAGTCCTGGTAGTGATTTTGTCTGTTGTGAGGACTGTCCTGATTATGACACTGTTACTCCTGATGAGGAAATTATTTATTATGTTGACATTGGTGGAGTAGTGGTAAGGATATTTGACCATCTAGGGGGATGCAAAGGGCCAGACCCCATTTTCGATTCTCACAAGGACGGCTGCTATATAAAGAAACCTTGTCTTCAGTGCGGGCAGAAAAAGCTTGAAAAATGGGTGGAATGTGTAAAAGGTTGGTAATAAATATGAGATTTTATATAAAAAGAAGCAGATTCCTCTCAAAACCATGACGCCAGAGAACCCAAAAAGAGAGAAAAAGATAATTTCTTACCGTCCCAAAGAAGTTATAGAGTTTTTTGAGACTCGCGGACCTTTTACGGCCAGAGATTTAGAAAAAAGGTTTGGTTTGGATGGAGTTTCTTCCCAGTCGATAATAATAGATTTATACAGACAGTCAATCCTTGATAAAAATTTTTCCGATTGGGAAGTTGACGAGGAAGAGTCTCTTTTGAGAAGGAAACATTCGGTTTTGGGAAAAGCGGTAGAAGGAAAAGAATCTTTTGGCCAAGAGAGAGGCTGGATATCAATAACTGCTCCTTATTTTAGCAAGCTGACATTGGAAGTAACCAGTGATATTTTAACTGCTGGCAGGAATTTGGGAATGAGTATTGAGGAACTTAAGAAAAGAATCAAGTCGGGGGATTTGGATGTGGTAAAACGCTTGGATTTGGTTCTTTCCGAAGCTTCTCCTGAAGAAATCCGTGGCTTCGGGGAAGATGTGTAACTCCTATTTGGCAAAAGACCTGAAAAAGCTTCAGATTAATTTTCCCAAAAAAAAGCCCCCGCACGAGGCGGGGACATAAAAATGGTAGGACATTTCGGATAAATCTTGCGATCTACTCTAAACACCCTACCATAGGAAATTTTACCATAGAAATAAGCGTTGTCAACACCCAAATTTGAGGCTAAGTAGAAAAATAGAGGGAAAAATTGCCATGGAAAAGGACTGGAGACCGCCAATTGGCGGGGCAAGGTGTGTTGTTCACCTCTCCAGTCCTTCAACAAATTATCCGTTATCTATTGTCTCGCCACCAGCGAGCCTTTTCGCCTACTGCGGCGGTGGTGTCCCGGGCGGGATGCCCTGGATATCGCCAGGTTCTGGCGTCGGGATATGTTGAGTTACGCTTGTTGTCCCAGTCGTTTCAGTGACCAGGATACTTACGCCTTTTATCCCGAATCCCAGAATCACCAGAGCTACCAGGAAGCCTATTACCAAGTTCTTGCTGATGTGCATCCTTGGCCTCCTACTGGAAGCTGGAGGTGATTCTACACCTCGTGCTGTAACTGCCTCCTTTGGAGTAGACGGTTGCCGTGATCGACTTCGAGTTGATGCTGCCAAGGATAGGAATGTTCTGGTGGTAGCTCGCCCCGAACTTCGATCTCAGCTCTATCGGATACCTGCTGTTGGGTATGTATCTCGATACTCCAACTGTTGGCGCGGGCCAGGTGTCGTTTGGACTCCAGCCCATGAGTTTGCCCCCAGTCGGGACCCAAGGGAACGCCCAAGGCGTTCTGTCCCACCAGGTGAGGATATTGTACAGGTTGAACCATTCGTAATCCTGTGCAACATCCAAGGCAGCGATTCTCACGCCGCCGGCAATTTCTCCCCAGACCGTGTAGCTACAGGTCCAGTCGATGTACCTGTAGGTAGTAGCGTACGCGGAGAATACCGCGTCGTCTACGGTTGCTGTTGCCGATGCCATCCTCTTGAGCGCTGCTGTCGGACCTTCAGGATCCAAGGGTCCGATGACTAACGTCACAGGAAGGCATCCGCCTTTCCCGTCTGCCACGTACGATCCGCTTGGCCTTCTGACGGTTGTTGGGACCTTCGGGTCGAGCTCGACCGTCACTGTCGTCGGTTTGGACATCTGCGAACAGATGTCTTTCCCAGGCGCCTTGGCGACGGAACTTACGTCCGAGACCGGTTGCGGGTTGTCGGCCTGAGCGGCGTTGAAGCTGCCCGAACCGACGATGGCTGCGGTAACCATAAAGATCACCGCAAAAACTTTCTTCCGTAGCATTTTCCGACCTCTTTCTATGCCGCAAGCGACGCAGACGGAAGTCAGAAGTTGCATGTCTTTGCATGGTTGGACCTCGCTTAGCGCCGCAAGGCGGCAACTACGCTCCGGTCCTTTTAACCCATCTGGCCTTCAGCTCAGGGAGCCCTTATCCGCTTCATTCCCTTTTGAGAATGATGTTTCAAGAAGGGCTGCTCTCCTGTCTAGGTTTCCGAAAAGCTGGTTAAGCCTACTGTTTTTTTGTTCGGCACCCCTGACAACTAAGGTCTGGGGTAGATCCAGCTCAATGGTAAGGCCAAAGGACTTGCCGATAGTGTCCAGGCAAGATACCTGGGCGGGGAACACTATTATTGTTCTACTTGCACACCTCCTTGTGAGGGTGGCGGTATTGGTCCACGTCCGATTATCTCGAACACACACAGGCTTCGAGCCGGTGCATGATGATTTAATGAATATGAATAACGGATTGTTAATGTGCTGCCGCTGTCAAGCGCAAATGCCTGAAGCGACTATGTTGATTATTAAAAATGCCCAGCGCTAATGCTAGGCAGTTTGGTTCGAAATATAGCACTATAGTCGCTAAATGTCAAACTAGAGGTCTATTTTTAAATAAGCTATAGGTTTTTAGCGAATAAGTATAGGAAAGGAGGGTAAATTTTTAAGCCCTCACTTCACTTCAGTTCCTTGGGGTAAACAAAAAAAAGCCCCCGCACGAGGCGGGGACAAGCGGTGGATATCGTTAGACATCCACCAAGAAAATAATATCATAAAAAAAAAAGTTGTCAACTACCCAATTTGAGGCTAGATTTTGGGGAATATTGTGAATTTTTGACAAAAACTTGCCAAATTTTATCAAATAGGGTAATCTTTTACATACCCAAATTTATTCGGGTATTTTTTTTGCTTTATGGTTGAAACTGAAAAAAGAGTAACTGGCGCAACATCGCAAGCCAAAGAGGTTAAAGAAGGAGCGCAGAAATTTGAAGAACTTGAAAAACAAGAAAGCAGATTTCAAGGCCTTTTGAGGCAGCCTAGATTTATTGTAAATGAATTTAGGACTGAGGAGAGTAAAAAGAGAGCCTTCCAAAAGGTTTTATCTTTTTTTGCCCTGCGTCTTGTTTGGGGAATTGACAGTTTACCGGATCCGGCTGACAGAGTCAAAAGATATTATGACTATATGGCCAAGGCAGTCTACCGGGGCGGTAAACTCTTGCTTTCTGAAGCGTCAAAAAATCTTTTGTCAGGCTGCCATAAAGACATAACAGGGGCAGAAAATATTCCAAAAAGCGGGCCTTTGCTTATTATTTGCAACCACTGGAAAGACGGACCATTGTGGGGGATGTGGCAGTCGTTTTTAATTTCGGAATTAACCAATAATGTGCGTGGACAGGAAGTTGGCTGGATAATCCAGGATTCATTCGAAGTCTCTTTGGGGATACCCAAAACGAATTTGAAATACAAGACCGGAAGGGAACTTTGGGCTTCAAAATACATTCTTGATGATCTGGTTTCATCTGCTTACGATTTGACTACCGTAACAGCCCCTTTTAAATTGCAGAGAGGTAAGCAGGAACATTTTGTGCCTATTTCGGCTTTCAGAAGACTGAAAAGAGGGGAAATCGTGGGTTTATATCCGGAGGCAACAAACACAAGGGAACTGGCTAAGCCCTGGGAAGGGTCGGGAGTTTTTGTCAAGAAGGTTGTCGAGAAGGTGATCGCCAAGAAGATCCCCGATACCCAAATTCTGCCGGTTGCCGCAACTTCAGCCGGCTTTTCCCTATTTTTGAATTTCGGTGAGCCTTTTGGAATCAACAAGTGGAAAGATATGACCCCCGAGCAAATTAATGACGGAATAATGCAGGAAATTAGTGCCCTTATTGCCCCAAGTTGCCAAGGCGAGTACAGAATATTCGAAGATTAACTCTTTTCCCAAAAATTTTTAATTTGTGTTATCATTTTTTCTTATGGAGAGAGAAGAATATAAGAAAGCGGGAGTTGATATTGACAAATTGGACCAGGTTCGTGCTTTTGGCCGAGAAATGAGTAGGGCTACATTTCAACTGGGAGTTGAGGAAATTAAAGGGGGTGTTTTTGGGTCACGCCTAAAAACAGTTTTTGAGAAATTGAAAATTAGGGAGCCAATTGTTTTTGGCGAAACTGACGGGATAGGTAATAAAGAAGAGCTTTGTGCTCGTTTTGGTTTCCACAAAGTCGCCGGACTGGATATAGTTACCTGTAACGTTTCCGATATTTTGCGTCGCGGGGGGATACCTTTATTTTTTTTAGACGGTATTTCCTATACTGATCTTGATATTGAAGTTACCAAGGAGATTTTGCTTGGAATTTCCCAAGCTTGCAAAGAATCTCAAATGGCTTTAATTGGCGGTGAAACTGCCCAAAAACCTAACTTCTTGCCTTCCGGCCGATATCATCTTTATGGTGCCGCGGTTGGAGTTTTTGATGAAGAAAGACAACTTTGCCCGGAAAAAGTTGAGGAAGGGGATGTTATTTTGGGAATAGAATCATCGGGCCTTCATACAAATGGCTATTCACTGGCGACAAAAATCATTGAAGATAATGGGAGTGATTGGGATTTGAAATTAAAATTTTTGGGTAAAAATCTTGCCGAGGCTCTTTGCGAGCCTGAAGAAAATTATACCAAGGCTTTTTTGGATTTGTTTTCCCGCAATTTAGACCTTCACCAGGCTGAACATATTACAGGCAGTGGTTTGACTGGAAGGCTTGAAGGAATTGGAGGAGTTGACTTAACGGTTAAGATTGATCGGAAGTCCTGGGAACCTTTGCCGATTTTTAAATTGTTGCAAAGATGGGGTGAAATTGATGATGAGCAAATGTTTGCCACTTTTAATATGGGCGTCGGGATGGTTATTGCCCTGCCAAAAAAGGAGGTAGCGGAAGCCAGAGCGGTTTTGAAGGCTCACGGGCACGACTCTTTTTTAATCGGGAAAGTTGCAAAAGGGAGAGGAGATAAGGTTTTATATAAGGTAGGCAAAGAATGAAGAATTTAGTAATTGTTGAATCACCTACTAAAGCCAGGACCTTGGGTCAGTTTTTGGGGGATAAATATTCGGTTTTGGCTTCAATGGGCCACGTCCGAGACCTTCCTAAAAGCGAATTTGGAGTAGATGTTTTAAAGAATTTCGAACCCCGCTATGTTATTCCCAAAGCCAAACAAAAGCAGGTCAATATCCTGAAAAAAGAGATGATTGATGCCAAAAAACTGATTTTGGCAACCGACCCGGATAGGGAAGGTGAGGCGATTGCCTGGCACCTTTGGGAGCTTGTCAAGAATGAAGTTAAATTTGTGCCAAAGCGGGTTGTTTTTCATGAAATTACCGAAGAAGCGGTAAAAGAGGCTTTTGACAGTCCTTTTGAAATTGACATGAGGCTGGTTGACGCCCAGCAGGCAAGAAGGGTATTAGATAGGCTTGTAGGGTATAGGATTTCACCCATTTTGTGGCAAAAAATAAAACGGGGGCTTTCAGCCGGTCGGGTTCAATCAGTTGCCTTAAAGCTTATTGTTGACAGGGAGCGGGAAATTGAGAAGTTTAAAAGCGAGGAATACTGGACGATCGAGGCAGACCTCGAGGCAAAAAAAGGTAAACTTTCGGCGAAGCTTTCGAAAAAGGCGACTAAAAACTTAAAACTGAAAACAAAGAAGGAAGTAGATGAAGTTTTAGGTGAGTTAAAAGGGGCGGAGTATAAGGTTACTGATATTGTCAAAAAAGAGGCCAAGAGCTATCCGCCGCCTCCTTTTACTACTTCGACTATGCAGCAGGCAGCTGCAACCAATCTTGGTTACACGGCCAAAAGGACAATGGTTTTGGCCCAGGACCTTTACGAAAACGGGCTCATTTCCTATATGCGAACGGATTCTGTTAATTTGGCGACTTCTGCCGTCACTCAAATCCGAAAGCTGGTTGAGGAAAAGTTTGGTAAAGATTATTTGCCGGAAAAGCCAAAAGCATATAAGGTTAAATCAAAAGTTGCTCAAGAAGCCCATGAAGCTATTCGACCGACTCACGTTCAAGTGACAAGTGACAAGTTGCAAGTAACAGGGGATGCGGCCAGACTTTATGACCTTATTTGGAGACGGGCTGTTGCCTGTCAGATGAAGGAGGCGGTGTATGACCAGACGACGGTCGATATTACCGCCGGAGATTTCTTATTTTCCGCCCGAGGTTCGATTGTTAAATTCGACGGCTGGCTCAAAGCTCATGGGCAAGCGGCAAATGGTGAAGAGCAGAGGCTGCCGGAATTGACAGTAGGCGAGTTGTTGAAGCTTCTTAAACTAATTGATGAGCAGCATTTCACTGAACCGCCGGCCCGCTATACCGATGCGACACTGGTAAAGGCTTTGGAACAGCACGAAATCGGTCGGCCTTCAACTTACGCTCCGATTATTTCAACCATTATTGAGAGAAATTATGTAATCCGCCAGGAACGAAAATTTTTCCCAACTGATTTGGGAGTTACGGTCTGTGATTTCTTGGTCAAAAACTTCCCCGACATTATGGATATTTCGTTTACTGCCGAAATGGAGGAGGAATTGGACCAAATTGCCCGGGGCGAACGGGAATGGCGGCCGACGATGGCTGATTTTTACAAACCGTTTTCGGCCGAGGTCGATAAAGTAGAGCGGGAAGCAAAGAAAGTCAAGCTTAAGGTCGAGGTCACTGACGAGAAATGCGAGCTTTGCGGCAAGCCGATGGTGATTCGCGAAGGTCGGTACGGTAAATTTATGGCCTGTTCGGGATTCCCCGAGTGCCGAAACACCAAACCTTTGGAGTCAAAAGAGGTTCAGAAAAAAGAGGAGGAGTTAGAAAAATCCGGCATTAAATGTCCGAAATGCAGCTCGGAAATTGTTATCCGCAAAACCCGTCGGGGAAGGGTATTTTACGGCTGTTCTTCCTATCCGAAGTGCAACTGGGCTTCCTGGGAAGATCCCTCCAAAGTTGGGATAGGTCCTGCAAAAAATCAGTCGCCTTCTGCGGCAAAAACGGATTCAGCAAACCAAGGTGTTAAAGAATCAGAAAAATTAGAAGAACCAGTTAAAGAATCTTAAATTGGCATCTTGAATTTTCTAGACTTTGGCCGATATAATGGTTTCGTTTCATTGAGTTACTTCAGGATATGCTGCCCAAACT
>Ga0315273_10009803_pt1 | contig 12177 bp, 10 predicted proteins | sample YL17G02_0_MG_FD_205753 | JGI IMG/M metagenome (GOLD analysis project Ga0315273, IMG submission 205753) | Sediment microbial communities from Yellowstone Lake, YNP, Wyoming, USA - YL17G02_0 | ecosystem: Environmental > Aquatic > Freshwater > Lake > Sediment | place: USA: Wyoming | collected... | reverse complement strand
GACGTGGCCGCGCCGCGGCGGCTGGACCTGCCGCTCCTGGCGCGCCGGCCCGCCGGCTCGAGTTTCGTCCGCCTCGTCCTCGACGCCCCGCCCGACTGGGACAGCCTTCCCGGCCAGTTCATCAACGCCCTGTGCGAGTCCGACCCGCAGGCCGTCATGGCCGCCGAGGGCCGCGCCCTTGACGATGCGGAAGGCGGCGAGTGGCCGCAGACCACGGGGCTGGAGCTCGCCCGGCGGTGGCCGCTCGTGCGCCGCCCGTTGAGCATCTCGCGTGTCTTCCGCGACGCGGGGCGTGTGCGGCTCGACATCCTCGTGCGGGCGGTCGGCGTCGGCACCCAGTGGCTGGCCTCGCGGCCGGTGGGCGCCACCCTCAACCTTGTCGGGCCGCTGGGGAACCATTTCACGCCGCCGGAGGCAGGCCGGCTGTGCCTCCTCGTGGGCGGCGGGTGCGGCGTGGCCCCGATCTTCGGCCTGGCCGATTACCTGGTCGCCCTTGGCCGGCACTGCGTGGCGTTTCTGGGGGCGGCCAACGTCCACAAGATGCCGACCACGTTCCGCGAGCTTCCCGAGCCGACGCATCACGCGATTGCCCTGACCGACGATGTGTTGGAGTTCGCCGAGTCCGAGACGCCGACGGTCCTGGCGACCGACGACGGCTCGGCGGGCTACTTCGGCACGGCCTCCGCGGCCGTCGAAGAATACTTCCGCACGCTCTGGAAGGGCGAGCCGGTGGCCCTCTACGGCTGCGGGCCGATGCCAATGATCCGGGCCCTGGGCGAGATCGCCCGCGAGCGCGACCTGCCGTGCCAGGTGTCGCTCGAGGGGTTTATGGGCTGCGGCATCGGGGTGTGCCTCTCGTGCGCGACGAAGCGGCATGAGCCGGCGAGCGAGAAGGGGTGGACCTTCCGCCTGACCTGCCGCGACGGCCCGGTCGTCGACGCCCGCGACCTTGTTTGGGAGTGAGATAAGCGCATGATTCGACCCGAACCCGACCTGAGCGTCACCCTCGGCCGCCTCGTGATGAAGAACCCGATCGCCACGGCCTCAGGCTGCTCGGGGTACGGCGAGGAGCTGGCGCAGTTCTACGACCTGTCGCTCCTCGGCGCGATCGTCACGAAGTCGATCACGCTGAAGCCGCGGGAGGGCCACCCGCCGCCGCGCCTGGCCGAGGTCCGGGCGGGCATGCTCAACGCCATCGGCTTGGCGAACGTGGGCCTCGAGGCGTTCCTGCGCGACAAGCTGCCCGCCCTCGCCAGGTTCGAGGTGCCGGTCATCGTCAACGTGGCCGGCTCCACGCGCGAGGAGTACGTGGAGGTCTGCGGCGCCCTCGATGCGGCCCCGGGCGTGGCGGGGATCGAGCTCAACGTCTCCTGCCCGAACGTGAAGGAGGGCGGCATGGAGTTCGGCGTCGAGCCGGGGCCGCTGGCCGGCCTGGTTCAGGAGGTCCGCAAGAAGGTCGCACGCGCCACGCTCATCGTCAAGCTGAGCCCGAACGTGACCGACATCGCCGTGCCCGCCCGGGCCGCCGTCGAGGCCGGGGCCGACGCCCTCAGCCTCATCAACACGCTGCGCGGCATGGCGATCGACCCGTGGAAGGGGCGGCCCATCCTGACCAACGTGACGGGCGGCCTCTCGGGCCCCGCGATCAAGCCGGTGGCGCTGTACATGGTGCGCCGCGTGTGGGAACAGGTGGCGGGGCCGCGCGGCATTCCGATCCTCGGCCTCGGCGGCATCCAGTTCGTGGAAGACGTGATCGAGTTTCTGCGGGCCGGGGCGACGGCCGTGTCGGTCGGCACGGCCAACTTCATCGATCCGGAGACGGCGCCCAAGCTCGTGACGGGGCTGCGTGAGGGCCTCGGGCGGCTCGGCTGCGGAAGCCCGCGCGATCTCGTCGGCCGCCTCGAAGGCTAGCGCTACAACGCCAGTTCGCGCGGCGGGTCTCCCGACCCGCCGCGCACGGGCGCGATTTCGCCACCCGGGGGGAATCGCCGCGCGGTGGGTCAGGAGACCCACCGCGCACGAGGTTAAGGGATGTTGTAGTACTAAACAAACGTACATTTAGCCGTCCAGCTTGCTGGGCGCGTTTTCGAGCTGCAGGAGGACCGCCATGCCCGAACTTTTCGGCAAGCCGATCAAGCCCGAGGACCTCGCCCGCCGCGTCGGGCGCATCGACCAGGTGGCCGGCGCGCGGCCGTACGTGTTCGCCGACGGCCCCGCGCGCGGCATGCGCGGCATCGACGTCTGGACGGGGTCCGGACTCACCTTTACGGTCCTGCCCGACCGGTGCCTCGACATCGGCTCCGCGCGGTTCAACGGCCGCGCGCTGGGGTGGGAATCGAGCACCGGCCCCGTGGCGCCCGAGCGCTTCGACCCGCAGGGCTTCGGCTGGCTGAAATCGTTTCACGGGGGCCTCCTGACCACGTGCGGCCTGCGCCACTTCGGCGCCCCGGACGCCGACGAGAACGGCGAATCGTGGGGGCTGCACGGGCGGGCCTCGCACCTGTCGGCCGAAGAGGTGGCGGTGCACGGAGCGTGGGAGAAGGACCAGTACCGCCTGCGCATCCGCGGCCGCGTCGTCGAGGCGCAGGTCTTCAAGCCCACGATCCTCCTGGAGCGCACGATCGTCACCGCGCTGGGGTCGCGCCTGATCGAGGTGATCGACCGCCTCTCGAACATCGGCCACGAGCCGAGCACCGCGATGCTGCTGTACCACGTGAACCTCGGCTGGCCGCTCCTCTCAGAGAAGAGCCGCCTGGCGGTCAACGCCAAGTCGGTCAAGGGCGTGACCGACCGCGCCAATGCTCACCTGGCTGAGCACGCCGAGATGCTGCCGCCGACGGCCGGCTTCGAGGAGCACACGTATTCCATCGAGCCGAAGGCCGGCGCCGACGGTCTGTGCCGCGCGGCCCTGGTGAACCCGGACCTCGACGGCGGCACGGCCCTGTCGGTCACGTGGCCGAAGGCGACGATGCCGTTTATGGCCGAGTGGAAGATGATGGGGCAGGGCACGTATGTACTCGGCATCGAGCCGTGCAACTGCCCGTTTCCGCCGCGCGCGGACCTTCGCCGGCGCGGCCTGATGCCGATGCTGCGTCCCGGCGAGTCGTTCGAAGCGGGGCTGGCCATCCGCATCCACCGCGGGGCCGACGAGATCAAGGAGATCGAGCGGGCGATCCGCAAGGCCCGCTGAGCGCCTCATGAACCGGTTGGGCGCCTCCATCGCGAGGGCTGAGGCACGGCGGGACAAGACCCGCCGTGGCACCCGGCAATCGGGCACGCTGATACTACAGCGCCAATCAATCTCGTGCGCGGTGGGTCTCCTGACCCACCGCGCGGCAAGTGCCCCCCGGCGTCGAGATAACGCAGGTGCGCGGCGGGTCGGGAGACCCGCCGCGCGCGCGAAACATGCCCACGCGAACAGCGGCGTGGGCATGCCACCCGGCATGGGAGGATTGCCGGCGATGGCGGCCGTTTTCCTGATCTGGGCCGGCGCGGCCATGGCCGCCGAGCCCGCCAAGCCGGCCGCCAACCAGCAGACGCTGCTGGCGATCCGCGTGGCGCAGGCCGACGCCCTCGATCGGCTGGCCGGTCTCGTGCTCGGTGCCCGCGTGTCGGCCGGGAAGACGGTGGGCCAGGCGGTCGGCGAGGGAAGCGACGGCGAGGTGGCGATCCGCGTGCTCCTGCGCTCGGCCCGGATGGCCTCCGAGCCGCGCGTGTACGCCGACGGCCTGGCCGAGGTGGACCTCGAAATCCCGCTGGTTGACGTGGCCCGCCAACTGCGCGACCTGGGGATCGCCGGCGCCCCCAAGACCCCCGGGGTGGCCGACCTGGAGCTTCGCGCGATCGACGGGTGCCTGCGGGCGAGCGGAACGGGCCGGCCCCCGCCGGACCTCCCCGCCGACGTGGTCAAGCGCGTGGCGGCCGCGCGGCCGGAGGACCTTCCCGAGATGTTCCCGGTCGGATGGGGGGGCGTGACGGCGGCCGGGCGCGTGGCGGCCGTGCGCGAGGCCCGCCGGCGGGCGTACCTGGCCATGGCCGCGCTCGTGCGCGACATCCGCCTCGGCCAGGCCGACACGGTGGCCGACCTGGCGGGCCGCGACTCGCCGGAGTCCACGACCTTGGATGTGTTTATACGTTCATTACCCGTGGCGGGCGATCCGCGCCTGATGCCCGACCGCGTCGCCGAGGTCGACGTGGACGTGTCGGTGCGCGAGGTGATCCGCATCCTGAAGGACCTGCGCGCCTTGCGAGGCGGCCGGGCCCGCTGGACGGCCGACGACATCGACCAGGTCTCCGTCCGCGTCAAGACCCAGCGCCTGGCGGTCACGGGCCGCGGCATGCCGCCGCCGGAGTCGCTCGGCCCGCCGCCCGCCCGGGTGGCCGGCGGCGCGCCCCTGCCCGACTGGGCCACCGACGTGCTCGAGGCCCGCGGCGCCGCGCGCTTCAGCGACGAGGTGGCCGATCGCGAGGAGGCCCGCGTCCTGGCGGCCCGGTCGGCCAAGGTGCGGGCCCTGGCCGGGCTCGAGAAGCAGGTCGACGCCGTGGCGCTGCCCGATGGCCGCACGGTGCGCGAGCGCGGCCTGAAAGACGAGGTCTTCCGCCAGGACGTCAAGACCCTCCTCTCGAGCGCCAAGCCCAGCCAGTACCGGGCGACCGACGACGGGAAGGGGTGGGAGGTGGTGCTCCGGTTGCCGCTCTTGCGGCTCTACGAGTTCTCGCGGCCGCGGGAGTGACTAGCCCACTTCGTAGCGGGGGTGGCATGGCCACGGCCCGGCCGCCCCGGCGGGCGTCACTACTGTCCGCGATTGTCTTATCATATTCCTGTTTACAGTGCGCTATCTGTCGACACTTATGGATCGCAGACCTTGAGTGGCGTGGGTGCCGGTTCATCCCCCCTTGCCACCAAACCATTGTTTCACCTTCTCCTTAGCCATGCGTCGATGCTCAGGCTTGATGTGAACGTAGACCATGCCTAACGCCACCGCGATAGCCCCGAGATCATCGGCATAGCCGACACCCGGAATGAAGTCCGGGATTGCATCCAGCGGAAAAATGAGATAGCCAAGTGCGGCAACGATCACGCCTTTCGCCAACTTGGGTGTGTCCCGGTCCAGCATACAGTAGTAGAGCGTCAACACTTGCTCGAGAAGTGGCTCTCCAATCACACGAGCATACTTGCGAATCTTGCGCCACAAACCTTCTTCACTGTATTTGTTGCTGTAATCTTTCGTGGCCAATCTCCCTTCCGCTGTAATCAGGCCGTTTTTCCTGCCAGATAATGCCGCGCCATGACAGCACATGGCCACGCAACGGCGCGTGGCCATGCCACCCGGCAGAAGGTCGACGTCACCGCGCCAGCAGCCCGTCGAGGACGAACGCCGCGTCCATGACGAGGATCCAGTAGATGGCCCGCTCGATGAAAGGCGCGTATTCCTCGGGGCGGCGCGCGTGCCCCGTGGCCGACCACAGGCCTCCCGGCCAGAGCGACGCCAGCGCCAGCCCCGCGAAGACCCTCGCCACGGGCGCGACGAAATGCGTCGGCGCCGGCGCCCAGACGCTGGCGGCCAGCATCAGGAAGCCCGCCAGCGCGGTCACCACGAACGCCGCCCGCCAGGGGCCCGACGAGACCCGGATGCCGTTCCTCGCGGCGATGCTGTAGCCCGAGATGATCGCCGTGATGAAGAACAGCGCCAGTCCCTGGCGCACCCACAGCGGCCCCGCGGGCATGAGGAGGTCCAGGCTGAACTCCCGCGGAAACGTGACGGCCGCCGACACGCCGATGCCGAAGTTCAGCAACCGGCACAGCCCCATGACGGTCATGGCGACGACGGGGGGACCGTACTTGGCACCCAAGTTATAGAGATTGATCGCGGCAAACGCCAGGATGGCCATCACCAGCGCCCCGCCGCGAAGCGTGGAAGCACAGGCGGCGGCCAGGCCCCCCGTCAACACCAGGAGGACCCCGGCGCCCGCGAGGCCGAGCTCGCCCGTCACGAGCGGCCGCGGAAGCTTGAGCAGGCGGTCGCGGCGCACGTCGCGCAGGTCGTTCTCGACCATGCCGAAGAGGTAGAGGCCCGCCGACGTGCCCGCCAGCAGGGCCGCCAGGCGCCAGTCAAACTCCTCCAGGCGCGGCAGCAGCGCCACGGTGTAGCCGGCGACCACGTCGGCCATCGCCGTCACGAAGAGCGGCGGCCGAAGAATGCGATAGATGCCCCGGAAGCTCATGACGGCGTAACTCTAATCGCGGCCTGAGCGGTTTTCCAGCCTTTTCACGTTCGCCGGGCCGCGTTATAATGCCCGGCCTATGATCGTCACCATCGACGGCACCGTGGGAAGCGGCAAGAGCACCGCGGCGGCGGGCCTCGCCCGGCGTCTCGGCGCCGCCCATCTCGATACCGGCGCCATGTACCGGGCCCTGACCCTGAAGGCGCTCGACGCGGGCGTGAACATGGACGACGCGCAGGCCCTGGCCGACCTCGCCGCGGCGAGCACCATCGACCTGGACGGCGCGCCGGGGGCCGCCCGCGTCCGGCTGGACGGCAAGGACGTCACGGCGGCGATCCGCGAGAACCGCGTGAGCGTCAACTCGCACTACCTCGCCCGCAACCCCGCGGTGCGCCGGGTCCTTGTTGAAAAGCAGCGCGAGTTCGCCGCCCGGGCCGGCCGCGTGGTCACCGAGGGCCGCGACCAGGGCACGGCCGTGTTCCCCCAGGCCGAGGTGAAGTTCTTCCTGGACGCCGACCCCGAGGTCCGCGCGCGGCGGCGGCACCTCGACCTCCAGGAGCGCGGCGAGTACCGGTCGTACCGCGAGGTTCTCGAGGAGGTCGTCGAACGGGATGCGCGCGACTCCACGCGCCAGGCGGACCCGCTCCGGCCCGCCGGCGACGCCGTCCGCGTCGACACGAGCGACCTTTCGGTCGACGAGATGATCGACGCGCTGGCGGCCGAGGTCGAGCGCCGCCGAAAGGGGACGACGTGAGCCGCGCGAGGTCCGCCTGGTACGCGGTCTGCCGGCAGGTGGCCCGGGTTCTGTTCGTCACGCTCTTCGGCATCCGGGTGTACCACGGCGAGCGGCTGCCCCGGGCGGGCGGCGTCCTCGTGGTATCGAATCACCAGAGTTATCTCGATCCGATACTAGCGGCCGTCGGCATGGCGCGGCCGTTTCATCCGATGGCCCGGGCGTCGCTCTTCCGTTTCGCGCCGTTCCGCTGGCTGATCCGGAGCCTGTACGCCTTCCCGGTCCGGCGCGGCACGGCCGACTTCGGGGCGGTCCGCGAGGCCCTGCGGCGGCTGCGGGCGGGGGCGGTCGTCCTCATGTTCCCCGAGGGCACGCGGACGCGCGACGGCTCCATCGAGCCCCTCCAGGGCGGGCCCGTCACGGTGGCCATCCGCGGGGGCGTCCCGATCCTGCCGATGGTCATCGACGGGGCGTACGAGGCCTGGCCGCGCACGCAGCTTCTGCCGCGGCCTCACAAGATTCGCGTGGCCTGCGGCAGGCCGGTGTGGCCCGACGAGGCCGCCGCCAAGGATCCCGACGCGGTGATGGCGGCGGTCCGGGACCAGATGCTCGGGCTTCAGGCGGAGTTGCGGCGGCTGCGCGACTGCCCGTGATCGTTTGGCCGCGGCCGGCACGGCCGCGATTGTTTCTTCGCCGCCGTGCCGGCGACGGCTGAACGATGGGGTGGCACGGCCACGCAACGGCGCGTGACCGTGCCACCCACGCTAAAAACGTACATACGGCGACGGATTAAGCAACAATGCTCGTTGCCGTACCGGCGACGGTTGAACGATGGGGGCGCGGCCACCCGGCAGGGAGCAGGCGATGACGGAGGAACAGGGAAGAACGTCCGGCGGGCCCGCCGTCGAGGTGGCCGAGGGCAGCGGCGTGTGTTTCGGCGTCCGCCGGGCGCTCGAGCTCGCGGAGAAGGCGCTCGCCGAAGGGCACGAGGTCTACTGCCTCGGCGCGCTCATCCACAACCCGCAGGAGGTGGCGCGGCTGGCGGCCAAGGGGTTCCGGGTCATCGAGTCGCTGGAAGAAGCCGAGCCGCGCGGCACGCTCCTGATCCGCAGCCACGGTTTGCAGCCGAGCGTCGTGGCGGAGGCCCGCCGGCGGGGTCTGCGGATCATCGACGCCACCTGTCCGCTCGTCCGGCGCGTGCACACGCTGGCGGCCGAGCTCCAGGAGAAGGGGTACCAGGTGGTGGTGGCGGGGGATGCGGCTCATCCGGAGGTGCGGGCGATCCGGGGCCACGCGCCGGCCGCCGCGGTGGTCGGCGACATCGAGGCCGTCCGGGGCCTGAAGCTCTCGGGCCGGGTGGCTCTGGTGGCCCAGACGACCTTTTCGCCGGAGGAGTTCCGGCGGGTGGCCGCCGAACTCGTCCTGCGAGACCTCCAGGAGGTCCGCGTCATCAACACGATCTGTGCCGCCACGGTGGATCGCCAGCGGGCGGCGGCGCAGTTGGCCGGGCGGGTCGACGTCATGTTCGTCATCGGCGGGCGCAACAGCGCCAACACCAATCGCCTGGCCGACTTGTGTGCGGCCCGCGGCGTCACGACGTACCACGTGGAGGAGGCCGGCGAAGTGAAGCCGGAGTACCTGCGCGGCCGGTGCCGCGTGGGCGTGGTGGCCGGCGCCTCGACCCCCCAGTGGATCATCGACGCCGTCTGCGCGAGGATTAGGGCCTTGCAATCCGGCGGGGCATAACGTACACTACCGATCTTCCCGGGTCGGCGGAGACCCGGGCGCCTCTGGGCAAAGAGGGCGGCAAGGGGCCCGACGGTCGGGCCTGGAAATGTCCTTGCCGCAAAAGCGGGCACGGTTTCTAGAACAGAGGGCACATGCTTAAGAGTAAAATGCAGCGCGATTACGGCCTGAATGACGCGGATATTGACCAGGAAGTGTCGTCCATTCTCGGGCAGGCCCAGGAGTCCGACGGCCTCAAGAACCTCTACGAAGAATCGATCAAGGCGTTCGAGACGGGCAGCGTGGTGGCGGGGCGCGTCGTGCGCGTCGTCGGCAGCGAGGCCATCATCGACGTCGGGTACAAGAGCGAAGGCAGCGTGCCGCTCGAAGAGTTCGACGGCGCCGAAGTTCAGGTCGGCCAGCAGGTCGACGTGCTCCTGGAGGACGTGGAGGACGAGGGCGGCCTGATCATGCTCTCGAAGCGCAAGGCCGACCGCATCAAGGGCTGGGAGCGCGTCCTCACGCAGTACCACGAGGGCGACGTGGTCAAGGGCCGCGTCAGCCGCAAGATCAAGGGCGGCCTGCTGGTGGACATCGGCGTGCCGGTGTTCCTGCCGGCCAGCCAGGTGGACATCCGCCGCCCGGCCGACGTGTCGCACTACATCGGCCAGGAAATCTCCTGCAAGATTCTCAAGATCGACGCCGACCGGCGGAACATCGTCGTTTCCCGCCGCCGCCTGATCGAAGAAGAGCGCGAACAGGCCAAGCGCAACCTCCTCAGTGAGATGAAGGTCGGCCAACTCCGCGACGGCGTCGTCAAGAACATCGCCGACTTCGGCGCGTTCGTCGACCTGGGCGGCATCGACGGCCTCCTGCACATCACCGACATGGCCTGGGGCCGCGTCGGGCACCCCAGCGAGGCGGCCTCCATCGACCAGAAGGTCCAGGTCAAGATCCTCTCGATCGACCGCGAGAAGGAAAAGGTGGCGCTCGGCCTGAAGCAGAAGTCGGCGTCGCCGTGGCACAACATCGAGGCCCGGTACCCCATCGGCTCGAAGGTCAAGGGCGAGGTCGTCAACATCACGCCCTACGGCGCGTTCGTCAAGATCGAGGAAGGCATCGAGGGTCTCGTCCACGTCAGCGAGATGTCGTGGACCAAGCGCATCAACCATCCGTCCGAGGTCGTCAACGTCAGCGAAGAGATCGAAGTCGTTGTCCTCGCGATCGACAAGGCGAAGCAGGAAATCAGCCTCGGCATGAAGCAGACCGAGGTCAACCCCTGGACGCTCGTCAAGGAGAAGTACCCCCCGGGGACGGTCGTCGAGGGCACGGTCCAGAACCTGGCGAATTACGGCGCGTTCGTCGAGATCGAGGAAGGCATCGACGGCCTCCTGCACGTGACCGACATGTCGTGGACGCAGAAGGTCGGCCATCCGTCCGAAGTGCTCCAGAAGGGGCAGAAGGTCAGGTGCGTGGTCCTCAGCGTCGACCAGGACAAGAAGCGCGTGGCCCTGGGCTTCAAGCAACTCGACGAGGATCCCTGGGAGCGCAAAATCCCCGAAAAGTACGTGGCCGGCGCGATCGTCCGCGGCAAGGTTACGAAGGTCACGAACTTCGGCGTCTTCGTCGAGCTGGAGCCGGGCCTCGAGGGGCTCCTGCACGTCTCGGAGCTGGCCGACCACAAGGTCGACAACCCCGAAGAAATCGTCAAGGCGGGCCAGGAGCTCGACGTCAAGGTCCTGCGCGTCGACACCGACGAGCGGAAGATCGGCCTCAGCCTGAAGCGCGTCCAGTGGGCCGCCGAGGAGCAGAAGGCGCCGGCGCCCGAGGCCGCGCCGGCGGCGCTCGGCAAGGCGGCGCCGCGGCTCGGCGGCATCCAGCACCCCGAGGACGAAACGGCCGGCGGGGGCGGCGGCACGGTGCTTTTCGGCACCACGTTGCCGCCGGTTGAACGCGAAGGCGAGGCCGGGAAGCCGGACGCGGGCGCGGAGGAAAAATCGGAATAACGTCGCAGGGCACTGAATCTCTGTGCGGCTCAGGCGTCTGAATTACCGAGGGGGCGCTGTTGGAAGAGGGGCATGTCGGTCCTGTCGCTGAAGGGCAGGATGGGCGCCGGCGGGTGGCTGAATTCCTAAAAGCGCCGGAAAGCTCTTGCTTTCATCTCGGTCACATGGCTACAATTGCTGCGCCCTATCTGTAGTTCTCGACCGGAAGCTGCTGAGCCCCTTCCAGAGCGGGCGGCTCTTGGAAGGTTGGGGGAGCGGCGTCAGCCACACGAGCGACACTGCTGAGGTTTTCTACTGGGCCCTGCTCCACTGAGGGGTGTGCGCATGGATTCCGGCCTGCAGCTCTATCTGCGGGAAATCAACCAGACACGCCTGCTCACTCCCGACGAGGAGATATCCCTCTCCCGGCGCATCCGCAAGGGGGACCTCCAGGCCCGGGACGAGATGATCCGCTGCAACCTCCGCCTCGTGGTTTCCATTGCCAAGAACTACACCCGCCGCGGCCTGAGCCTGCTGGACCTCATCGAGGAAGGCAACCTCGGCCTCCTGCGCGCCGTCGAGAAGTTCGACCCCGCCCAGGGCTGCCGCTTCTCGACGTACGCGTCGTGGTGGATCCGCCAGTCGATCAAGCGGAGCCTCATCAACGCCGTCAAGCCCGTCGAGATCCCCGCCTACATGGTCGAGATGATCAACAAGTGGCGGCGCGCGGCGGCCCTGCTGGAGTGCGAGATGGGCCGGCCGCCCGTTCAGGAAGAAATCGCGCGGCGGATGGGCCTCTCGCGCCGCAAGGTCGACGTGATCGCCCGCGCGGCCCGCGCGTTCAGCTCGCCGTTCCAGGCGGTCTCCGAAGATTCCGAGTGGGCCCTGTCGGAGATGGTGGCTGACGAAGGCACGCGCTCGCCCGCCGACGTGCTCCTCGAGAACCGCCGCTCCGAGGCCGTCATGAAGCTCCTGGCCGCCATCGACGACCGGGCCGCCGAAATCCTCCGCTATCGCTTCGGCCTGGAGGGACACGCCCCTCTGACGCTCAAGGAGATCGGCGACCGCGTGGGCCTGACGCGCGAGCGCGTCCGCCAGATCGAACGCGACACCCTGCGGTGCATCAACGAGGCCATCCACAGCCAGGAAGAGGACACCCGCACGCCCGTGGCCCAGCGAGTCTCCTGACGCCGGAAGGTGGCGCGGCTTAGAGGGGTGTTGCGCGGCGGGTCTCCTGACCCGCCGCGTGCGTGCGTTCCCCGCGGGCGGCAGGCGTCGCATGAAGGGGCTTTGCGCGGCGGGTCTCCGTACGTGTCTAGCGTGTTCCTTTTATGCTGTCACCCCGAGCGAGCGCAGCGAGTCGAGGGGTCTCGCCGTGCGAGTGTCCGAACGGCAACGACCACAGCGAGATTCCTCGACTCGCTGCGCTCGCTCGGAATGACAACGCTGAATGCATACCCTGACCCGCCGCGTGCATTCCCCGCGGATAGCAGGCTGCCCGGCCGGTCC
>Ga0315273_10009802_pt1 | contig 12177 bp, 11 predicted proteins | sample YL17G02_0_MG_FD_205753 | JGI IMG/M metagenome (GOLD analysis project Ga0315273, IMG submission 205753) | Sediment microbial communities from Yellowstone Lake, YNP, Wyoming, USA - YL17G02_0 | ecosystem: Environmental > Aquatic > Freshwater > Lake > Sediment | place: USA: Wyoming | collected... | reverse complement strand
GCCACGGATTTCAGCCTGCCGGACCGCTTCGAGGCCGCCGTCTGCCTCTGCGAGGGAGCGTTCACGCTGATCGGCGCCGACGACCCCGTCGAGCACGACCTCGCGATCCTCGCCAACATCCGCGAGGTGCTGGCGCCGGGGGCGCCGTTCGTCCTGACGGCGAGCAACGCCATGCGCCTGATCCGCGAAGCCACTCCCGAGCAGGTCGCGGCGGGCGTCTTCGACCCGATGACCCTCTCCCAGTCCTACGACATGGAGTGGGACGGGCCGGATGGGGCGCACGCCCTGCCGGTGCGCGAGCGCGGGTACGTGCCCACCGAGCTGGCACTGCTGCTGCGCTTCGCGGGGTTCGCCGTCGAGCACGTCTGGGGAGGGACGGCAGGGAACTGGGGCCGGCGCCCGGTCGACCTCGACGAGTACGAGATCATGATCGTGGCGCGCCGGCCGGACGAGGTGGCGCCGTGAGCTCGCCGACGGTGCGCGACGGCCCCGCGGACGCGACGCCCCTGGTCCGCCCGGGAGCGCTCGACGACGCCCCGGGCGTCGCGAGACTCATCAACGCGGTCATCGCCGAGGGCGCGCCGGTGCTGCTGACAGGGCCGTTCTCGGACGAGGAGGAGCGCGACTTTCTGGAGGCGATCCCGGCGCGCGGCGGCTTCCACGTGGCCGAGGCTCGGGAACCTGTCGACCCGCTGCGCATCGTCGCGGCGCAGGTGTTCGTCCCGTACGCGGACGACATGCCCGCCCACGACCACGTCGCCGTGGTGGGCACGTGGGTGGCCGCCCCCTGGCGCCGACACGGTCTCGGCCGTGCGCTGAGTGAGCGCACCTTCGCGCTGGCGCGCGAGCGCCGCTTCACCAAGGTGTTCACCGACGTGCGCGCCGACAACGCGGACTCGCTCGCCTTCCACCTGGCGATGGGGTTCACGGTCGCCGGGACGGCGCGCGGCCAGGCGGTGATGCGGGGCCGCGCCTACGACGTCGTCTTCATCGAGCGTTTGCTGTAGATGCTGTACGTCTGCGCCACACCGATCGGCAACCTGGGCGACATCACGCCGCGCGTCGTGGAGGCGCTGCGCGCCGTCGAGACGATCGCCGCCGAGGACACGCGGCACACGCGCAAGCTGCTCAGCCACCTCGGCGTCCACACCCCGCTCACGAGTCTGTTCAAGCACAACGAGGCGCAGAAGACAGAGGAGGTGCTGGCCTCGCTCCGCGAGGGCCGCGACATCGCCCTCGTCAGCGACGCGGGCATGCCCGGGGTGCAGGACCCGGGCATGCGGCTCGTGACGCGCGCCATCGCCGAGGGGCTCGAGGTGACCGTCTTGCCGGGGCCGTCCGCGGTGCTCACGGCGCTGGTCGCGGCCGGCCTCGAGGGCGACGGCTTCCGCTTCGTCGGCTATCTGCCTCGGCGCGCGCATGGGCTGGAGGCCGCGCTCGCCGCGTGGCGGCGTTGCGGCGGGCTCGTGGTCGCGTTCGAGACGGGCCAGCGCCTGCCGCGAAGCCTCGCCGTCCTCGCCGCGCACGCCCCGGTGCTGCGCGCCGCCGTCTGCCGCGAGCTGACGAAGCTGCACGAGGAGGTCGCGCGCGGCACGCTGCTCGAGCTCAGCGCCCGGTACCCGATCAGCGGTCCGGACGCGACGCCCATGGCCGGCGCCGTGCGCGGCGAGATCACCGTGGTCGTCGACCTCGGCGCGGCGCAGGAGGAGGGGGCGCGCGGCGCCGCGCAGGCCGGCACGGCGGCCGCGGCGCTCCTCGAGCGCGGGCTCTCGAAGCGCGACACCGCTGCGGCGCTCCAGCTCTGCCTCGGGGTGCCGCACCGCGAGGCCGAGCGCATTGCGCGCGAGGCCGCCGCCGGCTGACAGCGCATGGCGCGCGTCCGCTGCTACAATCGATGCCGCTGAGCGCGAGCCGCCGGGTCGGCCGACCGCCGTCCTCAGGCCCGCGTCCGACGGACCGGGAGGTGCCATGGACCTGCTCGCTGCAGTCAGACAACGGACGCTGCTGCTGGATGGCGCGATGGGCACCGAGCTCATCGACCGCGGGTTCAAGCCGGGCGGTCCGCCCGAGGAGTGGAACGCCTCCCGGCCCGACGACGTCGCCGCGATCCACGCCGCCTACTTCGCGGCGGGCGCCGACATCGTGCAGACCAACACCTTCGGCGGCTCGCGCCTCAAGCTGGCCGCCTGCGGCGCCGGCGAGCGCGTGACCGCGTTGAACGAGGCGGCCGCGCGGCTCGCGGTCGCGCTGCGCGACCGCGAGTACCCCGGCCGCCTCGTCGCCGGCGACATCGGCCCGACAGGACACTTCGTCGCGCCCATGGGCGAGGCCGACCCCGACGACTTGCGCGACGGGTTCGCGGAACAGGCGGCGGCGCTCGTCGCCGGCGGCGTCGACCTCATCCACATCGAGACCATGTTCGATCTCGTCGAAGCCCGCCTGGCCGTCGAAGGGGCGCGGCGCGCATCGCCGGACCTGCCGCTCATGGTCTCACTGGCGTACAAGCCGTCACCGCGCGGCTACCGGACGATGATGGGGGTCGGATCACAGGCCGCGGCCGACGCCCTGCTCGCCGCGGGGGCGACCATGGTCGGCTGCAACTGCGAGATCACGGCCGCCGACATGGGAGAGCTTGTCGAGGAGCTGCGCGAGGCCTCCGGCAGGCCGGTGGTCGCGCAGCCCAACGCCGGGCAGCCGCGCCTCGAGGACGGGGCGACGGTCTACGACGAGACGGCCGAGCAGTTCGCCGGTCTCGTCGCCTCCTTCCCGGCGCGTGGCGCCGGCGTTGTCGGCGGGTGCTGCGGCACGACGCCGGCGTTCATCGCGTCGCTGGCGGCCAAGCTCGGCCGCTGAGCGCGGTCTCCGGCGATCGTCTCCGTCGCTGAGGGCCGCGGAGCGGCTCTCGCCGCCCGTCCGCCTCAGCGGCGCCCGGCGAACACCGCCCCGACGGTGTCGAGCACGAGGCGCACGGCGTGGAGCGCCGTCACCTGCCCGGGCCCGTCGTACGCCGGCGCCACCTCGACCATGTCCATGGCGATCACGTTCACGCGCGTGCAGACGGCGCGCAGGATCGCCTTGGCCTCGTAGTAGCTGAAGCCGCCCGGCTCGGGCGTCCCGGTCCCGGGGGCGATCGCCGGGTCGAGGGCGTCGATGTCGAAGCTGATGTAGGTGTCGACGCCGGGCTCGAGGTGGGCGACGAGCTCGCCGACCGGGGTCCGCTTCGCCTCCTCGCACCAGAAGATGCGCGCTCCCCGGCTCTCCATGAGGGCGAAGTCCATGTCGGGGCCGTACAGCCCGCGGATGCCGTACTGCGTGATGCCGCTCAACAGCCCCTGTTCGTGGGCGCGGATCATGGGGTTGCCGTGCGTGTACTTCTGTCCGCCTTCCTCGTCCCAGTAGTCGGTGTGCGTGTCGAAGTGGACGAGCTGGAAGGGCCGTCCCTCGCGCGCCGCGTGCACGGCCATCATGGCCGGGAGGGTCACCGAGTGGTCGCCGCCGAGCACGACGGGGAAGAGGCCTGCCTCGACGATCGGCCGCAGGCGCGCGACGACGGCGGCGTGGCGGTCGTCAACGGGCTGCGTCGGCCCCAGGACCACGTCGCCGGCGTCGACGAGGCGCACCCCGCCGAGGATCTCGCGCGCCTTGCCCTCGCCGAGCTCGACGTCGAGATACGCATCCTCACCCGTCCGATAGGCCCAGAAGGTGGAGATGTCGCGCAGGGCGCGCGGTCCGTACCGCGCGCCGCCGCGCGACGTCGTCGCCTCGTCAAACGGGATGCCGAGCACCGCGACGTCGCCGTCGGCGCGCGACGGCGACTCGATGTGCGGCGCCTTCAGAAAGGTCGCGATGCCCTGGAAGGGCAGCTCGCCGTAACCCATCTACTTCACGCCCTTGGCGTGCTTCGCCGAGACCTCGGCGATCGATTCCTCGACGAGGTCGCAGCCCAGGGCGAACAGCTCGGGCGGCATGTTGAGGGCCGGCGTGGGGCGGAACCAGTTGAACGCCGGCTCGTAGATGGGCACGACGCCGCGGCGCTCCATGGCGTAGACGATCTCACGCGTGAGGTCGTGGGCCGGCGTCTTGGAGTCCTTGTCCTCGACGAACTCGACGCACTGGTAGGCGCCCTTCACGCGTACGTCGCCGACGATCTCGTACTTGTCCTTCATGGCGCCGAACTTGGCCTTGGCGACGCGTTCCAATTCCTTGACGTTGTCCAGCACCTTGTCACGCTTCATGATCTCGATGAGCTTGACGCCGACCGCGCAGCCCACCGGTGAGCCGGCGAAGGTGCCGCCCGTGTAGAGCTCGCCGGCCGGCTCGCTCATGCGGTCCGAGCCGAGCGTGTAGCAGATGGGGATGAGGCCGCCCGACGTCCCCTTCCCGAGCGAGAGCAGCTCGGCCTCCACGCCCGGGTACGCGTCGATGAGAAACCACTCGCCACAGCGGCCCATGCCCTCCTGGACCTCGTCGTTGTAGAAGATCCAGCCGTGTTTCTGGCACAGGTCGTAGAGCTTCTTGGGCCACTCCGGCGGCGGGATCTGGACGCCGTTCTCGCCCTGGATGAGCTCGACATTGATGCCGGCGATGCTGTCCGGCGTCGCCTTGTACTTGAGGATCATCTCCTCGATGTAGTCGAGGCAGGCGATGTCGCAGGCCGGGTAGTCCAGGTGATACGGGCAGCGGTAGCAGGTGGGGAAGGGGACGTTGATCCAGCCGCTCATGAAGGGCTCGATGCCGTGGTTGTAGTGGGCGTTGTGCGGGCCCATGGCGCCGGTGCCGTAGTTGCCGCCGTGGAAGCTGCCCAGGAAGGTGATGACGAAAGGGCGGCCGGGCCCGGCGGCCTCGCGCATGATGCGCACGGCATTCTCGACGACCTCGCTGCCGGTGGTGTCGTAGACGACCTTGGTGAGCGGCTTCGGGGCGATCTCGACGAGCTTCTCGGCGAGTTCGAAGTGATGCCAGACGCTCATCGCCGAGAGACACTCGGTGCCGTACTCCTTGAGGGCCTTGTGCGCGGCCTCGACGAGCTCGGGGTGGTTGCCGCCCAGCGGGGCGGAGGCCCAGCCCGACAACCAGTCGATGTAGCGGTTGCCGTCGACGTCCTCGAGGAACCAGCCGTCCCGGTAGCGCGAGACGAAGTGGTTCGGCGGGTGGCCGCCGATGAGCGCGACGCCGAGCATGATGTCCTTGGCGCGCTTGAACAGACGAGCGCTCTCGGGGCCCGGCGGCGGGGTCGTCACGCGGGGGCCGTCGAACTGCGTCATGGGTGTACGCCTCCTGTCTCGGGAGCGCGCGGCCGGCTGCGCCGCCGCGCCTCTCTCTTCACACCGTCGTCGCGGTCGTGCCGGCCGGCCTCAGTCCGAGCCTGAGACGTCGGTGACCGGTGACCACTGATAGTTGTCCTTGAGCACCTTCAGCATGAGCAGCAGTTCGGCTTCGAGGATGCCGGGGACGGGCCGGATGCGGTTCACGAGCAGGTCGAACAGCGCCTCGCGGTCGCGGCAGACGACGCCGACGGTGAGGTCGAAGCGACCGGCGCAGATGCCGACGAAGTCGACGTCGGGCAGCTCGGCGATCCGCTCTGCCGCCTCCTGGAGCTTGTCGCCGGCGACGCGCAGGCCGATCTGCGCCGAGAGCAGGCCGAGGTCGAGCGGGCTCGAGGCGGCGACGATCTGGATGACCTTGCGCTTGATGAGGCGAGCCACCCGCTGGCGGACGCTCGCCTCCGAGATGCCGAGGTCCTTGGCGATGGTGGTGTAGGGACGGCGACCGTCCTCCTGCAGGTGGGTGATGATCCTGGCGTCGATGCCGTCCAAGCCGTTGCCGCGCATTCTGCTCCTTTCCCTGCGCCATTCTACGAATCGTGGCAGCGAAAGGCCAGTGTCGTTGCGATTTCTGTAGGGCGGGGGAGGGGCGTTTGCGATGGCTCCGCAGCGGAAAGATGCCGAGCGTCCCTCCGCGCAGGAGGGTGCGGCCGGCGCGACTGCGCCGGCCGCAGGGCGACGGGCAGGGAGGCGGAGCATGAAGATCGAACGCAGGCCGTCGACGGCGCTGCTGCCGACCCCGGTGGTGCTGGTGAGCGTGGCCGGCGGCGGAGCCGCCGGCAACTTCCTCACCATCGCTTGGGTCGGCACGGTGTGTTCGTCGCCGCCGATGCTCAGTGTGGCCGTCCGCCCGTCACGCTACTCCCACGACCTGCTGGTCCGGGAACGCGAGTTCGTCGTCAACATCCCCAACGCCGAGCAGCTGGAAGGGGTCGACGTCGCCGGTGTCTGGTCGGGGCGCGAGCACGACAAGTTCGCCGAGCTCGGCTTCACGCCGCTGCCGGCGAGCAAGGTCGGCGCCCCCCTGATCGCCGAGTGCCCGATCAACCTCGAGTGCGTCGTGCGCCACCAGCTTGCGCTCGGGGCGCACGACCTGTTCATCGCCGAGATCGTCGCCACGCACTACGACAAGGAGGTCCTTGACTCGCGCGGACGTCTTCGGCCCAAGGAGGTGCATCCGATCACGCTGGTCGACAGCGAGTACTGGTCGCTGGGCGAGCGCATCGGCACCTACGGCGCGGCGGCCAAGGCGCGCGGCAAGAAGTAGTGGGGCCGCGCGCGACGGCCGGCCGTGCGCAGTAGAATAGCCGTCCGATGCGCTACTACGTCACGACACCGATCTACTACGTGAACGGCGAGCCGCACCACGGGCACGCCTACACGACCATCGCCGCCGACGTGCTGGCACGGTACCACCGCCAGAAGGGCGACGACGTCTTCTTCCTCACCGGGACCGACGAACACGGCACCAAGATCGCCCAAGCCGCCGCCGAGCGCGGGCTCACACCCAAGCAGCACGTCGACCAGATGGCGCCGCGCTACCGCGAGCTGGCCGCGGCGGTGGGCGCCAGCAACGACTTCTTCATCCGCACCACGGACCGCGAGCACGAGGCCTTCGTGCAGGCGTTCGTCGAGAAGCTCAAGGCCGCCGGCGACATCGAGAAGCGCACCTACGGCGGCCTCTACTGCACGGCCTGCGAGGGGTTCTGGTACGAGCGCGACCTGGTCGACGGCAAGTGCCCCGACCACGGCGTCGAACCGGTCTGGCTCGAGGAGGAGAACTACTACTTCCTGCTCAGCCGCTATCAGGACCGGCTGGCCGAGTTCTTCCGCGCGAATCCCGGCTGGGTGCAGCCGAAGTCACGCTACAACGAGGCCCTGTCGTTCATCACGCAAGGCCTCGAGGACATCAGCATCAGCCGCTCGAGCATCACTTGGGGCATTCCGGTGCCGTGGGACGAGGAGCAGGTCATCTACGTGTGGGTCGACGCGCTCATCAACTACCTCTCGGCGCTCAGCTACGCGCGCCCGGGCGAGGATCTCACGGCGCGCTACTGGCCGGCCTTCCACTTCCTCGCCAAGGACATCCTCAAGTTCCACGCGGTCATCTGGCCGGCGCTCCTCATGAGCGCGGGTTGCGAGCTGCCCACGGGCGAGCTCATCCACGGGTACCTGCTCGTGGGCGGCGAGAAGATGAGCAAGACGCGCGGCAACGTGCTCGACCCGTTCGCCGTCATCGACGAGATCGGCGCCGAGCCCCTGCGCTACTACCTCATGCGCGAGGTCACGCTGGGGCAGGACGGCGACGTCAGCGTCGATGGGCTGTACGCGCGCTACAACAACGAGCTCGCCAACGAGCTCGGCAACCTCGTGAGCCGCACGGCAAGCATGATTGCCAAGTACCGCAAAGGGAGCATCCCTCAGGCTGGACCTGAGGCTGAGGCTTTGGATGTGGTGGCGGACGAGGGCGAGGCAATGGTGCGCGCTGCCGGCGCCCACTACGACGCCGCCGAGGTGACGGCGGCGCTCGAGGCCGTCTGGGAGTTCGTCCGCCGCCTCAACCGCCTGGTCGAGGAAGAGGCGCCCTGGAAGCTCGCCAAGGACGAGGCGCAGGCCGGCCGCCTGGACGCCGCCCTGCGCTCGCTGGCGGCCGGCCTGCGCCTGACGGCACTCAGCCTGTACCCGGTCGTCCCCAGCACCGCGGTGGAGATCTTGCGGCGCCTCGGCCAGCCGCACGGCGATGACGACCTGCTGCTGGCGAACGCGACGTGGGAGAAGCTCGCGGCGGCGGCCGTCGAAGTCGCGCCGCCGCTCTTCCCGCGTCTCGAGCGCGGCGCCTGAGCGGGCGCCGGGCGCGCCCCTCATGACCGAGCCTCAGACGCCGATCGAACTGATCGACTCCCACTGCCACGTCGAGATGCTCCACGGCCTCGACGGCGCGCTCGCCGCAGCCGCGACCGCCGGGGTCGGCGTGGTCGTGTCGGTCGGCATCGACGTGGCGACCTCGCGGCAGGCGGTGGCTCTTGCCGACTCCTCGTCCGCGCGAGAGGCGTCACCGCCGCGTCGCCCCGCCGTCGTCGCCACGGTGGGGCTTCATCCGCACGATGCGACAGAGCTCGATGAGCGTTCCCTTGCCGAGCTCGAGGCGCTCGCCCGCCGACCCGGCGTGGTCGCGATCGGCGAGTGCGGCCTCGACTTCTACCGCGACCGGTCGCCGCGCGACGTCCAGCGGCACGCGTTCGTCGCCCAGATCGACCTGGCGCGTCGCGCCGGTCTGCCGCTCGTCGTCCACACCCGCGAGGCCGGGGACGAGACCATGGAGCTTCTGGCGCGGCACGCCGGCGACCTTGCCGTGGTCATGCACTGCTTCTCGCTGCCGCAGCACCTCGACGAGTGCAACGCGCGCGGCTACTACGCGTCGTTCGCCGGCAACCTGACCTACAAGAACGCCGGCGACCTGCGGGGGGCGGCCGCGCGCGTGCGCGAAGACCTGCTCATGGTCGAGACCGACGCGCCGTTCCTGACTCCCGTGCCGTACCGCGGCAAGCCGAACAGCCCGGCGCGCGTGGCGCTGACCGCCGCGGCGCTGGCCGAGGTCCGAGGCTGGTCGCTGGCGCGCGCCGCCGCGGTGACGACGGCCAACGCGCGCCGGGCCTTCGGCCTGCCCGGGACGGAGTCCTGAGGGGACGTCGATGGGGCAGGGTCGCACGCCGCCGAGATCGCCGGGATGTGACCGGCCGCCCAGGTCGCGACCCGACGGCGGCCGCCGGCCGGGATCGCCGCCCGACCGCGACCGGCCGCCCAAGCCGCCGCCGCTGCGCCGCTACGGCCAGAACCACCTCGTCGACGCCAACGTGCTGGCCGCGATCCTGCGCCAGGCAGCCGTGCGGACCGACGACGTCGTCCTCGAGGTCGGCGCCGCCGACGGCCTCCTCACGCGGCCTCTGCTCGAGCAGGCGCGGCTCGTGCACGCCTTCGAGGTCGACCGCCGTTTCGCGGGACGCCTCGAACGACTCGCCGCCGACGCGCCCGGGCTCCGCCTGCACCTCGGCGACGCGCTCAGGACGCGCCTCGACGAGCTCGACCCGACGCCCACGGCGCTGGTCGCCAACCTCCCCTACAACATCGCCATACCGCTGGTGATGACGACCGTCGCGGGGCTCCCCTCGGTACGGCGCTGGGCCGTCATGCTGCAGAAGGAGCTCGGCGAGCGCCTGTTCGCCAGTCCAGGCACGAAGGCGTACGCCGCCGTGTCGGTGCTGACCCAGCTCGCCTGCGAGCCCGAGCACGTGCGGCCGGTCGCGCGCAGCGCCTTCCGGCCGCGCCCGCGCGTGGACTCCGTCTTCGTCACGTTCACGCGCCGCGTTCCCGGCGACGACGGTTCGTGGCGCGTCGGCACGGAGCCTCTCGATCCGGAAGGCTACGGCGCCATGGACCGGCTCGTGCGGCTCGCCTTCTCCCAGCGGCGCAAGCAGCTCGGGACCTCGCTCGCGGGGGCGGCGGTCGGGGCCGGGGCCGAGACGTCGCGCACGGACGTCGCGCGCCCGTTGTCGCGCGCCGACGTCGCGCGCGCCCTCGAGGTCGCCGGTGCGAGCCCGATGGCGCGCCCCGAGGAGCTCACGCCCGAGCAGTGGCTCGCGTTCGCCCGCGCCTTGGGCCGGCTCGCGGCGGCGTGAGAGACTTGGGGGCGTCATGATGGTGGACGACATAGGCTTCCTCGAGGCGACCGAGGTCGCGGCTCCGGCCAAGGTCAACCTGGCGCTGCTCGTCGGCCCGTCGCGCCCGGACGGCTTCCACGAGATCGCCTCGCTGATGCTCCCGGTGACGCTCGCCGACCTGGTCATCGTCCGGCGCACGCCCGGCGAGGACCTCCGCGTCGACTGCGTCGTGTGCCCCGGCGAGCAGAACCTCGCCGCCCGCATGGTGCGCGAACTCGAGCGGCGGTTCGAGCGCCGCTTCGAGATCGCCGTCGAGGTGTGCAAGCAGATCCCGGTCGGCGCCGGCCTCGCCGGGGGGAGCTCGGACGCGGCCGCGACCCTGATCGCGCTCGAACGGCTGTACGGACTCGATCTCTCGCCGCAGCTGTGCTACGAGGCCGCCGCGGCCGTCGGCTCCGACGTCCCCTTCTTCCTTTGGCCCGGACCGCAGCTGGCGATGGGGCGTGGCCAGCTGCTCAAGGACGTGGTGCTGCCGGCGCCGCTGCATCTGGTGATCGCCGTCCCGGAGCCGGCGCTCTCGACGAGCGCGGTGTACGGGTGGCGCGACGAGGACGTCCAGGTGACGCTCGCCGACTTCGCCCCGCGGGCGCGGATGCTCTCGAGTCGCATCGCCGCGGCGCACACGCTGCACGACGTCGCGGCGCTGGTCGAGAACGACCTCGAGGCGAGCGTCCTCGCGCGGCGACCCGAGGTCGGCGCTCTTCGCGACCGCGTACGCGCCGAGGGGGCCGTGGCGGCGGCCATGACGGGCAGCGGCGCCGCGGTCTTCGGCCTGTTCGCCGATGACGAGGCCGCGAGCCGCGCGCGAGCGCGGCTGCTCGCGGCCGATGCCGCGGCGTCGGAAGACGACGCCCCGGACGCGGCCGGCCGGGTGTCGCCTGCCCGTGTCTTCTGCGTGACCGACCTGCAGGCCGCGCCGGAGGGCGCCGGCCGGGGGGCGCCGGGCGCTGCGGGCCCGAGGCCCGCGGGGAGCTCCGGCGGCCCACGCGCGCCGGCCGGCTCCGGGCCGCGGCGCGGCCGCTCCGGTCCTCCCGCCCGGCGCGGCGGCCCCGCCCGTCGTCGCCCTCACGCAAGGTGATACAATTGCCTGCCGCTCGCGGGGCGGCTTCGCGCCGCCGCGCTCGCCGGCCGCGCCACGGTGGGGCGTAGCCAAGTGGTAAGGCACCGGGTTTTGGTCCCGGCATCCGGAGGTTCGAATCCTCCCGCCCCAGCCACCGAACCCACCGCGCACGACCCGCAGCTGACGACACAGGTGGACACATGACCGACAAGGCATCCAAGGCATCCGGACCGCTTGCCGTCGTCATCCTCGCCGCCGGCCTGGGGACGCGCATGAAGTCGGACGTGCCCAAGGTGCTGCACGAGGTCTGCGGCCGGCCGATGCTCGCGTACGTCATCGATGCCGCCCTGAGCGTGTCTCCCGAACGGCTCGTCGTCGTCACGGGGCCCGAGCAGGACGCGCTGGCCGAGATCCTTCCCACGGGCTGCGAGCGCGCCATCCAGGCGGAGAGGCGCGGCACCGGCGACGCCGTGCGCGCAGGGCTCGACGCTCTCGTGGGCTTCGACGGCGATGTCATGGTGCTCTACGGCGACGTGCCTCTCGTGGACGCCGCCTTCGTGACGGACCTGGCGCGCTGTCACGGCGCGGCGGGGGCCGAGGCGACGCTCACCACGGTGCGTCTCGAGGACCCCGCCCAGTACGGGCGCATAGTGCGCGACGAGCAGGACCGCGTGGCGCGCATCGTCGAGTACCCCGACGTGACCGCGGACGAGCGCGACATCGACGAGATCAACGTCGGCCTGTACGTCTTCCGTGGGGCCTCGTTGCGGGCCGCGCTTTCGAGGCTGTCCAGCGACAACGCCCAGGGCGAGCTCTACCTGACCGACGTCGTCCACCTCCTCATCGACGCCGGCCACGTGGTCGCCACCTGTGAGGCCGAGGACGAGGAGATGTGCATGGGCGTCAACTCGCGCCTCGAGCTGGCGATCGTGAACGCGGCGATGCGCTGGCGCCTGCTCGAGCGCCTGATGCTCGCCGGCGTCACCGTCGAGGACCCCGAGACGACGTACGTCGACTGGGGCGTCGAGGTGGGCCGCGACACGGTCGTGCGCGCCAACACGCACCTGATCGGGCG
>Ga0315273_10009797_pt1 | contig 12181 bp, 13 predicted proteins | sample YL17G02_0_MG_FD_205753 | JGI IMG/M metagenome (GOLD analysis project Ga0315273, IMG submission 205753) | Sediment microbial communities from Yellowstone Lake, YNP, Wyoming, USA - YL17G02_0 | ecosystem: Environmental > Aquatic > Freshwater > Lake > Sediment | place: USA: Wyoming | collected... | reverse complement strand
AGATGCCGGTTTTTCTCGGGGCTTCGGCGTCACCCTGGTCTGCACGTCAGGACAGCGCGTCCCCGATCAGGTCGGGCCGATCATCGAGGATCTCGGCAGGATCGGCATTTCGGTGCGGGCGGACGAGGTGTCCTGGACCGAGCTCCTGCAGAAGGCGCGCGAGCACAGATCCGAGCTGACCGTTTTCGGCTGGGCCTGCAGTACCGGCGACGCCAGCGACTTTCTCAACGCGTTTGGGCACACCCCGGCCTCCGCGCGCGGCCTCGGCACCGAAAACTACTCCGGGTACAGCGATGCCGCCACGGACGCCCTGATCGTGGGAGCCGACCGCGAGATGGACCCGGCACGGCGACTGGAGCTTCTCCAGGAGGCGCAGCGCCGCCTCCTCGCTGCGCTGCCGATCCTCCCCCTGACGGTTCGCTTCGGCCACGTCGGCGTTTCGTCGCGGGTCGACGTGGCCACGCGTTACGACCAGTGGCTCCTGGTCGAGACGTTCCGCTGGAAGGACACGGTCCGTTGATCGATACCGGCTTGAGCTTCGCGGATCTCGCGCGTCTCGCCTGCTGCACGAGAATAGTGCTACGCTGCATGTCTCCGCTGGAGGAAGTATGGCTCGCCATTCGGCAACCGTTTGCGTCGTGACTCCGCTCGGTCTCCTGGAGATCGAGGCCGCGGAGTCGGGTGTGACGCGTGTACGCATCGGCACCCGCGGCAAGCCGCGGGAGGTGGGAGATGGGGGCGCGTTGGCCCTCGCGCAGCGGACGGCAAGCGAGATCGTCAGCTATCTCGACGGTCACGTCCGCCAGTTCACGGTGCCCGTGTCCGCCGACGGCACGGCCTTCCAGAAGGCGGTTTGGAGCGAGCTGCTGAAGATCCCGTACGGAACGCGGCGGACCTACGGTGAGCTGGCCGCCAGGCTCGGTCGCCCGCGCGGCGCCCGCGCTGTCGGTGCGGCGTGCGGCGCCAACCCGGTCCCGATCCTCGTTCCGTGTCACCGTGTGGTTGCGGCGGAGGGTTTGCTCGGCGGTTTCGGCGCCGGGATCACGGTCAAGCGAACGCTGCTTGACCTCGAGAGCAGGGAAATCGCTGGGAAGAGTTGATTCGCGGGTTTGGGGGAGGTGTGCCGTGCGCGCGTACCTCGGCCATCACATCTTCTCCAACTTCCGCCTGAGCGAGCTGGGGGAGCAGATCAGGCAAGGCGACTGAGCGCGAGAACGGTTCCGGTCACCACGACCCCGACGCCGACCCTCGCGAGCAACCCCGGCAGTGGCGCCAGAGGCAGGCCGACGACGGCCTGAACGTTGCCCTCGACCCTCTCGACCAGAGCGCCACCTAAGCCCTGCACCGCGTATGCGCCGGCCTTGTCGTCGCCTTCGCCGGTCGCCAGGTACCAGTCGAGAAGGGCGGGCGGCACCGGGATGAACGTGACATTGGCAACCTCGAGGTGCGTCGCCTCGCGCCCCTCCCAGATCACGCAGACCGCGGTGAGGACGGCGTGGGTCCGGCCCGACAGGAGGCCGAGCATTCGCCGCGCATCAGCGCGGCTCGCCGGCTTGCCGAGGATGGTCTCGCCGAGAGCGACGATGGTATCGGCGCCGAGAACCGGTCCGTCGCTTCGCAACGCGGCGGCTACGGCCGCTTTCTCTCGTGCGATGCGCAACACGTGGACCGGCGGCGCCTCGCGGTCTCGCTGGCGTTCGTCGATGTCGGCCGGCACGCACTCGATGGCAAGCCCGAGCGCGCCGAGAAGCTCGCGCCGGCGTGGCGAAGCAGACGCCAGGATAAGCGGGAGAGAGTCGATCATGCCGCCGGAACGGCCGCGGCCAGCAGCCGGACGGTGAGCACCGAGCTCTCGCAGTCGACCATCTCGATCGCGCTCCCGACCGGGATCGGCTGGCCGTCAGCCGACTTTGCAGCGAGAACGAACTTGCGGCCGCCCTGCTCGATCTCGACCTGGCCAAAACCGCTTACCGGGATCTCGCGCACGACCACGGCTCGAGCGGGCGGCGGCGTTTTCCGCCACTCGCGGAAGACGACCATGGCAATCAGACCCGCGACCAGCGCCGCCGTCAGGGCGCCGGCGAAGCGCGTTCCCGTCTCGGAGCGGCGGAGCACCAGACCCAGTATGCCGAAGGCGGCCAGCGGGAAACTGGCCCGCCGGGCTATCCAGTTGATCAGAGCCGAATGGTGCTCAGGGACGGGGACGATGATCTGGTGGCAGACCTGGTGCACCCTGTTTCGCTGCAATACTGCGAACGTCGCTGCTAGCACGAGACCGAGCAGCAGGCAGGCCAGGAAAAGGAACGACCACGTCACACGGTCATTGTACGGGAGCAGCGCTCGGAAACCCAGGGTGGGCTGACCGGCGAGCCGCGCGCGGCAATGTCGGTCTGGGACTTGGCTGGCCGGCGCTCGGCTCCGTCAGCTCCGTGGGATCGCCTTGGGTTTGCCGAGCCCGTCGACGTTGACGTAGGTGATCACGGCCTCGGTGACCCGGCGCGGCGCCGCTACGCGGGCCGGGTGCTCCGCCTCGACAACCACCTTGACGGTGATCGAGGTCGTTCCCACGCGGACGAGATCGCCGTAGAAGGAAACCAGGTCTCCTACGTATACCGGAGCGTGGAACACCACCTTGTCCATCGCCACGGTCACCACCCGCTCCGCACCATGGCGGAACGCCTCGATGGCCCCGGCCTGGTCGATGTGGGACAGGATCACCCCACCGAAAATCGTGCCGTGGGGGTTGGTGTCGCGCGGCAGCAGAGAGACTCGCACGGCCGGGTCGCGGCGTTCGTCAGCGGGTGTCATGACCATTACTTTAGCAAAGGCCTCGGGGTTCGCGCCCCCGGCGCCACAGTGGCCGGTGCCTACCTGTGCTAGTGTGCACCGCGCCGGAAAGGGAGAACCGATGATGAGGCGTGCGATCTTCTCCGGGCTGCTCGCGATTCTGCTTGCCGTTCCCCTCGCTGGCCAGAGCGGCGATCCCGTCGTCGAGATGCTGCGCCTTCAGGTTGACATCGAGAAGCGGCTGCTGGTGGCTGATCTCGGAAACCTCGAGCGGGTCGTCGGCCAACTGCGCGGCTCGTCGGATCGCATGGTTCGGCTCGCCGAGGACTTGTTGCGCGCCGAGAAGGAAGGCGAGGACACCACCAACTTCGCCGCGCGGTCTGCCGATCTCCGGCGCGCCGAGGCCGAGGTGGCGGAGCTCACGGCGGCGGCGCAGCAGATTCGCGCCACGGTCGCCGCGCGGCGCGGCTACCTCGAGCAGGTTCAGGCCGAGCTCAAGCAGCTCGAGGACGCGACTCCCGTCGGCAAGGACGAGCTCTCGGGCCGGTGGATCGTGGCCATCGAGCCGGGCGGGCTCAAAGGCGCCTTCGATATCCACGTCGACGGCACCCTGGTGAGCGGCGTCTACCAGCTTGCCGGCGGATGGAAAGGCTCTCTGCGCGGCACGTTGATCGGCGGCAGCGTGCGGCTGGAAAGAATTGACGCCCAGCTCGGGTTTGCAGCCGTGTACCATGCGCGCCTCGTGACCCGGGGCGGCGAGAAGCGGCTGGAAGGCACTTGGGACGCCACCAACCTCGCGGCTGGAATGCCAGCTTCGGGATCGTGGGTTGGCCGTCGCGAGATGAGTCGTCCGTAGCCGGCGAAGGAGAGAGAGCATGTTCAAGAATCCGATCACGACGGCGGTGGCTGGCCTGCTTGTCGGCTTTTTCGTTGGGTTTGTCGTGGGCCAAAGACAGCCCGCGGCTCCGGCACCGCAGGTGCAGGCTGACCCGCACGCCGGGGTTCCAGGCGCGCCGCCGCTGTCGGGCGAGAAGATGGCCCCGCCGGAAGGGGGGAGGACCGCTGCAACCGGTGACCCCCGCCTGATGGAGCAGGGGCGCGAGCTCGACCGTCTGCTCGCCAAGGACCCCAACAACTACCAGCATCTGGTGCAGATGGCGAACGTCCAGTACGACATGCAGAACTACCCGAAAGCGGCCGACTACTACGAGAAGGCGCGTGCAATCAAGGACGACTCGGCGGACGTGATGACGGATCTCGGCGTCTGCTATCGCGAGATGAAGCAGGCCGAGAAGGCGATCGCGCTGTTCGACAAGGCCGCTGACGCCTCTCCGGACCACTGGCAGTCGCGCTATAACGCCGTGATCGTCAGACTCTTCGACATGCCGGACCCGAAAGGCGCGGCCGGCGAGCTCGCGAAGCTCAAGCAGCTCCGGGCGGCGAGGCCGGATCTCGGCATCCCCGACCTGTCGGGGCTCGAGCAGGAGGTCGCAAAGCGCGGGGTGTGAGCCGCGCTCCGGTCCGCACCGTGGCGCGGCGTGACCCCCGACGGCTCGGTCACAGGCTCGTGGCCGTGGGGTGGAAGGAAGGCGCCGGTGCTGTTCGCTGAGGAGCGCAAGGGGTTCCCGCCGGGGACGCCGCTGGCCGAGCGGATGCGCCCGCGCACCCTCGAGGAGGTCGTCGGGCAGCAGTCGCTGGTCGGCGCCGACGGCGTTCTGCGCTTCCTGGCGGGACACGGGGAGCTGGCATCGATCCTCCTCTGGGGCCCGCCCGGCAGCGGGAAGACGACCATCGCGCGAGCGTTGGCGGCCGCGACGGACGCCGAATTCGTGTCCTTTTCGGCGGTGCTCTCGGGGGTCAAGGAGGCGCGTGCCGTCATGGAGTCGGCGCGCCGCCTGCGCGCCGCCACCGGCCGCCGCACGGTGCTCTTCGTCGACGAGGTCCATCGCTTCAACAAGGCGCAGCAGGACGCGTTCCTCCCGTTCGTGGAAAGCGGCGACATCGTTCTCATGGGGGCCACCACCGAGAACCCCTCGTTCGAGCTCAACGCCGCGTTGCTGTCGCGGGTCAAGGTCTACGTCCTCGAGCCGCTCTCTGACCTGGCGATCCGCGAGGTGCTCCAGCGCGCCCTGGACGATCGGGAGAGGGGGCTGGGAGCGCGCGGTCTCGCAGCAACGCCGGAGGCGCTGGATGAGATCGTGACCCTCGCCGGCGGCGACGCGCGGGTCGCCCTCAACGTACTCGAGCTGGCGGCCGAGTCGATGGGTCAGGGCGGTTCGCTCTCCCGCGATCACGTCCGCACGGTGTCGCAGCGGAGACTCGCCCGCTACGACAAGGAGGGCGAGGAGCACTACAACCTCATCTCGGCGCTCCACAAGTCGGTCCGCAACTCCGACGTCGACGCCAGCCTGTATTGGCTGACCCGCATGCTCGAGGGTGGCGCCGACGCGCGCTTTGTCGCCCGGCGCTTGCTGCGCATGGCCTCCGAAGACATCGGCATGGCCGACCCGCGGGCGCTCGAGCAAGCTGCGGCCGCCGCCCATGCTGTCGAGCACATGGGGATGCCGGAGTGCGCGCTGGCGCTCGCCCAGGCAGTTGCGTACATGGCCCTCGCGCCAAAGTCGAACGCGCTCTACCTGGCGTACGGGCGCGCCCGTGCAGCGGTACAGGATCGGCCGCCCTATCCGGTGCCGATGCAGCTTCGGAACGCACCGACACGGTTGATGAACGAGCTTGGCTATGGGGCCGGCTACGTCTACGCCCACGACACCGACGAAAAGGTCGGCCACATGGAGTGTCTGCCTCCCGAGCTGGCCGGGCTCGAGCTGTTTCGTCCGGGCCAGGAAGGCTGGGAGAAACGGATCGTCGAGCGCCTGCGGGAGATCGCCGAACGCCGCCGGCGCGCGGCGGGGAAGGAATGACGTGGCCAGTGGGCAGTGGTCAGCCGTCAGAAACGGCGTGGCCCCGGCGGCCGCTCGGCTGGCAGCCTTTGCTGGCCACTGACTACTGGCCACCGACCACGCTTTTCTTCCCCGCCACCTGATAGCATCTCGCCGTGGCGTACCGACTGTGGTTCATGGGCGGCGTGGCGACCGGCGCATTGATGCGGTTGTGGCGAGGCACCCTCCGGTGTGAGGTGCGCAACCGCAAGGCAATCGCCGATCGCTGCGTCCTTGCCGTGTGGCATGGCAGGCTGCTCGGCGTCCTGATGGACAACTTCGGCTCGGGCCTGGCAACGATGGCAAGCCGATCGAGCGACGGGGCGTTCGCCGCCGGCGCCGTGAGAATGGTCGGCCTGAGGGTCGCGCGCGGCTCGAGCTCGCGTGGCGGGCGCGAGGCGCTCGCCGAGATGACCGACGCGCTCGCTGCCGGCGCACCGCGCGCCGGTCTTACCGTGGACGGCCCCAAAGGACCATGGCGGCAGGTAAAGCCCGGCGCGGTGGCCCTGGCGGTTCGGCACGGCATCCCGTTGGTCCCGGCGACATTTTCCTGCCGACGGAGCTGGCTCCTCGACTCCTGGGATCGCATGGTGCTGCCGAAGCCGTTCACACGCTTTGTCGTGGCGTACGGCGATGCCTGGTCTCCGGAACGGTTGCAAGCCGACCCCGAGGCGGCCTTGGAGGGCATCGGCGCAGAGCTCGACACGATGGCGAAGCAGCTCGACACCGAGGTGGCGGGCAGGGAGCTATGGCCGGATCGGGCAAGCCTCGCCGCTCTCTCCTGAGCTGGCTTTTCCGGCAGCGCGGCGGCCGGGAGGACGAGGATCGGGGCGGCGCTCTGGGCGTCCGCGTCCGCCGGCGAGCTCTCGCCGCGGTTGCGTGTCTCGACTGTGACCTGCAGGTGCCCGCGAAACGCTGGGGCGAGGTCGTCACCGTGTTCGCAGCGGCGGTTGCCGAGATCTCCGAGGGCAATGGCGCGCTGGCCCAGGTCGGAATAGTCGCTGACGAGGCGCCCGTCATGTTGGTCTTCCGGCTGCGCCGCGACCTTGTCGCGAGTCAGGTGCGCGACGCCCTCACGGCCGGGGCCACACACCGGCGGCCGACCCTCTGGTTGACCTTGCCCGCCGGTGTGTACCTGGCGACTGTCATCGATCCCGATGCGCCATTCGCTGCCTCGCCCGAGGTCATTACCGCCATCGTAGCGGCGGGCAAGGTACGCCACGCCCTCCTCGCCGAAGCCCGCCCGAGAGCCGGAGGCGTCGTGCTCCGGCTCGCCCTCTACTCGACATCCGGCGGAGTGCGCTCGGCGTTTCGTGCCGCGCGACGGGTAATGTCGGCGCTTCCCGGTTGGGTCAGCGCGAGCGCCAGGGCGCAGGTCCCACCGAGGGTGGCACTGAAGACCAGGCTCCAGAGGTGAGTCGCGAAGCCGGCGGCTAGCGCCTCGGCCGCGGGGATGCCGAGGGAGGAAAGCGCGGCGGTCCAACCGGCCTCGAGCGTTCCGAAGCTGCCGACCGCGTTCAAAGGCACGGCGGCGCCAACGGTCGCACCGACCACGCCGAGAAGCACCGTCGCGCCCGACCATGTCAAGCCCATGGCGTGCGTCAGCGCCACCGTGAGCAGCCAGATCCCGCCCCAGATGCCGATCGAGAGGACCAGGGCCCCGCCGGCGCGTAGCGGCGAGCGAATCGCCTGGCGCAGGTCGCGCCTGACGTGCAGCAGTTGCCCCAGGACGCGGCGTCGCGGTCCACCCTGACGCCGCCAGCGTCCCGCCACCCGGCGCAGTAGTCGGGTGGAGACCACGGCCGCCGCCGCCGCCGCGAGCGGTACCGCGGCAAGCATCAGCGCCGCCCAGCCGTACCTGCGGCCGAGGAGCGCTGCAGCCACAAGCACCCAGCAGAGCAGCCCGACGACGTCGAGGACGCGGACCGACACCAGGAACGAGACCCCCCGGATCGTTCCGCGCACTCCCGAGGCACGCAGCAGCGGGATGAGAGCGAGGTCGCCCGCGCGCAGCGGCAGCGCCGCAACCGCCATGCTCACCACGCCCATCACGCCGACTGCCCTTCCAACAGACAACCCGCCACCGACCAGCAGGGCCAAGCGCGCCCCGCGCAGGATGAGCACCATGACAGCCCAGCAGAAGGCAAGCGCGATTCCGCCGGGACGCGACTGCCGCACGAGCTGGATGATCGCCGCAGGCCGCGCCATGCCGATGAGGCCGACGGCGAGCGCGAGGCCGATGACCGCTAGCAGCCAGGCGGCGCGCCGTCTCACCGTGACTTGCGAGCCCGATCGCGCGCCTTGATGTTATCCAAGAGGCGGCGGTTGACGGCAGTAAGGTCGGCGAGGATGCCGAGAACCGCGAGCTGCACCCCGGTCGTGCCGAGGACTGCTCCGGCGACTAGCGACTGCGTGTGGCCGGTCGGCGTCGGTCCGGTGACGTAGAAGTACAGGAAGCGGATGAAGAGGAGCGCTGCCGGCACGAGGCAGATCAGAGCCATCGTCATGAGAGTGAAGAGCGGCCGGTAGATGAAGATCAAGCGCGACAGCGTGGCGAGCTGATGAGAGATGTAGCCGAGGTTGGAGCCGAACAGGCGCGAAGGCCGGACTGGGGGCCTGGCCTCGACGGGTATCGAGCGCACCGTCAAGCCCGCCTGACCGGCCTGAATCAGGGTCTCGAGGGTGTAGGAGAACGACGTGAAGCAGTTGAGGTGGGCCGCCGCATCCCGGGAGAACGCTCTAAACCCGGTGGTGGCGTCGTGCACCGGCACCCCGGAGAGAAAGCGCACGACGCGGGCGCCGACGCTCTGAAGCCAGCGCTTCACCGGCGAGAAGTGCGCGAGGTTGGCGACGCCGCGGTCGCCGAGCACGATGTCCGCCTCGCCGGCCAGGATCGGCGCGACCAGCTCGGGGATGTGCCTCGGGTGGTACTGCCCATCGGCGTCGGTGTTGACGATGACGTCGGCGCCGCGCTGCAGCGCCTCCTCGATGCCCCGGGTGAAGCCGCGCGCCAGGCCCTGGTGGGATGGGAGCCTCAGCACGTGGGCGCCGGCCTCTCGCGCCACGCGCACGGTGCCGTCGGTCGAGCCGTCGTCGACGACCATGATCTCGACCTCGTCGATGCCCTCCACCCGTCGCGGCAGCTCGGCCAGGGTGCGCGGCAGCACTTCCTCTTCGTTCCACGCGGGGACTTGGATGACGAGTTTCATGTCGATCTCCGGTACAGACCCAGCAGCGCCGTCATGATAACCGCTGCGGCGGAGGCGCCCCACACCGCCGTCGGGATCGCCGCCCGCAGGACGACGTGCGAGTCCCCGGGAGGGACCGGCACGGCAGTCCACACGTCTCGAGCGGCCGTGGTCGCTGCGGGTCTGCCGTTGACCGTCGCCCGCCACAGCCTGGGTCGATGCTTGACCTGCACGACCAGGTTGGACGCCTGCGACGCATGCACCGCGATTTCCACTCTCGATTCGCTCATCGCGGTGACGTCGGCGCTGGCGGACGGCGCCGCCGGCTCGACGCGGGCGAAGCGCTCGGCATGCTCCGAGTCCCACACGCGCATTCCCTGGTCGTCGGTGGCAAGCCGTACCCCTGAGACGTCGACCGCGACGGAGAGCGACGCCGGAGCCCGGCTCACTCCGATGACCCCCAGCACCACATCGCCGCGGGGCGCACCCCGCCTGACGCTGACCCAGCGCCAGTCGAGGCTCTCCTCGGCCAGCGCCCGGTCCTCCTCGAGCGCCGTCGTCACCTCGGCACCCTGAAGGAACACCGCTCCGTCGCCCGTCGGCAGTCGCGGCAGACCGAGGCGGCAGGCGCCTTCGGGAACGGCGAGGCGATAGCGAGCCGTCGTCGCGTCCCCGCCCGAGATGCGCGGCGCTTCGACCACGTCGATGTCGCCGAACAGCAGACCCGAAACGACCCGCAGCGGTACGGGCTCCAGGATCCAGCGCGCGCCCAGTTGCGCGTACACCGGGTCGAGCACATCGCTGGCGCCGCTCCGGCCCCCGCGGACGAGGTTCTCATAGGCCGGCTCCCGGTCGAACCACGTCGCCCGAACGTCGGCTATCCCGAAGCTCGCCGCGGCGTCGGGGGGAAGTGCAGCCATCATCGCCAGCACGCGCAAGCCGTCGTCGGGCAGCGGCTCCGGCACGGGCAGTTGCAACTGGGCGTCTCGCTCCGTCGCGAAGGGAACCTCGTGCAGGGCGACCGGAGCCAGCTCCAGGACGACCAGGGCGCAGAGCGCGACGCCGGCTGCCGGGATCCATCCGGGGGCCAGCCGGCGGGTCAGCGAGTCGACGCCTCGTGCCGCGAGCAGCGCCGCCGCAAACGCCAATACCGCCAGCGGTCGCTGGGCGAGGCCGGCACTCGCGAGCCAGGACGTCGGGGCCAGCGAAAGCGCCAAGGAGACCAGAATGACCGCGCCCCAGAACCGCCTGTCTCGACCGCCGGCTGCGACAACCCCGAGTGCGGCGAGGAGCAGAGTCGTAGCTCCCAAGAGGCCGGGCTCGCTCGCCGTCTCCGGCGCGGCCGCGCCTGCGTTGGTCGTCGCCTTGGCGGCGAGCAGCCCCGACTCGTCGCGGCTGACCAGCGACCGCAACCCGGGCAGCGGGGAAGCGGGGCGGGCCGGTGCGGCTCGAGCGCCGGGCTCGGTCGCGGCGCTGGCGAGCCAGGCTATCGGCAGCCGCACCATCATCACGAGCAGCAAGGCGGCCGCCACGGCTGAGCAACGGGGCAGCGACAGCCGCCGATCCCTGCCAAGAAACTCGTGAGCGAGCGCCATGGCAATGAACGGGATCGCCGGGGTGCCGGCGAGGACGACCGCGCTCAGAGCGAGCGTCCATGCGGCAGCTCTGCGCCCCCACCCGGTCGTATTCGACAGCGCCGGCAGCAAGGCGAGTGGGCCGAGCGCCACGGCGGAGCCCCGCCAGTCGAACCAGTGCCACGCCACCGGGCCGGCCAGTGTGTACGCCATCGCGCCGACAGCAGCACCCCAGCCGCTGGCCCCGATCCAGCGCGCCGCCACCCACGCCGCGGTGAACGATGCCGTGACCGTCAGGGCGAGGAGGGCGGTCCAGACCCATTGCGGCCGGGCGAGCAGAGCGGCGAGGACGGGAAGGGGAGCGCCCCCCTCTCGCGGCGCCGACAGCCACCCCGCGCGACCGCCTCCGATCCACGGGTCCCACAACGCCGCCGCCACGCCTTCGCGCGCGATCACGGCCAGGCGTGGGCCAAGCTGCGTCGCCGCAGCCAGCACCCGGGGCGGCGGATCGGGACTAGGCCCCCACTCATGCCGCCACGGCGGGACGCTGCGCAGACTCGACTCGGGCGCCACGCGGCGGCCGAGCATCAGCGCCGGGTAGAACGTGAGCAGCAGGAGGGCGAGGAGCATCCCCAGGGCCACGTTTCTCGGTTCGCCGCGCACGCCCGCATTGTAGGGCGTCGCGGCCGCCTTCATGCTTCCTCGTGGACCGTCGTGGTCCAGGCTACACTGTCGACTCCGCCACTCCTGCCCTGGTGGATAGGGAGATCGATGGCGCGCGTGCACCTCGAGAGAATCGCGACCGGACGCTCGGGCGACAAGGGCGACTCCTCCAACGTCGGCATGATTGGCCGTAGCGACGCGGCCTACGCCTGGATGCGCGAGCAGCTCACGCCCGCGTGGGTCAAGGACCGCTGCCGCGCCTTCGTCAAGGGCGACGTGGAGCGCTACGACGTACCGAACCTGCGCGCGCTCAACTTCATCCTGCACGACTCGCTGGGCGGCGGCGGCTCCGCCAGCCTGCTCACCGACGCCCAAGGAAAGACACACGCCCAGGCACTGCTCCGTTGCGACGTCGACGTGCCGGATGCGGTGCTGGCCAGCACCCCGGACGAAGGCGCCACCCATCCCCAGGGCTGACCGCGGCGGGGCTCGCCGCGCCTTTCCGTCGGCCGCCAGGCGGTTGACAGCCCAGCGCGGCGTCGCCATACTCTCGCGGCCGTGGGAGCGCCCAGGTAGCTCAGTTGGTAGAGCACGGCACTGAAAATGCCGGTGTCGACGGTTCAATTCCGCCCCTGGGCACCACTCCAAACCAACAGGACAAACAGCCGCGCTTCCATGCGATCGAACCTGCCGTCGCCGATGGCGGCGCCTCGGCGTCGTAACCGCAGCGCCTGCCCGCCCGAGAATCTGCAGTCACACGCCCGAAACCTGCCCATTCGCCAGATTCTCCAATTGGCACCGTGCTTTTCAGCCGCCAGCGTGGTGCTCCGCCCGTGGAAGACCGGCTCTACGGGCAGGTGGTATCGGCGCGCGTCGGCGACTCGGTCAACAGGTTGGTCGGCGTGCCGCTGCCGGTTCGCCAGTTGTCGAACACCCCGATCAGGCGCCGGGGTACCCCAGCCGGCGGCGTGATCGTCGTACCGAAGGTCTCGTGGGTGTTGTGGATCGTGTCGTGATAGGTGCTCGAGGG
>Ga0315273_10009794_pt1 | contig 12182 bp, 8 predicted proteins | sample YL17G02_0_MG_FD_205753 | JGI IMG/M metagenome (GOLD analysis project Ga0315273, IMG submission 205753) | Sediment microbial communities from Yellowstone Lake, YNP, Wyoming, USA - YL17G02_0 | ecosystem: Environmental > Aquatic > Freshwater > Lake > Sediment | place: USA: Wyoming | collected... | reverse complement strand
TCACCTGCTGCGACGGGTGACGGCCGGGCTGGAACGGCTTGCTGCAATCCGGAAGAACCCCGCCATCCAACTCAACTGTTTTGGTTACCAGTTCCCAGCCAATGCCCGCAATGATCTGCTTCCCCCAAGCATGAAACAAACCCGGCCAGGCGACCCCGCCCGTCGTGATCGTGCCACCGAGTTGGCTGCCCAGTTCGACCAGCATGGTGCTGGCGCCGGCGCGCGCCGCTTGGAGCGCGGCGATCGTGCCAGCGGTCCCTCCGCCGCAGACCAGCACATCCACTTTCTCAATCACTGGGGGATCTTTCTGTGGCGTTGGTCTCTCGGCTGGTTTCTCGGCCGCAGACGTCACGGCATGTGCCATGCCTGCCGCGGCACCCGTGGCCGCCAGCGAAGCCTTCAGAAATCTGCGACGGTTCATGCCAGCCATCCTCTCGTTTTACCCCGCTTTGCCGTACAGCGTAACGATGGACCGCGGCGGCAGCGTGAGAACCGCCTTGCCGCCGGCCACAGGCGTCTTGCCCACGGCCGCGCGGTCTTCCTTGAGGTTCGTGCGGAACGTATCGAACGTGGTCACAGAGGAAATCGGTCTTGAGGGTGATCGTCGTCTTGATGTTGTCATCGGAGCGGTTCAGCAGGACCACGGTCACGGTCTTGTCGTTCGGATGCTGGTGTGCTGGTCCGCCGATTTCCGTGCCCTTCGCCTGGCGACGTAACCTGTTTATTCACCGTCACTTATGGTAGCCTCCAACGCACCTGTTCACAACTTCTTTCAGAGTCTTCTTTCAGAGGCTTCTTTCGGAGGCTTCTTTCGGAGGCTGACTTGCCCGAGAACCACGGGTGTCCGAACTTATTTCTACCCCATCACTGGATCCGCCACGTCAAGTCCGCCATGCTCCACGTGTCCCGCCCTGCTCCACGTCATCTCCCTGCGAGGCTGGCCTGTGTACCACGCCACGTAAACAACAAATCCGCTGGGAAATCAGCTCCTCACATTTTCAAACAGCCTAACGAACGGCAAACGCGATTTCGGTGGCCCACTATAACGGCATGGTACGCTGGGCGTAACGCGGATCAATAAACGGTGGACTGGCAGTTCACCACGGATACGGCAAAATAGCACTGAAGCAACTATGCCCACAGATACACATGACGTAAGGTCCTAGTATTTTACACCGTTTCGGGTGATTCTACGGGGGAGGCGGGGGCTTCGGGGTTGCGGAGGCCATCCTGCTCGGGCGACAACCTGCGGCCGAGGCTCAGGAAACCGAGCGAGGAAACAACCGCTACAACAGCCACAATGAACCATGGGCCCTGCTGGAAAACCGGGCTTATCAGGCCTATCGCGTTTGAGCCCACAAGAATGCCCGCCGAACTGCCCACCTGCTGGAATACGCCCTGCACGCCAAGGTAGCGCCCCTTTTCACCGTGCGGCGCCATATTGGCCCCCAACGCCTGGAGGCCCGGCGAAACAGCCATCTCACCCAGCGTCACCACCACTATGGCCGCCACGGCCGCCCAGAAAGCGGAAGCTAAACCGAAAGCAAGATACCCGGCGCCGTATATAAACGCCCCCGCGGCAAGCCCCGCCGTCAGACGGCGCGCCTGGAGCACCCGCGTCACAAAATACTGGAGCGCCACCACCATCAGGCCGTTTATGGAAAAAAGCAGGCCGATTTCCGTCTCGGAGAAGCCAAGATACGTTTTTGAGTAAAGTGAACTTGAAACCACAAGCTGGCTCATAACGGCGCACATGGTGGAAGTGAAAACGCAGAAGCGCAGGAACTGCCTGTTTCTTAAAGTCGCGGCTCCGTCGCTAAGGCGCGGGGGGGAGAACTTTCCGCTGGCCGCCCCGGGGACGTCCTTAATTGAGAGCGCCACTAAAACCGTGCAAACAGCGTAAACCCCGGCCGTCACAAAAAACATAAGTGCGTAGGAACCCTCCGCCAGAAATCCTCCAAGCGCCGGCCCCAGCGCCCAGCCCGCGTTGTTGCCCATACGCAGGAAACCGTAGGCCTTCAGCCTGCGCGCCGGGCCCACAGAATCCGCCACCCAGGATCTGGCCGCGGGATGGAAGAAAGAGCCGATAAACATTCCCAGCGGATGAAAAACAAGAACAGCCCACAACCCCGCCCCGCTGTAAACTATCGAGGCTATCGCCGCTATAAGAACTGAACGCAGCGCCAGTGAAAACACCATGACTTTGCGCCGCCCTATGGCGTCGGAAACCTCGCCGCCTACAAACTGTGCCGCCGAAGCGACCAGCACTGAAACGGAAAGGAACACTCCCACCCACGCCATGGGCACACCCCGGTGAGTGCTAAGATAAATCGCCAGGAAGGGGAAAGAAATGGCATAGCTGGCTGTCATAACGCCTTCCGCCGCCACCAGCAGCCAAAAGCCAGAAGGATGCTTATCCATAAATGTGGGTCCTTCGTTAATCTAACTGATAGGAAATTTGATTTGGGGTTGGCCGTACTGGTCCACCGTTTTTCGTGCCCTTCACCTAGCGACACAACCTGTTGCTTCACCGTCACTTATGGTAGCCTCCAACGCACCTGTTCACAACTTCTTTCGGAGGCTGATTTGCCCGAGAACCACGGGTGACAACCTTCTCGTTGGCTCCCCTCCCGGTAGGCCTGCTGCTGTCTCCGGAAACCCTGCGTCTTGCCCCTCCACGCGGCCTAACAAATGGCGAACGGAATCTCGGTTGACCAGCACACCCGGCGAAGATTGCAACAAGTGACATTGTAATCATGCGAGCGAAGATATATTAAATAACTGAAGTTACAGCATTTGGAAAGTATGATTTACGCAAGGTCCTTGGCGCGCCAGCCCGCGCGGGCTTCCGGATTGATCAGTTTCGCGGCTTCCGGGTTGCCGGCGATCTCGAACTTCTCGGCATTCCATTTGACCGTCTTGCCGGTGCGGATGGCGAGCGTGCCGAGCAGGATCGCTTCCGTGAGCGGGCCCGAGTAACTGAAGTCGGAGCAGGACTTCTTGCCATTCTTGATGGAATCCACCCAGTCGCGGTGGATGCCATGGGTCCGCGGGAATGTCTTGGGAACCCGCTTGTCGCCGCTGGCCCGGTAGGCATCCCATTTGGCCTTCGGATAGAGCATCGGGCTGTCCGGGCGCATGCCGTCGTGGTAAATCCCACCTTTCTCGCCGATCATGATCATGCCGCCCTCGCCACCGGGCACCCCCAAGTCGTAGCCTGCCGGCGCTTCCGGCACGCTGGGGCCTTCGTACCATTTCATTCGCACCGGCGGCTGTTTGCCACGCGCGGGGAAGTAGAAGGTGACGATTGACCCGTTCGGGGTGTGGATCGGATTCACCGCGCCCTTCATTTCCACTTCCACGCTCTCGGGTGCCCCGAGGTCGAGCGCCCAGTAGGGGGTGTCGATGGTGTGGCAGCCGATGTCGCCGAGGCCGCCGCAGCCGAAGTCCCACCACGGGCGCCATGTCGTGGGGTGAAGCGCGCGGCTGAAGGCGACCTTCTTGCCGACCGGCCCCAGCCACAGGTCCCAGTCCATGCCTTGCGGCGGTTGTTCGGCCTTGGGAAACTCGGTCATCACGTTGCCGTTGAACCCCCAGCCCGCCTTGGGACGATCAGTCCATAAGAGGACTTCCCTGACCTCGCCGACCAGCCCGGCCTGGTACCACTCCTTGATCAGGCGCGCACCTTCGGACGCATGTCCCTGATTGCCCATCTGGGTGACGAGGCCTTTCCGCGCGGCAAGTTGCCGCAGGGTGCGCGCCTCCCAGAGCGAGTGTACCAGCGGTTTCTCGACGAAGACATGCTTGCCGAGGCTCATCGCCAGATAGGCGACCGCAAAGTGGGTGTGATCGGGGGTGCCGACGCCCACGGCGTCGATTTTGTCGCCCATCTCCGCCAGCATCTTGCGGAAATCCATGTAGAGTTTTGCGCCGGGGAACTGCTTCTTGGCGCGATCCCAGAAAGCCGGGTCGCAGTCGCACAGCGCGACGACGTTGTTATCGCCGGCGCAGGCGCAGAGATCGCCCCAGCCCTGATTGCCCCAGCCGACCCACGCGAGGTTCAGGTTAGCGCTGGCGCCGGCCGCCCGCCTGGCAAGGACCAGCGGCGCGGCCAGAGACGCGCCCAGCGCAGCGGCGGATTGCTTGAGGAAAGTGCGCCTTGACGGGTGATTCCATGCGGATTGTTGCATGACGTCTTTTCTCCTATTGCAGGTCTTATGGTTTTAGAAGTTTGAATTCATGTAAACACAAACCGTAGCGCCCGCCTGGAGGATCGACCTCCAACTTCGCGCCATTCCAACCAGGGCTGAAATTCGCGGAATAACACAGCCACTGTGCCGGTCCACCGCTTTTCGTGCCCTTCGTTTGGCGACATAAACGGTTTCCTTGGCCACACTTATGGTAGCCTCCGACATGCCTGTTCACAACTTCTTTCGGAGGCTGATTTGGCCGAGAACCATGGTTGGCACCACCCGTGTTGGCTCCCATCCCGGTAGGCCTGCCACAGTCTACGGAAACCCTGCGTCTTGCCCCTCCACGCGGCCTAACGAATGGCGAACAGAATCTCGGTTGACCAGCACAGAGGAGCCGCCGCACGTGCTTCGGGTTCACGCTGTGGCCTTCGCCACGAAGCCAGCGCGTCATCCGCCGCACGCCGTAGAATGGCCTCCGCGTGTACTGCTCGTCCAGCAGACGCATCAGGGCCAAGTCCTCGGGATCGTCCTCCACGGGCGCGTAGTACAGCGTCGATCGGGCCAGACCCAGGAGGTCGCACTGGCGGGCCACCGACAGACGCTGAGGGTCTCGTTCGATCATGGCGCGACGCTCATTCACCGAAAAGCCGGAACTTTTTTTTAACCAGTCGAGTTCGACCTTGAGTTGGCCGATCTCCTGATACAGCCGGTCCCGCAGGTCCTCGTCGCCCTTCTCCTGGCGGACGCGGCCGCTGGAGAAGAGTTCCGCCAGGCCCTCGCGGGCCTGCTTCTTCCACTGGCCCACCTGGACCGGGTGCACCTCATAGAGCGCCGCCCCGGCGCGCCGGGGTTGACCGTCCGCTGCTCCTTCAATGCCTCCAACGCCACCCGGGCCTTCAGGTCCGCACTGTGCCGCTTCCGCCGACGCTGCTTCTGGTCTCCCATTCCTGGACACTTTAAGCCCCGGTTCGACCATCTTAATCACCTGTCCAGTTTTTGGGGAGCACTACACTTGTCACGACTACGAAAAGCGTGCGACTAGGAAGTTGCTACGGCCTTTCGGTGGCATCGGACAAGATAATCTCGGGCCGTCGCCAATCCCTTGGCTATCTCATCCGGGCCGGGGTGGCCGTGCATGAAGGGGTTGACGTACTCGGCGTAGCCTGCCCGTGCCAGGGCCGCAAGCCAGGGGGCGAAATCGGCCTGGCCGATTCCCGGCAGTTGCTTCAGGCCTTCGGCATGTTGCCAGGCATAGAAGAACAGCAACTGCTTTCCGGCAATCCCAATGACCTCCTCGACCGAGATTCCCGCAGCCTGCAAATGGTACGGCGCCAAGGCGATTCCCAGACGAGGATTCCGGTTCAGTTCGACGAACGCCTTGAAGGAATCCCTGGAGTTGAGCAGGCTGTCGGCATGGTTCTCGATGGCGATCCGCGAATTGTATTTCTCAGCCAATTCCAATTGAGGCTTGAGTTGCTCCAGCAGGGCCTTCATCTCGGCGGTCAGGCTCTTGATCTTGCCGTAGCGGGCCTCGCGAACCGCCACGCCCCCGCCAGCCTTGCCGAGGATCTCCGCAAACCTGGGATACCCGGCATTGGCCCCGACGTTGTAGCAGGTGAACGCATACAGATTCAGATTGGTCTTGGCAAGCAAGTCCTTAAGGCCCTCGGGCCCCAGGCGTTTCTCGATCTCGTCCAGGTGGGGACATCCGAAGCCCGCATGCCAGAAGTCCACTGCCGCAAACCCCAAGGCGGCAATTCGCTCGCATGCCTTCTCCACGGACAGGGAACTGAACTGCACGGTCGAGGTGGACAATCGCAGGGGCCACGGCGTCTTCTCGCCGGCACAGTCTTCGCCCGCATTTACCCGCGTGGATAGCACATTGGACAGCGCAGCGCCGGCCAAGACCGTGCTGGATTGTCGGAGAAACGTACGCCGCGAGAGTTGTTTGTCGTGCATGATTCACCAAACCTTCCATTTCTCGCGGTACGGCCGGACGAGCATCTTCGCGGCTTCCGGATCGTCAATAATCTTCTCTTGTTCAGAATCCCATTGAATCACGCGTCCCGCCAACGCCGCGATGTTTGCCAACTGGCAGATCGCGTCGCAACGAATCGCCATCTCCACCGGACAGATCGTCTCCTGTCGCGACTTGACGCAGTCGATGAAGTTCCGGTTATGTTCCGGCGAAACCGGGAGTTGTTCATCGCCCGGCTTGAAGTCCTGTTTCCAAAGCGATTTGTTGCTTGCGCAGAAACCTTCCGCATCACTGATCCATCCCTCGGTTCCGTGGAAAGTGATGCCGTCGCCGTCGTGCCAACCGGGTAGGTATTGCGTGGCAACCACCTTGGCCGTCCGGCAGTCCATGAATCGCAGTTTCACTCCGTTCGAGTAATCGCACATCACGTCCCAGCGTTCCAGCGTTCGGAAAACGCCCTCCGTGGGCACGTGGCCGGTTCCCGCATACCGGACGGGGCTGGTATGGTCGGATTTGTTGCCCCATTGCGCGAGTCCCAGTTCGTGGATGCCGCAGCCGGCAATGAAACCCAGGGAGGTTTCGGGACAATGGTAACCACCCCAGCAGGTCGTGCGGTCGACAGTGTAGGGAACCATGTGGGAAGGCCCCATCCAGGCGTCGAAATCGAGGTCTGCCGGAATTGGGACTTCTGCGGTCGATCCGTAGGGTTTGGCGTGATACTTGTCCACGTTGAATGACACGTCGCGACACCACAAGTCGATCCTCTGCAGTTGCCCGATGTAGCCGTTGCGAACCAGTTGAATCATCTGCCGGTACCTTCCGTTCGGTCCTCCGGAACGGTATTGCGTTCCGAACTGGAAGACGCGCTTCTTCTCACGGACCACCTGCCGAAGGATGCCGGTCAGGCCGAAATCCAAACCCAACGGTTTCTGGCAGTAAACATCCTTGCCGGCTTTGGCTGCCGCAATGGACATAGGCGTGTGCCAGTTGTCATGGGCACCAATGATGACGGCGTCCACGTCCGGGCGAGCCAGAATCTCCCTGAAATCGGCGTACGCCGTAACGGTGCCAGCGCCGTACTTTGCATTCAGATTGGCGGCAGCAGCGTCGCGCCTGCTCTTATAAGCGTCCGCAACGGCGACAATCCGCACGTCGGGCATCGCACTCAAAATTGGAATGTGATAGCCACTTCCTATGCCGCCGCACCCAATCTGGCCGACGTTGACGCGGTTGCTTGGCGCGTCAGCGCCAAACAGGGACTTGGTGACAATATTCGGCGCCGCGAATACCGCACTGAAGGCAAGGCTCTGCTTCAAGAACGTTCGTCGCCCGATGGCCGCGGCAGTGGCTGTCCCGACATTTTTCCGGTCACGCGTTCTGGTCATACCTTACCTCCTGCCGTGCTGGTCCACCGACCTTCGTGCCCTTCGCCTGGCGTCATAAACTGTTTCTCCGGCGTCACTTATGGTAGCCTCCGACGCGCCTGCTCACAACTTCTTTCGTAGGCTGATTTGCCCGAGAACCACGAATGTTTGAACCTATTTCTCCCCGATCACTGGAGCCGCCACGTCAAGTCCGCCCTACTCCACGTGTCCCGCCCTGCTCCACATCGTCTCCCTGGCAAGGCTCGCCTGTGTCCACACGTGGTCGCGGTGCGCCCTCACCATGAAATCTTGCTGTCAAAGAGCCTGCGTTCGCCTTCCCTGCACGCCTCATCACACCGCGTGAACACCAAATCCGATGGAAACCCTGCGTCTTGCCCCTCCACGCGGCCTAACGAATGGCGAACGGAATCTCGGTTGACCAACACACCCCAGTTGAAATCAAGGCAGTAGGCTTTAATGTCCTTAACCTTTGCGGGTGCGACAGGAGCACTTGCGTTTTGCGGTTCGGCCGCGGAAGCCGTAACAATCATTCCCAGGAGAAAGCATGTTACTGATATGTGTAGTTTCAAGATTTCTATTTCCGCCAAAAGTCATTCATCACGACTCGGATCGCATGTGACGGCAGGCTCCCCGCGCGTCACATGCGAGTTACCGCGACAGACTCGAGTCACTTCCCTTTCAACAACTCCACCATGGCCCGACCCATCGCCTCGCCGACGTCCATATAGACTTCGGCGTTGCCGCCGTAGTGGCCGTTGCCGCTGCCGCCACGGGCCATGTCATGCGTGTAGATGGTCGCGACGTTGCCTTTGAACTCGGGATATTTGCCGCTGGTGCCGTCCACCGCGAGATGGGCGTTCAGGACATCTCCCAACGGGCCTGTGGCGGAACCCTTGATGTGTTCGCCCAGGGTGCCGAGGACAAACTTCGCGTTCGGCGCGTTGAAGTCCTTGCGCAGCTGGTTGATAAAACGAACGAGATTCGCCTCGTAATGGGCGGCGAGCCCGGGATCCCCGCAGTCTTTCTCGCCCTGCCAGAAAAAGAAGCCCGCCACCTCGTATTTTTTCGCTCCGGGATAATAGGTTTCCAATTCCGCGAGGGCCTTCTTCGCGGCACCGATGTCCCAATCGTATTGAATGCCCGAGTGCCACGGGTTCAAGGTGGTCGGCGGCACGGGCTTGCCGGCCTTGGGTTTGGACATATCGCCGTAACCGGAATCGTATTTCACCGGAGTATCGGGACCGGTGGCGGGAGACGCGGGCTTTTCGCCTTTGACCCAGCGCACCGGACGCTCGTGGTATCCGGCATAAGTGTAGGTGACTTCTTTCTCCTCCTTGCCCTGCTTTTCCTTGATGACGAAGTCATAGCCCTGGCTTCCAGGCGGTAAAAGGTCATGGCCGAGGCTGCGGTTGCCGATGCAGCTTTTAAGCAGCATGATTGGTTCCTCGAAGGCGTTGCCGAGCATGTGCCCGACGGAAAACTCCACTCCCAATTTCCCTGCGCTTTTGCCATTTTCGGCCCCAACTTTGAGCCACTCGTTGTGATTGGTTTCGGTGACGTCGTTGGCCGTAATCAGAAAGACGTTGCGCACGTCTTGCCGTTCCACCCAGTTGCCCGCTTCGTCCACGAGGTAGGGATATTTCATCTTGTTCTTTACGGCGAACTCCAGGGATCCCTCAGGTCCGCCTTTGTCGGCAGCGCTAATCCTGCCCGCGCCAATCATGTTCGACTGGCCCAGCAGGATGAAGACCTTGACGGGTTTGCTCATGTCGGCCGGCTTGCCGTCCGGCTTAGGTATCTGCTGTTTCGGACCCGTATCAACCTTCTCCGCTGCCCATGCGCTGGAAATGCCCATGAACGCCACGGCCAGCAGACATGCCACACCAAACAATGTTCTTCGTTTCATCACTTGTTCTCCATCTTGTTTCTTGTTTAAGGTTACCAATTCGATAATGCGTTGCGTACTCAGTTTCGCTTTTCTGTTTTTTTGTTTTCTCCTTTTTGTTACTTCACCGGCGTCAGCGTGAACTGCTTGATGCTCACGCTGAAATGCGGCTCGTTGCGCGAGGGGTGCCGGACTTGCCCCGGCACCCCACTGGGCGGAGCCCTGTCATTTGTCCTATTTCTTCAGCAGTTCCGCCATGGCCTTGCCCATGGCTTCACCGACGTTCATGTAGGTTTCAGCGTTACCGCCGTAGTGACCGTTTCCGCTGCCGCCAAGAGACAAGGGATTGGAATAGACAGTGGCCACATTGCCTTTGAACTCCGGGTGCTTGCCGCTGGTGCCGTCAACCGCGAGTTGGGCTTCGAGCACCTTTCCCCCATTGCCTCCGCTGCCCTTCGTGGCTTCGCCCAGGGTGGCAAGGACGAACTTCGCGTCAGGAGAATTGAAGTCCTTGCGCAACTGCTTGATGAACCGGACGAGATTCTGCTCGTATCGACTCGAAAGCACGGCGCTTCCGCAGTCCCTTTCGCCCTGCCAGAAGAAGAATCCCGCGACCTCGTATCCCTTCGCCCCGGGGTAGTGCTTGTCGAGCTCTGCAAGGACCTTCTTCGCGTTCGCGGTGTCATCGTCGTACTGCTTGCCGGCGTACCATCCAATCGGCTTCGGCTCGGTGCCCTTCGCCCAGGAGTCGGGTGAATCCTTGTAGCCAGCGTATATCTTCCCGTCAACCTCGAACCGCTCACTGCCCGGGGGCAGAAGATCCCAACCCAGGGCGCGGTTGCCGATGCAGCTCTTGAGGATCATCACAGGCGCATCCATGGCATTCCCTAAACAATGCCCTACGGCGAACTCCACGCCGATGGTCTTGGTGCCCTTCACGGTCATCCATTCGTTGTTGAAAAGCTGCATTCCACCGCCTTTGCCGACCATGACGCGCACATTGCGGACATCCTTCCGCTCCGACCAGTTACCCGCATCATCCACAAGGTAGGGATATTTGTTCTTGCTCTTCACCGCATTTTCCAGGGAACCCTCCCCGCCGGCAATCTTACCCATGCCAACCATGTTGGACTGCCCCATCAGGATGAAGACCTTGACCGGCTTGGTCATGTCCGCCGGTTTGCCGTCCGGCTTCGGCAACTGCTGTTTCAAATCCGCATCAACCTTCTCCGCCGCCCATGCGCTGGAAACCCCCATTAACATTGCTGCCAGAAGGCACATTACGCCGCACAGGGTCTTCTTATTCATCGCCTCGACTCCTTATTCTAAAGGTGAATGCAATCCGCGGCAGGCCGCACTTAATCCCTGACGCCGCCGGCCGCCAAAGCACCCAGATTGGCGGCGATCTCCCGCAAACTCTTTGGCCATTCATTAAACTCGATGCTCATGGAGTTTTCAATCGCCGTTTGGGTCATCCCCTCGACCAGTTCGGCGCTTGGCTGGGCGAAGACAAATGCCACCTTGTCCTGGCCGTAGGTCTTCGCGCAACTGGCGGCATAGGTCTTCAGTGCGGCGGGGTATTTCGACACATCCTTGCCGATGTTGTCCTTGCCCGGGATCCACACCACGCCGCGGACGGCAAAGGGGGTGAGGGGGCTGACGCAGAAATTGTAGGTGTGGGTGGCCGTCTCGGTGGTCTCGGCCCATTCGTTGTAGTAGGGCTGGGGGAAGGACGGCAGTTTTTCCGCCAATTGCTCCGGCAATTCCTTGCCTGCTTCCCGTAGGGCGACGACCTCGCGGTTGTACTGTATGAGGGTTTCAATGTAGCCTGTCACCGCGGCCTTGCAGACATCGGTGTTAGGATAGAGCAGATTCAGTTCGTCGCGCTCCTTCTCGAAGCCGGCGGCGTTCTGCATGCCCTCGTACGAGACCCAGGTAAGCGGCGGATTGTTTGCGCCCAGCGTGACGATACCGATGGGGATGTTGGGCTTCTGGATTTGTGAGGCGAAATAGTAGGCCGCCACCGTGGTATCGGCATTCGGCGCGGCGAGAGTTGCGGGCTGCCAGGAAGTAACGTACTTGCCCCCGCCGATTTCGAAAGACCGCTTCCTGGGAGTTGGAAAGCGGCGAGCCTTGGTCTTGATGCAAAACTCCCGCAACAAAGGCATGGCCGCAGGCGGCTTTGCTTCTGTTTCCTTGTTCGAAACGACGTGTTCACCCGCGAGAGCACCCGTGCCCGTCAGTATCCAGACGTCACCGACAACAATGTCCCTGACAGTTTTTGTCGGCCCATTGTCGCAGGTGATCTTGAGATCGCGTCCTTCGGCGGAGGCAGGCATGGGGTCGAGCCTGAGCAGCCAGTCTTCGAACTCGCCGGCAACGGTCTTTTTCGTCTGATTGCCGAAGGTGACGGTGATCTGAGTGCCGGGCAGAGCGAATCCCCAAACGGGTAGAGGCGTATCCCGCTGGAGGACCGCGTGATCGCGATAGAGGGCCGCAACTTGCAGATAGGGGCTTTTCGGCGGCGGATTCTTTTGAGCCTCTGCCTGGGCCTTCGCGGCGGCGATGGCCGTGGGGTCATCTTCCTTGAACAGCGGCTTGCCATCGAAACAGACAAAGGGGGTGGCCGGCAGTCCGGCCCGGTTGTACAGGTTGGCGCCGATCGGGCTGGCGCTGTACGCGTATTGCACCCCGACCGGCTCGGGAACAGCCTTGGAGGTGACGACGACCTCGTCGCCGTC
>Ga0315273_10009793_pt1 | contig 12184 bp, 14 predicted proteins | sample YL17G02_0_MG_FD_205753 | JGI IMG/M metagenome (GOLD analysis project Ga0315273, IMG submission 205753) | Sediment microbial communities from Yellowstone Lake, YNP, Wyoming, USA - YL17G02_0 | ecosystem: Environmental > Aquatic > Freshwater > Lake > Sediment | place: USA: Wyoming | collected... | reverse complement strand
TCGGTTCGTTATGGGTGACGATGACGCGTCTTGGCTTTCCGTAAAGCTCAAGCCTTGTTTCAAACGCGAGTACGGTCTCGCCCTCATTAATTGTGACGTCGGCAAATTTATCGAGGCTCGTGCGGCAAAGATCCTTGTGATGGTATGGGCTGCGCGTACCAATGAAGTGATGACGGCATTCATCAAGTTTTTGGATCAGCTCGTCGGAAGTATTGCCTTTATCGAAAACGAACGTGACGCCATTTTTATCGCTCGTTGTTTGGTTGATCTGTTGAAAAATCGCGTCGATTAAGCGAACCAACACCTTAGAGTCGTGTTCGTTGGCCGGATACAGCCGGTGAAATAGTGGGATTCCCCACTTCCGATCGACAGCTGTGGCCAGTCCGATATGACGTAGATTATCTTTGCCTGCCTTGGACTTCGCCATCTTCGCAAGATCCGAAGGAGTCGTCACATCCCAATAATTAAAGTAGTTTGTGGTGTCATAGACGAGGCAATCGAGGTCTATCTTTTCAACCTCGGCTACCCGTCGAGCAACAGCATCGCCAATTTTTTCAGCCATATCGGCATCGATTTTTTCGAAGTGATCCCAGAAGTTTTGCGATTCCAATTTTTTTGCATCAAGAGGCAAATATAGATGCAAAGCTGTGGAATCAACCCATCCCTTGACCTTAGACTTTGATGTTGCAGCCAAGGCGCGGTTAAGAGCCGCTATCAGTATATAGTCGCCGACTCTCATCCCTTGTTTACGCTTGCTGCAAATCGAGTTGACGATGTCTCTGACGCCAATGTCATCGGCCACCTTGCAGAGTGCGGCGACGCCGCCCTCATCGACGCAATCAATCTGCCGAACCTCTTCGCGAGCGCCACCCTCTGCCATCTCAATTAGCTTCTCGATGGTTCCCAAATCATAGCCATCAAGTTAAGGCCAAAGGCTTGAGGCCCAAGGTGTTGATGGAAGTTAAAACCCTCAATGCCGCGTCGGACGCGGTATTGAAGGCTAATTTAATATAAAAATAGGATTTCCCTAGACATGTAGGAAGGTTGGCCTCCAAATGGTGGTGTCTAATCAACGCATTACCAAGCAACGCCTAGCACGGAGGCCACCTGGTCTTGGATCCTTTTTCGGTATGTCTGTTTCAAATGACGCCGCAGGTGGGGATTTGAACGCTGCTGCGCAAGAGTTCATGGGCAGTATTAAGAATGGTTCGTCCAGTTACTTTCTCGCTACTGGTATCACGAGTTCTGTCAGCCTACTCAAATGCTTATGATGCTGACCCGAACCCGCCATATGATGGACAAAAAGGAACTCTTACGTTCAAAGATTCCTTAAGTATGAATGACAGCACCGTTAAACGCACATACACGGCAGGGACAACCTACTATTATTTAGTCGAGATGATCCCTGAAACGGGCACATTCTCCACGATTAAAAAATTGAATTTAAACAATGTCTTGATTGGGTTTGAGTATGATGACGGGATAAAAAGCGTTGTTATGATCCATAATCCATCAAACGCGACGGTTACTGGATCTTACAGTAATGCACCTGGTTATTCACAATATTCTATACATTTAGGCACCGATGGTACGATCGACCGAGATAAATTCGGCAACATGGATAACTTTCTGCTCAAGGCGAGTACAAGTAACGGAAATTCCGTATCCGCATCTTCACAGGCGTTCAACTACACAGTCCCAGCTGGAAGGCATATTTTGCACATCGGCAGCAATAATGCCCAGGACCATGCCGCAGGGTTCACGTACTACGAAAATGTGTTTAACGGCCGGTGAGATTTCGGTCGTGTGGTAGAAAACGCCGGTCGAAAAAGTTCGCGCAACGAGAGCTTTTGTCGCCCGGCGTCCGCCGCATCCCGAATCGCATTAGTATGGTGAGACTTCTGAATTTCGGTTAGGCATCCGTTAATTTTTTCGGAAACTCCTCGGAATTCTTGTAGAGCAGTAGTTTGACGATGCGATGCGCATTGAACCAACCAGGCGGATGGAGCTCCTGGTGTCAATTTGACGGAGTTGCTACAGCTCTTAAGAAACTCGCCTTTCAAATATCTTCCAGAAGAGCCGTTTCCTTTCAAAGCGCGACTTAGCTAAAGCCATCAACGTCGACCGAGGGGTGTCCCACTGGTTGGGGCGGGCAAATCAGGCGCCAATCGGCAGCCTGAGTATTGCAAGCGACACGGCGCTTTATAAGTTGTTTTTAGCACCCGCAGCTCGCTGCTCAGAAGATATCGACCTCGCTCAGAAGCCAGGTACTACTGACCTGCACTGTAAAAGCTGTAGGTTTAATTGCAAGTATACGTAATGAAATTGAGTCACTGCGACGATGTACTCCCATATTTGCCGAAATGTGATGACTTTCCCGTGCTCTCTGGGATACGGGATACTGCAGCGTGGCGACGAAAAAAGCGTTGTCAGGTGGGTCGATTTTGACTCCAAAAATCACATATGGACGGGGGCAGTAATGAAGACGACAATGAATCGATGGATCCAGTTTGCCGGCAAGGGGGTTATGTTTACGTCACTCGTGCTTAGCCCGCTACCGAGCATGGCCGCTCCTTCGGCTCCCGATCAGCCGGGTTACGACGACCAGCGGGCAGAGAGCAAGCTGCAAATATTGCAACAACAGATCGAAGCGACCGAATACCAGCGCCTGCCGCAATGGACAGGGACCGAACCTCTCGCCATGTTTGCGCTATCGCTCAACCCGATCCGCAGCATGGTGCGCAGTTTCTTCAACGTCACCCTCGATCGCAATTCACACCTACGGTTCTACGGTAGCGATCGAATTCATCGCTGATGGCACCAGTCCGTTTACCGGGCTCTTCCAGGGAGTCAGCTATGGTATGGCGCGCCTGTCGTTGGCCGCCAAGCCATCCGCGACCAGCACGGTACCCGGCATCGGGGTCAAATTCCTGGTCGATGGCAGGCCATCGCTCAACTTCGTTGCGATGTACTCGCTTGATGGTCAGCCTTCGTATAACTTTTTTGCTAATGAGTTTTCGACCTTCATCAATCCGACAACCAGTGGCCCGTTGAAAATTCTTGCCGCGGCGTTCTCGACCGCGACCCAAGATCCGACCAAAGTGGATGTGGCCTACATGGCCAAAGTAAACCAGGACGGTTCGACGGTCAGTGCGCCAGTCGCCCCGGAAAAGTTGATCCTTGTGCCGAACCGCAGCCAACTTGAGTTCGACGCAGCCAGCCACGAAGTGCGCGACGATTTAGGCACCATCGCTTCCGGCACGACACTATACAGTGTGTATGGGGTAATGGCCGGCGGTGGCGGGAGGATCTATATTGGTCGCATCGTCTCCAGCTCGCGGTTCATCGCTTCGCAGTTTGGCGACCAGAAATTGTTCTTCAGGCACCAGAGGTTTAATAACCAATAGTCCGGAGTGTTAACAGGCGCCAAAAAGCGCAGACTTTTTGAATGTCGCCGCCACCTTGCCACCTCTTGGCGCCAGAAACTGCGCGTCACCGCCGCGAGCAGCGTAAACTAGATGTAGCGCCCCTCTCATAACGGCAAAGGCCGGAGCTCGCTAAAGCTCCGACCTTTTGGTACTCATCCGTAGCGGTGAGTATCAACCAAACCAGCACTCTTAAGATACCCCAACTAGGTCTGCCACGTCGACTGAGGCCGCCCCTCCAGGCGTGCAGGGCGATCGCATCTAAATAGGTAGCCGTCACAAACACTTAGAGAACATACATACTTTCTAGTAGCTTGTCTGCAGTACACCCACTGGAGATATTGCTATGACTACCCCACGCCCAGGGCCATCGGCCATTGCATCCCATTTCGCGCATGTGCAAGACCCGCGAGTGGAACGGGGCAAACGCCACGTGCTCCTCGACGTGGTGACTATCTCCATTCTTGCCGTCATCTGTGGTGCTGATAGCTGGGTAGCTGTCGTGCAATTTGGAAAGGCGAAAGAGGCCTGGCTGCGAACCTTCCTATCGCTGCCCAACGGCATCCCAAGTCATGACACGATCGGGCGTGTCTTCTCTCTTCTCGATCCGGAGCAGTTCGCTAAGGGCTTCATGGATTGGATCGCGACGTTGCGAACGATCCTTCCGTTCGAGGTCATCGCCGTCGATGGCAAAACTGTCAGAGGCTCCTTTGATAAGGCGTTGGGCATAAATGCAATCCACATGGTGTCTGCGTGGGCCTGCGGCAACGGCCTTCTCCTTGGCCAACGCAAGGTAGATGAGAAATCCAACGAGATCACTGCCATTCCCAAGCTTCTGGCGTTGCTTGACCTTAGTGGGGCGACGGTGACGATTGACGCGATGGGCTGCCAACGCAACATCGCCGAGCAGATCGTCACGCAAGGCGGCGACTACGCTTTAGCCCTAAAAGGCAATCAGCCAAGCATTAACGACGAAGTTCAAATGCTTCTCGGCAGCGCTGCCATAGAGGTGTTGGAGGCGAAGGCCGCATCCAGTGCGGAGACCGTCGACGGTGACCATGGGCGCATCGAGACGCGCAAGTATTTGGTCATCGATAATCTTAGCGACCTGCCCTCGACGATGACTTGGCCCGGGATTCGTGCGATCGGGATTGCGGACCGAACCCGTGAGAGCAACGGCAAAGTCGAAAACGAACGAGCCTTCTACTTGCTCAGCGAAGCGATGCCTGCCGATCGTTTTGGATCGACGGTGCGCAGCCACTGGGGCGTCGAGAACAATTTACATTGGTCGCTCGATGTCAGCTTCGGAGAGGACAAGAGCCGCGTCCGTAAAGATCACGCGGCGGAGAACTTTGCGACCTTGCGTCGGCTCGCGTTGACCCTACTCAAGGAGGTGCCATCCAAAGTCGGCATTGCTACCCGTAGACTCAGGGCAGGTTGGGACAACGACTTTCTGCTTCAAGTTGTCGCCGGCAAACCCCGACAATTACCTGCTGTCAAGGGCGATTAGATGCAATCGCCCTGAGCCAGTAGGTCAGAGCGATTGCGGTATTATCTAAGAAGGAGTAGACAAACAACCCACCTTTTCTCTTGAACATCCGCGCGTTCACCCCTTGAATCGCCGTCGATCTAGCCTTCAAAATAAGTGATTATTGAACGCCGGGCCCTACCCCGCGGCCATGCCTAGGCTTGATTGCCCTACTATCTGCCCATACATGGCAAGTGCGTAGTGCTGCGACACATAGGACGGACCATAGAGCGTACCTCCATCACAAGCCCATCGCTTTTAGAAAATAGGCGGTCTGCTGCTGCAATTTAGCGACTGGGTATTCGAGTAGACTGAGCTTCATCAGGCCTTGGAGGTAAAAATTGAGCACGGCCGCCGTATTGCGGGGGTCGATGCTAGGGTCTAGCTGCTGATGTTGCACAGCCCTAGCCAAGACCTTCTCCAGGGTCTGCTCATAGGTGTCGAGATAGTAGCGCACTTGACGCAGGATATCCGGGTCATCGATCGCGTCGGCTGAGACCGTATTGACGATGAAGCAACCCTTGGGGCACTCCGCATCCAATTGCCGCTCGATGGCATATTGGAACATTGCACGCATCATCTCCTGAATAGGGAGCTTAGATGCAAAAATCTCGCGCAGGCGCTCCGCTGCCTCGGCGTAATACTGCTCGAGCGCCAGCATGAAGACCTTCTTCTTGCTGCCGAACGTATTATAAAACGAGCCGTTGCCGATCTCCATGACCTCAAGCAAATCGGCCAGAGAGCAGTGCTCGTAGCCTTTGCGCCAAAATAGGTGCATGGCCTTTTGCACAGCCTCCTTGTTCTCAAATGTTGGACTTCGTCCCATGTGTCTTTTGCCTCCGGTAACGAGGGAACGCCCTGGTGTTAACATAAATTTGTCTCACACACTACAATATTTTATACGGTAATATTAGATTGTTATGTAAATCCTGTATCAATCACTCCAAATTCAAGTTGACCCTGAAGACGCCTTTTGTTTAAATGCGCATCACCACTAGGCGCACACAAGCCTGCGCTGCAAACAAAGGATTATCATTTATGTCAAACCCGCTTTTTCAGCCGTTCCAATATAAGAGTCTATCGTTGAAGAATCGGATCGTCATGGCACCCATGACTCGCGGCTTTTCTCCCGAGGGTATTCCCGGAGGTAACGTCGTGGCCTATTATCAGCGCCGCGCCAAGGCAGAGGTGGGCTTAATCCTCACCGAGGGGACGGTTGTGGATCGTCCAGCCTCATCCGTATCGCCTAATTATCCGCGCTTTCATGGTGCGCAAGCATTGCACGGCTGGCAAAAGGTCGTCGATGCCGTGCACGCCGAGCAGGGTAAGGTTGCACCGCAGCTTTGGCACCAAGGTATCGTCAAGCGTAGTCACCCCGATTGGCCGGCGGCACCGTTGGAAGGTCCATCTGGGCTGCTGAATGCTACCGAAACCGGGGGACTTGCGATGGACCTGGATGCCATCGCCGCGACTCAGCAGGCCTTTGTCAGAGCTGCCCTCAGTGCTAAACAACTCGGTTTTGACGCGATCGAGCTGCACGGCGCACACGGCTACCTGCTCGACCAGTTCTTCTGGAGCAGCATGAACCAGCGTCAGGACCAATACGGCGGAGCGCGGATCGAAGACCGCTCGCGCTTTGTCGCCGAAATCGTCAAGAGCATTCGTCAGGCTGTGGGTGAAGACTATCCTATCATCCTCAGGATCTCACAGTGGAAGCAGCAGGACTACAGTGCCCGCATCGCCCAAACCCCAGCGGAGCTGAGTGCATGGCTGCAACCACTTGCCGACGCCGGGGTGGATATATTCCACTGCTCCCAGCGCCGCATCTGGGAGCCCGAGTTTGCTAACTCAGACCTCAATCTAGCCGGCTGGGTCAAAAAGCTGACGGGAAAGCCCACCATCAGCGTCGGTTCCCTTGGTCTAAGCAGCGACTTCCTGGGCGCTTTTAGAGGCGAGGGTGCTGCGCATCAGAGTATAGACAAAGTCTACGCCGCGCTTGATCGTGGTGATTTTGACTTAGTGGCAGTCGGCCGAGCCTTGCTGGCCGATCCCGAATGGGTGATCAAGATCCGCGACAATCGGATGTCCGAACTGATCGGCTTCGCCAAGGAGCATCTTGGCACCCTTTACTGAAAGTTTGCCCCCCCCAGATGTTTTGGTTCTTCCGGCATTCCTATACGATCGGCGCAAGCCGCGAGTGCTTCGCCCACCAATACCGATTGGCGAAGAACTTTCGAGCTGATTGCTCGTAGGTGTATTCCCAAATGTCCATGAAAGTCTCTTTAATGGCCCAAGCACGGCCGACCTTGAGACCCTTGTTTTTAAGGTCATTGAACGTCGCCGCGTCCTTCTCCGTCCAGTTCTCAGGGTTGCGCAGCCAGGTGTAGCGCGTGCTATAACGGGAGTCGGCGTTCGTCCTGCTAGCGACTGAGGGCCAACACATTGTCGGCGTCACGGCTGTCTCCGTCAAGAAGACCTACTACAATGGCCGATCGGTGAAGGCCGGTTGCATTTGCGACTTGCGGGTCAAGCCGTGCTTATATCCAGACATTCGGGCGCAGTGGCGCAACGTCTATTTTGATCTGGTCAACAAGTTCTCCCAAATCGCTGAGCTGCATGAATGTGCGTTCATGTACGCCGCCGTTTTGACTGAAAATCAGCGCATGCTTAAGACCTTTAGAGATCCGAACACGCCTATCATTCACGAAAAAATCGACGAATTTGGACCCACAACCTGTTTGCCAGGACTCCCCTCGGCGTCAAAGGTCGCAAACAAAGCCGCAGCGATGTGACCGTGCGCAGAGCGACAAGGGCCGATGTCGCCTCGCTAAGGCAACTGATTCCAAATGCTGATCATGACTTGAAGTCCAAAGTGATCCTGCGCAGCGACCAACATATCGGTTATGAACTGGGGGTCATGTGACCATGCCCAACTGATTTGGCTCAGAGCCTAGCGGGCGAGGTCTAGACGCATGTGGTGTGGAGTGTCCGAAAGCAGATGCCCCAGCATATGCGGAGGTGGGCTTCCACACCGTCGGCATATCTAACAAGTTGACAAAGAAGTCTTTGCTTAGCGTGCCAAGCCTGTGTGCGCAACACGCCGGCAGATTTTGTGCCGACACCTCATTGCTTCTCAACAAACGCCTTCAGATTGTTGTTCTCCTGCTGCATCCCCTTCTGCAGGAAATCAAGCGTGGCCCGCTGGAGGACACTAGCAAATATACCGGTATACTCGAAGTGATTGACAAAGCGGACGCCGGCACCGTTGGGCATCTCTTCAATGCGCCGACATCGCCAGCCACCGGCCCCGAATTTGGTGAACCACGTGACGTCCACCCAGCAGATCTCCTTGGGTTGGACAAATGAAGTGATTTTTAGATCCAGATGCGAACCGGAGCTGGAATAAGCTTTGAGAGTGGCTCCTAGCTCAGCTTTCCCTTCTAACCGGCTTCGCCGGGCTATAACCGCCGGCTCTGTCGTTCGACGGGCTGTCCGGGCCCTTTGACAGCAGCCCCGAAGGGGGCTTGATTGGCCTACTATCTGGCCGAAAACTTTCGCAAGATGGTGCTGGCGATGTCGCACGATCTGCGCGTCATCCTTGTTAAACTCGCCGACCGCCTGCACAACATGCGCACACTCGACAATCTGCCGCAATTAAAGCGCCAGCGGATTGCTCAAGAAACTCCTGATATCTACGCGCCTTTAGCCAACCGCCTCGGACAATTTGGTAAGGAAAATTAACAACACCTGGACTTTTACCATGAGAGTAAACGGAACTGGGGCCGCCTTGCCTAAATTTTGGTGGCCTGATAAACTCACAATTCAAATCAATACTTAAGTCCAGGCATGATTCGATTTCCCAATAAGGAATGTCATGAATACTTCGAAAAAGCGCTTCGGTGTTGGACTTTTTTTGGGTTTAAGCTTTGCGCTCAGCTCTTGTCGCAGTGTTCAAAGCGATGTTTCAACAGACCAGCCATCGCAGGTTATGGCGGGCGAAGAGGCCTGCATCAAACCCGTGCGTGTCAGCTACGGATTTCGCAAAAAGGCGACCAACGCCCCTCCTGAAAGTGACTATCTCACTCAGCTCTATAATCAGCTTGAAGTTGAGCTGAGCTTCGCTGACATTGCTACTGCCAAGACTAATGACTGTAAAAGCGGCGTCTGCAAGGCGCAATTCATAAAACCCGTAAAGGTCAAAGCCGATCTACCTATTGCCCTTAACTCACGAATTGTGGTGGACTATGAGCAAGATCATGACGAGAACGGTACCTGCGTCAGATCCCTTGACGTCGGCTCAAGTGTAAAAAATTATTGTATTGGGAAAATCTTAAACCTCAGCGTCGAAATAGGTATCAAAGGCAGCGTAAAAACTGACAGAGACAATAAAAAAACCTATGCATGCAAAATATCTGGTGGCGCGACGGCGGATTTAACTTGCCCCCTCCTAAGGGTTAAGGCACGAATGAATGAAACAGGGATCGAATTTACGCCAACTCTTCAACTATCCGATATTCAGGGCTGGGATATGGCCAAACTTCCTGGCGATCCACAAAAATCCTATCGCATCAGTTACAAGGATATTCCTGACAGAATCAAATCTGTAATAAAATATTTCTCGAGCAAATCCCCAAAAGAATCCGACGAAAAGGCCGATGTCGAATGGGAGCGATTTGCGAACATTTGTTACTTTGACAACGACCTTGGAGAAGGCTGAGTAATAGTGCAAATCACTCAAAACAGCATTTACGTACTTTAAATACAGCGTCGATTAATCTGTTAAGTTTTTCGTCACATCTCAATCTTGAAGCAGTATTTAAAGCCACGCAAGACATGATAAGAAAGTAGCCATGTCCGCTCTAGTTAGTGACCAAGCAGCAGGCGACCAGCTTCGAACGACACGCGCAGCCCGGTAGGGGCAGCGCCCAAAACTGGCCGAACAACCTCGAGAACTCTGGGGGAGTCCGGCGCTGACCGCCGTCGACTCTGCCGCCAGACGCTAACCTGCCCTGTGGTCACGCCGAACTCCTTCTTGAGAAGCGCCGGCGCCATGCCGGATGCGACCGCTTTGAGAATGGCCTCTCGAAGATGCGCGGGAATCCTGGCATGGGGGCGGCACCCGGCGCGGAAGGCCGCGAAATCAGCGCGGAGGAATTGAAAGGCAGACTCGGACTTGGGGGACTTCTTCATGGGACGTCGATCTCCATCGTGATCAGTCAGCGATGGGGCAATTTAGCCGGGGGCGGAAACGACGTCTCTATGCGGTGGTGAACGGCTTACCAAATTTGTGCCGACTCTCCTTGTGGACGTCAATGCCAGCGCAGACAACTTTTCTTGCGCATGTGATCTTCCCCTTTTCACGTTTTGCCCTTGCGCCCTTGCGGAGGTTTCGTGAACCTGATGGTTCACGAAAAGAGTTACTAATTTCCGTTGCGGAGCCGGAGCCCTCGAGCAGATTCAACCTTGACTGACCGTGGGTACTAAAAAGGAGAACTTCATTCTCGGATGATTAATTGACTAACATACTGCTTGCTATATATACTGGTCATATAATATCGCTACTAACGCTAGAGACTAAACAGATCGTTTGTAAGGAATCAATAGATATGTATTCACTAGAAGAAGCAAGGCGCAAGTCTCTTAGTTTAGTTTTATTTAACGGATGGAACGGCGGAATCACGGCTATTTGGGAAAATGTGATCGCGCTGGTGGCGTATTACGGTTCAAATGCTCTGCCGGGAGAGATAGGAAACGGGGTTGCAAAGTTGCAGTGTAAGCTGCCAACACTGCAGATGTTCCAAAGTCTGCTCCATGCGCAGGAGCGGCGACATACCCATGATTTCAGGTGGGAGCCTCACTTGAGAGAGAACGGCGACGCGTCAATAAATCTCAGCCCAACTTTTTCGGTACATGGCGTTGATGACTCGAAGTTGATCTCAGAAATTGATAAACTTCGAATCGATCTAGAAAGAGAACCAGTTGACCTCGTCCCACTGATTCATTTTATAAAAACGCGCGCGCATGAATCTGGTGATCTAGCGCAAACGATTCAAGGAAGGTAAAATAGACCTCCCAATGGCGGCATGGGTCCAGCAGCTAGGCATCGCCTCAGGAAATCACGCAACGTTTAATAACCACCGGGGCCTGTTGGAATTTTACCGCAACTTTAAAAACGCACGTTGTTTATATAGCGAATTTTGAACATATCCCGTGCCTAGGACGTCCGCGGAGCGAACGTTTTCAATAGAAGTGGGACAGGCCGAGGACAGCTAATGCGCCGATACTCAACGCTTGGCGTCTAGTTTCCGCGCAGTTCGACCAAGTTTCCGTTCATGTTGGTCATGATCAGGGAATTCTGACCATTGTAGTAATAGAGCCGGTGCAAATCTTGGCCGCTCTGAGGCACAGCAGTAGTTGCCGTCTGGGTTGCCCAGCTATTTGCACTCGCTCTCGTCGACACGGCAATGACTTGGCTTCCATTAATTGTTTGGACGCAGCTCGCTACTGGTTGGCCTGAGGTTGCATTAACAGTGAGGGATATGGATAGATTCTGGCAATTGCTCAGCGCAACTTCGCTGGCCTGCGCTAAGTTATCAAGGCGCATCCAAGATACTGAATAATTGCCAGGGGCGACTTGGCTCAGGTAAGCAAAGTGAATCGCACTGCCGTTCGCGGCGATGGCCATGTTGGTCGCGGCAGTAGTGGTAATATCCTTGATGTCGAATGCATTTGCTGTGCCCATCACACGTGAAATCGTCTGCCGATTGGGGTCCGAATACGCCATGTAGATATTGGTGCCGGAGGTAGTGATGACGCAGGGCTGGTCCAGCACCGGCACACTAGCAATGGCCTGAGGCGTCGTCCAAGAGGTGCCGTTGTACATGACATATAGTAGGGATGTGGAGCCATTATGGTAACAAATGTGCGTATTATTGCCGGAGTCGACTGCGGAATTGATGTAGGCGGGAAGTGCGGCAAATCCGGCCGACGACGAGAAGGTGCCCCACGCCCCAGGGTTGCTATCTGCCCACTGAAAGTTCCCAGGTGTCGAAGCAAAGGTAATGACGCGCATCAAGTTGGATGACAATGGTAGGCCAGCAGCATAGTTTCCTGTTGAGGACACAGATTTCGCCAGCACCGTGCTCCATGATCCAGCGGATGTTCTGTAGGCATGAATTATTCCATTGTATGCACCGCTTTGATCATTAGTCGCCACAACTTGAAGAGTGCC
>Ga0315273_10009792_pt1 | contig 12184 bp, 9 predicted proteins | sample YL17G02_0_MG_FD_205753 | JGI IMG/M metagenome (GOLD analysis project Ga0315273, IMG submission 205753) | Sediment microbial communities from Yellowstone Lake, YNP, Wyoming, USA - YL17G02_0 | ecosystem: Environmental > Aquatic > Freshwater > Lake > Sediment | place: USA: Wyoming | collected... | reverse complement strand
TATAATCCCGAGGAACTGGAGCTCACTTCGAGAATCCATGTGGGCCGGTCGAACAATGGAGTCACGGCCGTGACGTCGGGGAGGAGTCGACATGCGATCCCTTGATCACCTTCGCGGCTACTACGTGAACGCACCCCGGTCCGTCCAGCGTTCGACAGGAAGGCTCCTCTCCGTCTTGCCCCCCAGGCTCCTCTACGGGCGTACATTTCGACGACTGCAGGCCGACATAGAACGCAGTGAGCGGGACGCCGCGTTCGTGGAAGAGCAGACGCGCGCGCAGCTTGCGGCGCTCTTCTCCATGGCGCGAAAGACGCGGCACTATGCCGAGCAGCTGGCCGGGGTATCCGTCGACTCCCCGACACTCTCCGACCTGACGCGGCTTCCTATCCTCGACAAGGAAGCGCTCCGTCGCAGTGTCGACGACATGCTCGCGGTACCGCGATCCGAGATGGACGAAGTGATGACCAGTGGTACTACCACGGGCGTCGCCCTGAGCTTCTATCTCGACAAGGACAGAAGCGTCAAGGAGTGGGCCTTCCTGACGCACCTGTGGCGACGAGCCGGGTATCAGCACAGGGATCGGCGAGCGGCGATCGGCTACCGTAGCGTCGAGCATCTCAGAAACATCACTTCCCGACCCTGGGACTGGGAACCGGGCACCCGGGAACTGAGACTCTCGCCGTTCCGCATGATCCCGCCGGTGATGGACACCTACCTTGAATTGATCGAGCGCTACCGGATCGCCTTCATCTACGGCTATCCATCGGCGATATCCTTGCTCGCTGCCCATGCCCGGAACGTCGGCTGGTCTCCTCCCCAGAGGCTCAAGGGCGTGTTGATGATGTCCGAGGCCACGCGCCCCGCTCAGCGTGAGGTCATCCGGCAGGGCTTTGGGCCGCTGCCCATCCTGGCCGGGTACGGGCTGAGCGAGAAGGTGGCGATAGCCGGGGAGATCCCCGGCGAACCAGACCTCTATGAGTTCGAGCCGCTGTACGGGGTGGCGGAGCTCGTGGACGACGACGGTCGTCCGGTCGAGCGCGCGGGCGAGCAGGGCAGGCTGGTCGGCACGGGGTTCATCTCGATGGGGATGCCCTTGATCCGCTACGACACCGGAGATCTCGCTGTGGCTGTGGAATCCCCGTCGCGCGACAACTGCTGGCGACTGCGCGTCAGAGACATCGTCTCCTGCTATCTGCAGGAATTCCTTGTGACTCGCGAAGGCGCCTTGATCACGCCGACCGTGCTCTACTTCAACAACAGGGTCGCGAGGGAGTTTCAGTTTGTCCAGCATGAACCCGGGATCGCGACGATGAGGATCGTCCCAGAACAGGGCGTGACACGAGAGGAGCTCGAGCCTCTCTTGCGCACGATCAATGAGCAGGGGGGCGGCTTGATGTCGGTGGAGCTCGACCTGGTCGACGACATCCCGCCAACGGCACGCGGAAAACGCATCATGGTCGAGCAGCATCTGGATCTGTCCAACTTTGGACTCGCAGATGGGTGAAGCTCGCTTGGCCCTGGAAGGGTGTGACGCCGGGCCGGTTCGTGGGGACGCGCTCGCGTGAGCGGCGAATCGGGACTGCCACAGCCTCGCGGCGGCCACGGCCAGATCGTTATGGCGGTCCTGCACCCAACTGCGTCCGGCCCCCTGCCCAAGATCGCCCCTCTGCTCGTCGCAGCTCTGGAAAAGGCGGGTTGGGCGGTGGAGCAGACATACTGGGGCTCAAGGCGGCCTGACGAGGGACCGGTTCGGAGGCTGCTGAGCCGATCCCTGGAACTCGTCATCGCACTGTGCAAGCTTGCGCGCCGCAGGGGAGCCATCCTGTTCGTGAACACGTCTCATGGCGGCAAGAGCTTGGCAAGGGACATTCCGCTCATTCTGGGTGCCAGGTGCCTGGGACACCGCACGGTCGTCCTTCTTCACGGAGGCGATCCGGAGCGTCTGTGCGTTTCGTCAAGATCGCCTTTCGCCTTCGCGTCAGCCTTGATGGCGCGGTCTGCGGCCGCGGTGCTTCTGCTCTCAGATGAAGAAGCGAGAGCCTGGAAGCGAAGCGTTCCCCAAGGCCGCTTCTTCTTGGTCGCAAACCCGTACGTGAAGCACTTTCCTCAGATTCCGCGACGGGTTCATGGGGTTCCGACCATACTATTCGTGGGCAGACTGATCGAGGCGAAGGGCGTGTTCGATCTGCTTGAAGCGTTCGAGGAAGTAGCGCAGACGGAGTCCTGCCGTATGTCGTTGGTCGGCGATGGTGAGGATCGAGATGCCGTGTCGGAATGGGTGAGAGAGCACGGACTCAGCGATCGCGTCGATATGCCCGGGTACGTCGATGGACGTGAGTTGGTGCAGCAGTACCTGGACTCGGTCGCATTTGTCCTCCCGACGTATGCCGAAGGTTTTCCTACAGTGATCAGCGAGGCCATGGACGCAGGATTGCCTATCGTCACCACCCGTTGCCGCGGCATGGCTGATCGTCTGGCAGAGGGCGTCAACTGCCTGTTCGTTCTGCCACGTGATCCTCACGGACTTGCGGCAGCAGTGCGCAGACTCCTTCGCGACTCCAACTTGCGCGAGACCATGGGGGAGGCCAACCGTCGGCAGGTCGAGGCCTTCGCGCCAGATGTCGTGGTGCGAGACTACTTGCGGGCGCTGGAGTCTGTCTGAAGAGACTTCGGGACGGCCGGCTCAGCGTGCGTAGTTCGACGGCAAAGGTCCAGCCAAAGTCACTTCCGCGTCAGTGCACCCAGCGATGCGATTGCCGAAGGTCGTGACGGCCAAGCCAACACCCTTCGGAAAGCTTGGTTCCCAAGTAACTAGGCCGACGTCAAACCTGGGGCGTTCCAACCTCGAGCTTCTGCTGCGGACCGTGCTTGCGGTGTCGCGGCAGCCGCTCTTGGTCTGGCGGCACGCGTCGTGGTGGACCGGCGATCGCTCGAGTCGGACCTGCGCTTCGGTCTGCTGGCCGCTTGCCTGGTGGTGATCTCTTCGGCGATCGCCAACGAGCAGCAGGTGACCCTCCAAGCCGATCGACGCTTCGGCCGGGTCACCCACTGCTCGTTTCGACACGGTGGCGGTCAACCTCGCTGGCGGGATCGCTGGGGCACTCATTGCCGGCGTCCGCGGCGTCTCAGTCAGTCAGCTCGTCGGCAGTCAGCTCGTCGCCTCTGGGGCCAGCGCGGGTCTCAGAGTGGCTGGCCGGACAGCCGAGACACTCGCACATCTGCGCCTCGCCGACGTGGCGATCGCTGCTGCTCAGTAGATCCTTGTGCCATTGACGGTGACGTTGCTGACTGTCTTGCTGAGGATCGTGCCAGCCAGAGCGAAGAACTCGCTGCGTCCGTTGCTGGCGTGGGGAGCGTTCACGGTGAAGCCATCGACGGCCAGCGAGTCGAGGTGCGCGACTGTCGAGGGGATGCAGATCGCTTCATGCCAGCCGCTCAGGTCACAGTCGTAGCGACAGTTCCTCAGCGTCACCGCGCCCAGCGGCACGCCATTGTAATCGACGAAGAATCCATAACGTTCGCCGCCTTGCGCTGCGGGGAGTGTCGCTCCAGCGGTACATCCTTCGAGGGTAAGTGACCCGGCCCCGGTCAGCGGGGTATTGAAGTTCATAGTGTAGAATTGGCACGTGTTAGCGTTCTCGATGGTCACGCCGCGCACCAGGCCGCTCGACGGCTGGTCGATCTCCACTCCGCAGTCGAACGACCGCGCTCCATAGCAGTCGGTCAACTCGAAGTAGCCCAGCTTGCCCGACTGCCCGATGTGGTAGTTGGTGCCCCTGCCGAAGTAGACAGGGTCGATGAGGCTGTCGTGCCAGCAGTCACGGATGAAGATGTTGTCGAGCGTGATGTTGCACAGACCCGGTGTGTCTCCATAGCCGCAGATATTGACTCCACGTTCTCCACCCTCAAGCCGACAGCCCTCGACGAGGATGTCCCTGATGTGGTTTTGGGTGGTTTCAACACCCCAGTGAGCGACCGCGATGTGGATGCCGACGGCGTTGTAGGTCTCGCTCTCGAGGGGGACGTTTCTGGTGGCTATGTTCTTCATGGTGATGTTCTTGACGGTGACTTCCTCGATGTTGAGGTAGCCGGCGTCGTAGTACCCGCCACCCTCCCACATGTCGAAGCCGAAGACGGACCACGCGCCACTGGCCGGGTGATGGTTGAGAGCGTCGACTGCGAAGCCCTCGAAGAAGAACTTCCGGAAGGTCTGGTGCAGGGCGGTGCGGTTCCAGACCAGGAACCGTGGCGTGGTGTTCGTGAGCTGGATGGTCGCCCCGTAGCCCGTGAGGGTCAGCAAGGAGGTGTTGCCGGCCGGCAGCTTGATCGGGTTGCCGACCAGGTAGGTGCCGGCCGGGAAGACGACCGTGCCGCCGCGGGTGCCGCAGGCGTTGATGGCGGCCTGGATCGACGCCGTGTCATCGGTGCTGTCGTTGGCCTTGGCGCCGTAGTCGACAACAGACAAACCCGACGGTTGGGTTGGTGTCGGCGTCGGCGTCGGAGTCGGCGTGGGCGTCGGAGTCGGAGTCGGAGTCGGAGTCGGAGTCGGCGTGGGCGTCGGAGTCGGTGTCGGTGTGGGCGTGGGCGTCGGAGTCGGTGTCGGTGTGGGCGTGGGCGTGACCGTCGGGGTAGGTGTTGGAGTCGGCGTCGGCGGTGCAGTGATGGCGAGACTGCCGTCTGAGGCGTCAGAGGTGATGGGGTGGTTGTCGCGCGCGAAGGCCGTAACGATCAATCTGTAGCTTCCGGCACCCTGAGTGACCTTCCACGGCGCGCTGTACGTGGATTTACCCCGAACCGCACTGACTGTCTTCGCGGAGAGGTCAGTGGATGCTCCAAGGAGAGTGTCCTGCAGGGACACACGGAAATACCCCTTTGGGAATCCGCCCGAAACTTGCCAAATCACGTTCGTCTGTGAGTCCTGGACGAGCATTCCGGAGTTGGGCGAAGTGACGCTGAGCCAAACCGGCTGGAGGGATGAGGCCACGGACGGTACCACAGAGTGCCGTGAACGCCTCACCGCGCTGTCTCTCTGGACCCCGCGGGTGATCACCTTGAGACTTCTGTGGCGGATCGTGAGCTGACGAGCTTGCCCGCCGACCGCGTCGTCGTGAGCCGCTCGCCTGGCCATAGTGAAGCGCTGGGCCGTCAGCGAGGGCTGCGACTTGGCCATGACGGCCGGGGCTGCACAGAGGCTGAGAGCTACCAGGTAGATGAGGAGGAGCAAGATCGCGATGGTGCTGTTTCTGGACACGCCCACTCCTGAGTCTTGGGGAACGAGCGAGCGGCATCAGTAGATCTTTGATCTGTCGCACCGACGCGACTCGCTGACGTTCCTGTTGCAGATGCGGTACCTGGAGAAGTACTCACTGCACGATGTCGGCCACTCCGGCGCGAACTTTAGGGTTCCGTGAAGGTCCGCGTAGTCAGTGTCGACTACGCGTCCGACAGCGGACTAGATGGAACATTTGTCTATGCGCGCAGCTCTGCTGAGCTTGCCGTGGTTGCGGGACGGTGTCGCCCTGGACCTTGTGGAGAGTGGTGGACCTTTGGCGAGCCGAACGCCATCTTGGGGGGGGCGGGCGGCACTCTGCTCGAGCGCCGCTCGTCGAATCCGGATTTGGCTCGTCGGCTGTTCTCCCGCGACGAGCGCCATGGATGCCTTCGCCGGGAGTTCGACCAGACCCATGCTGGCCGGCCGATGCTTCGGCTTTCGTGACGCCCCGAGAGTCCTTACGGTCTCTTGCGCCCGCCCTTGCCCGATTGCGTGAGGACGCTTGCGTAGCCGTCGATCATCGCGTCGGTCGACAGATGCTCCTCTACGAACGCGCGCCCAGCCCGGCCGATACTCGTGCGCCAGCCCTGGTCCGACAGGAGAGCAACCGTGACAGAGGCCATGGCCTCAAGGTCACCCTGCTCCACGACGAACCCGGTCTGCCCCTCGATCAGTGTCTCGCGCACTCCGCCAGTGTCCATGCCGACGACTGGGACTTCGCACGCCTGTGCCTCCAAGAAGGACAGCGGGAAGGTCTCAACATCGTCTGACACAAGGAGCACAACGTCCGCAGCGGAATACGCGGCCGGCATGTTCTCGATCGGCCCGGTGACGCGAAGCCACTCGGAGACAGGGCTCGCCTTCGCGAGGGCGACAGTCTTTTCCAGCAACGGCCCCCCGCCAACCATGAGGCCCCAGGCGCGCGTACCGCCGTCATGGAGTCGCTCGATGAGTGACACGAACCGGTCGTGGCGCTTTTCCACGCGGTGGGCTGCCACGAGCATGACGACCGCAGCTCCGGGCGGCACGTCCAGCTCTTCACGCATCTTGGCAGCCTCTCGATCGTCTCGAGCGAACCGTCTGACGCTCACGCCGTTCCGCACCACGCGGATCTTCCGTTTCTGATGGCCCCCCCTGACGAGAGGCTCGACCTGGGCCTCGGCGCAGGCGATCACAGTCTCGGTCCCGGCGCGTAGCAGAACGTTCGTCAAACGACTCGCGAGCGACGTCCTGGCGTTCGTCGAGTGCTCCGCAACGACCGCCCGGCAGCCCAGCGAAGCGGCGGCCAATCGTCCCCACAATGAGGCATTGAACATCACGCAGACGCAGACGTCCGCTTCGAAGGCTCTGAGAGCGCGCCGAATATCAGGCACGACGCGAAGATCCCAGCGGCTTGTCCGATGAAGCTCGATGATCGGCACTCGATCGAAGTACTCGGCGAAGTACTCGGCGCGCTTGTTCACGATGATCAGCACATCGTGTCCCGCGTCGGAGAGCCCTGACGCCACTTCAAGGGTCTGTCGCTCTGCCCCGCCGGGGTGGAGGGCTGCGATGTCGAAAGCGATCCTCAAGAACAGCGACTACCTTCCAAGATACGCCCGGCGGTCATCAGTCCAGCCGACCCGACTATGATGCCGGGTGACCGGCAGCAATGTCACTGTGAACAAGTGACTCGTACAACGAGATGTGCGAACCGGCGACCTCCGCTACCCTGAAGGCGGCGCTTCTCTTCTTGCCTTCCCGGACTCTCTCCTCCCATGCGTGGGAGTGGCGCAAGGCCGAAACGATGGTGGCCGCGATATGCAGCGGATCGACCCTGCAGAGACCAGCCACGCCTTCGGCCATCGCCCGGACTCCTCCTACATCCGTGGCGACTAGCGGAACGCCCACGGCCATCGCCTCGGCAGCCACGAGCGGCCAGACGTCGAATCGGGAGGGAAGCACCACGACGCTGGCATGTGCCATGACCTCGGCGATCTCTCCGCTGTCCTTGACGGCCGGTCGAACGATGCAATTGGGCGGCCAGGCGATGCCGCCCCTGTCATCGATCCCGTATACGTTCAGCCGCGCGTCGGGTATCTCGCGCAGCACGTGCGGCCAGGAGTCCAGGAGGATGTCGAGGCCCTTGATATGCCTCGGCCCCGCCAGGCACAGTACTGCACCGGGCTCAGGTGCTGCCCGGATGTCGAAGAAGATGTCGTCGACCGGATTGGGGATATGCACCGTCTTCCGCGGAGCGACCGGGCAGTTCACCCTCCAATCATCGGTCGCGTTCACGACCGCATCCGCTGCGCGCACCGCGGTACTGGCTGTAGCGCGGACCAGGGGCGCCCTCAGGGCCCATCCGAAACGGGAGTACACGTGGCGAAGGTCCTTCACGATATTGCCGTGCGCGGAGACCACCCGGACGCCACCGCGCCAGTTGACGACGGCGCCGCCGGCATAGCCCAGTCCCTGCCCGTGCGCGATATCGGGCTTCAGCTCGTCAAGCTTGCGGACGACTCCTCGGTTCCATTCGCGGGCACCCGACAGCAGCATATGTCGCGATGACTGCGCGACTCGTTCTGTCGGCACGCCAGCCCAGGGCCTATCGCTATCCATTCCGGGAGCGACGAGAACGAGGTCGTGTCCCGCCTGGAGAAGACCCGTGCAAAGCCCATGGGTGACATTCTCCACGCCGCCGGCCGGACGCCGTTTGGCTTCCGAATCGAGGACCATGCAGATTCTCACGGCGCACCCGGCACTTCGTCTTGGAACGTCGACAGCAAGACGCCTATCACGGCGAATGCCAGCGTGGTGATCTTCGTCCCAAGCGCCATGTCGACGAACATAGCATTTATGCAGAGGACAACGGTGCTGGAGAGCGCCGCTGTGCCCAGGTAGTGCGTCTCGGAACCGGCGGCGAGTCGCTTGGCAGCCACTGCCAACAGGCCCATGACCACGACAAGGCTGGCTCCCGCGACAAGGCCGCCGTCCACGGTCGCATTGAGGATGCTGTTGTGAGGCGCCAGAATCCCGACGCCAAATGACCCCGAGATCGATCCGACGTTCTGGATGTCCTGTCGCGACAACGATGCAAACCTGTCGCTGCCAGTGCCCAGGAGAGGACTGTCGGCGATGATCTGCAGTGCTGCTCGCTGGACGACGACTCTGCTGAAGACCTCGCTGGTCGAGCCGGCTCGATGCTCGAGGAAGGTGGCGCCGGACAGAGAAACGATGAGCAGGAGTCCGATCGCCACCGCCGATACTGAGATCAACGTGATCGCCACTCGGCCGTGTCTTGCCAGCGCGAGTATGACCAGTATGCTCGCCGCCGCCGCGAGCCAGCTCGCGCGCGTCAGAGTAGTCGCCAGACCGATCAGGCTCATGGGAACACAGGCGCGTGCGAGTCTCCGATGCACGTCGGCCCTCGAGGCCCACACCCATGCCAGCACGAGTCCTATTCCGGCTGCAGTCCCCAGGAAGGCGGGGTTGATGAACGGCCCACCTGTTCGCGCGATGGGATCCGCGCTGGACCCCCACGCGAGCGCTCCATCGGACATGAACAGACTGCGCCTGGCAAGGGACTCGAACAGTCCAAGGGCCGACCAAAGACAGCAAGCCGCCAAGTACGATGCGACTACCGTGTCGGTCTCGCGACGCGACCAGCGATACCTTGTGACGACATACAGCAGTCCGAGAGGCGCGAGGTACCCATCTACCCAGTTCTGCAGGCCAGTGACCAAGCTGGCGCTTCTCACGGCGGCCAGGAGCATGAATCCCAAGAGGACGCCCAGCCAGAGTGGCAGTGTGTTCCTGACCAAGTCAGACTCGTTCTTGTCGCCGGAGACCCGGCCGGCCTGCTGGCGCCGGGCGCCGATCGCCCTCCCGACGACCACCGTGGACCACACTATCAGCAGACGGCCGACTGTGACGTCGGGAATCGCCGGTAGAGATATGAGGGTGGTGCTTCCGATGAAGGGCAGCGCAAGAATCAGAGTTCCGACGGCAAGGTCGGGCCGAGGCCGGGTAAGGATCGCCCAGACGAGGCCGACCAGTCCCACTACGAGCCAAAGACCACCTCCGAGGAACGAGATGAGCCCACCCGCGAGTCCGACGGCGCCGCCGAGAATGAGCAACCGCGCCGCGAAGCCAAAGCGATTCTGGCCGCTCGATCTCAGTGTCCTTGAAATCATGTCGGGTCTTCTCCGGGCGAACGAGTCGATTCACTCACGTCGGTCACTCATCCAGGAGCCGGCGTCTCTCCAGCGGATCACAAAGGCCCCCGTGAACACGGCGATGAGCGCGAGGCCGAACAGATAGGCAGGGCCTTGAATGTTGCCGGTGGCCCAGGCGACCAAGTTGGCAGCCGCCAACGCGAAGCCTGGCCATCCGTTCACGAGGTTGTTCGCGAGGGAACGAGGAACGCTTTGGCCGAAGAAGTGGCGGATAAGCGTCGTGTGGGTCATCCAGAAGGCGGCGTAGGTACACACTGAACCCAAGGCGATGCCGGCCAGGCCCCAGTCGAACCAGACCACGAACGCGAGATCCAGACCTACGTTGAGCGCAATGCAGCCGCCGACGATCGGTATGTAGTACTTGTGCTTGTTGAGGGCGAAGAGCACACTGCTCGTCCCGACATTGAGACCCAGGAAGAAGGCGCCGACGACATACACACGCAAAGGAACGATCGCCGAAGAGTAGGCGGGCAGGATCCAGAGGATCACCCAGGGTCCGGCCGCCCAGGCGAGCGCACTCAGCAATGGCATGACGACGGAAAGGCCGGCGACGGGGCGCCACGTCAAGCCCGCGATCGCTTCGAGAGTGGGTTCTTCGCCGAAGCGTTGAAGCATCCGGGTACCGACTGCGCCCGCGAGCGCATTGGGAAAGAGGGCGAGGGCGCTGCCCGCGTAGAGGACGATCATGTAGATACCGAGCGCGTCGCTACCCAGGAGTGTCGCAATCATCACCTGATCGATGTTGATGAGGTTGTAGCCCACAAAGGCGATCAGCGCAAAGGGGATCCCGGCGGCGAGCATGCGGCGAAGGAACGCCGTGCGTATCGGAAAGCTGCGGGGCAGTCCGGCGAGCCACAGACTAAGCCCGCAGCTGAAAACGAAGGCTACGACCTGGCTGATGAAGACGCCGCGGACTCCTGCCAGGAGCGCGCCGACGATCCCACCAACAAGGCTCACGGCGGCGGTCGTGGTCATCAACGTCGTGAGCCGACCAAACTGCTGGTGGGCCTGAAGGATCAGGTGCTGCTCCATTGCGACTGCCGAGGTGACCAGCACGAGACAGGCCGTCATGAGGCCGTAGCGCAAGTCTGGACTAAGCGTACTCCAGCGAAGCACCACGTAGGTTGCCAGACCAAGCGCGGCCAACGTCGCGAACGCCGTCTTGGTGACCAGCCCGTAGAACCACCATTCCTCCGCCTGGCCTGCCCGGCCGGCGCCCAGGGCAAGCGGGATCTCCCGCAGCGGTACGCGCCCCATGCCCAGATCCGCGTAGCTCGCGTAGGCGACCACGACGCCCACGGTCGCGAGTACGCCGAGACTGGCTGGGCCAAGAAGCCGGGCGAGGACGACGCCTCGCACGAGCAGCAGTGCGGTCGCCAGGTAGCTGCTGGTTGTCTGAAGGGACAGGTCCCTGAGGAAGCGCTGTGGAAAGTGGAGCGCCAGCCTCCGAGTGGCGCGCCGGATGATGCCGCCGGCAGAATCGGCCCGGGAAGACTTCACACGAGACGGCCGGCCGCCAGAGGCCTGTCAGTGGGCGGGCTCCCGACCCCATCTCGCAAGTAGGTATCATTCACGGTCTGGTACCCCCCTGACGCAGCGGCCGCGCGACCTTTCCTACAAACCTATCCTAGCAGCTGCCAGCTTTCGAACCCAGGGCAGTGGAGTCACCTGAGGCACAATGAGGCGCCATCGCGATCGGCCGATGTGCGGAGGATGCAGCGGCCGAATCGGTTCGCCCGCGCGCCTTCACCCCTTGCAGGTCAAGCGCCACGCGTTAGTCACAGCAGGCCCACTCCCCAATTGAGCAAACTGGTGGTTCTGCTAGCATTACTCAAGGAGGCCAACAAACGTTTCGAGCAGACGCCCAGGAGGCTCGCGATGCTCTTCAGCCGAAGCTGGCGCAGCTCAAACGCCCGACGTTGGACACAAGTACCATGAACAAGAGAACCGCAGACGCACTCGCACTTGCGTCACTCATGGCGCTTACGGGCCTCTTTGCGTGGCGCTTCGTCGATTTCGGCGTTCTGCCGTTTGAAGATGCCGCGATGCTGATGCGCTACGCTGACCACATCGCTCATGGTCAGGGAATCGTATGGAACATTGGCGAACCGCCGGTCGATGGCGCAACCGACTTCCTTTTCATGGTGGTAGTCGCACTCGTCCATCGGATCGGTTTCTCGCTCGAGATCGCCGTTCGGCTCATCACGATCTCGTCTCACTTCATCACGGTTGCACTGATCTATTTCGGCATGCGAAAGGTACAGAACGCGGGAATCATACCGGCATTTCTGAGCGCGTCGTACTTCGCAATTGGTGCGGGTCTCTTTCTCTCGGCTGCGTACTTCGGAACGCCCTTTTTCGCTCTCGCCATTGCCGTGGCTTGGCTCTTGGCGCAGCGGTTGATCTTCTCGGACGGGGGGACCCTCTTCGGATGCGTGGTCTTCTCGCTCGTGTGTCTGACGGCCGGGCTCATCAGGCCCGAAGGGGTAATGATCGGCGTCTTCATGCTGATCGCTGTTGGAATAGTCATCCCTTTCCGGGCATTCCGTCAGCTTGCGATGGTCTTTGGCGGGATCTTTCTCGCTTTGGGAGGAACGTACTTCGTGTGGCGATGGAACTACTTTGGCTACCCGCTTCCAAACCCCTTCTACAAGAAAGGCGGCGGATTGCTGCATGCTTCGGCGCTGAGGACCTC
>Ga0315273_10009791_pt1 | contig 12184 bp, 6 predicted proteins | sample YL17G02_0_MG_FD_205753 | JGI IMG/M metagenome (GOLD analysis project Ga0315273, IMG submission 205753) | Sediment microbial communities from Yellowstone Lake, YNP, Wyoming, USA - YL17G02_0 | ecosystem: Environmental > Aquatic > Freshwater > Lake > Sediment | place: USA: Wyoming | collected... | reverse complement strand
CAAAGAAAAGTGATTTTGCCCTTTTCTTCAGCATCCTAAAGAAAAAGAACATCCACCAAGATCTATTCAGGATCAATCACGATTACATCACCCGTATCCATGGAAGAATTTGATGGCGCGTACGCCGCGGCCGCTCCTCCTTTGTTGCGACCTTTATAGAAGTGTATTCTACCTAAAACCGAATTACAGAAACAATTGTGGAGGGCACGTATTTTTCCAACTCACCGTTCTTACTGGGCCAAGAACGAGGGCTGCAACCGGGGTATTGAAGTGGTCTGCCGGTGGTGGTGACTGACACTTTGGCTTTCTTGACACTGACATTACCAGGGAGCTCGGCGGTCATTGCGTTGTCACATTCGGAGCTGACTCCTTTACTACGGTCGGAACCAGCTTGTTTGATTCAACCAATCCTCCACAAAGAGAACAACGTCCTTATAATCTACATCGCCCGACCGGTCAAAGTCGAACGGCTGTTCATTGCCTGAATCGAGCCAAAGATCTTCTACGGAAGCGTAGTCGCCAAAGTCAACGACGCCGCTATTATCAGCATCCGGCAGCAACGCCCAACCTGGCGGTGCAAGGCTTGCCTGGGCGGTACCGCCATACGCTCCCATATTTACGCGAATATTCATGGCAATGTCAGGTAGCGATGGGTCGATATCATCCGGGAGCGGCTCATTGCGCAGCGGGGAGCCCGGGTTGCCGGCATCGATGCATCGGCTGGTAGCCCTCCTGTCGAAATCCCAAGCCCGCATAATTGCGTTCCACCGCCAGCCTACACTCTTCAAATGATAATCGTCGATGGCAGCATCTACAAAACAAGGGTCTTGGTCGATATTGCCAGTACCGCCCAGACTGCCGGTTAAACCATGTATGCAAGAATAATTAACAACTGGGGAGCCACTGACTGTGTGAATCTGGCCCAATTCATCTGTAATGCCGCCCTCGCTGTTGCTCCAGAGGATGCTGTTGGCAACTACTGGATTGCTGAGCAGATTGTAAATGCCCCCGCCTAAAGACCCTGCCGAGTTCCTGCCCAGTGTACAGTTCACTATTGTCGAATGGCTATAGTTCACATTGTAAATTCCACCACCGGATATGCCGGCACTATTTCCGCTGAAGATGCAATTCATGAGGACTGGACTGCTTTCGGTGTTGGCAATACCTGCCCCATTGTCAGCGACATTGTTCCTGAAAACGCAGTTGGTTATAGTCGGACTGCCACTATTATTGTACATTCCTCCGCCATTACTATGCCCTGGAACATCAGCATTGCCGCCCGTGATTACAAATCCATCAAGGATGGCCGTATTATCGGTGCCACTGCCGGTCACGACGTGGTAGCTATTATCCGACTTGTCGTCCATTTTACCGGTATCACCGCTTAGGATGGTCTCATACAGCTGAATATCTCGAGCATTGGAGTCCGGCTCGCCGGCCCCGGCGTAACCGCCCTTGACAGCAACACCATTAATGAGCTGGAATGTCTCTGCACGCTCGCCGACCGTGTGATACTGACCCAGGTCTGGCCAATAGGTCCCCCCGGCAACCCAAATCTGAGTAGTAGCCCCACTTGAGGCGGCTGCCAGGTCCAAGGCATCCTGTAGATAGTTGAATGCGTCATCCCATGAAGCACCATTATTCGCACCGCAAGTGTCCTCGTCGACATAGATCGTCACACATTCACCTACAACAATGCTCAGGGCAGTGCTGGTCACGTTGCCGCAATCATTACTAACCTCACAGGTTACTTGGGCTCCGTGATCTGAAAGCTGTATGCCGTCCAAAATCAGTTGTGGGGCATCATCACCCACATTAGCGCCGTCTACTTTCCACTGGTAGTGCAAAGGTAGTACTCCAGTTGCCTGGACTGTAAATGTTACCCTGGATCCCTCACAGGCAGGGGATGGACTCTGCCGCGGATCTTGAGTGATGGCCGGCGCAGAATTCACTGTAAGTGTCGCAGTGCTGCTAGTAGCGTAGCCATAATCGTCCCGCACAACACACCGATAAGAACCGGCTGCTGTTGCCAAATAGCACGAAGCTGTCGCCCCAACAATGTCGCTGCCGTTTCTTTGCCACTGGTAGCTCAACAGCCCCGTACCGTTAGCGCTCACGCAGTACTCCTTTGAGTCTCCATCACAAATCGTAAATGATGCAGGAGAAGGACCCGAGATAATCACGGGTGCCTCGCCAATCGTTAAAGCAGCGCTCTTGCTGATAACTGAGCCACAACTGTTCGTCACGACGCATTCATAGTTACCGGCATCTTCTGAGGCCACAGGATAAATCGTATAGATCGCACAGATCGCATCTGGGATAGCGCTACCATTCCTACGCCACTGGTAGCTCAATGGCTCCGCCCCGGTTGCTGTAACGCGGAACACGGCCGACCCACCTTCATCAGCCGTCTGGCTGTCCGGGTCGGCTATAATCACCGGGGCCGTGTTCACCGTCAATGTGGCCGCACCGGATGTCACACTTCCACAGGCATTGGTAACCACACAGCTGTAGTTGCCGGCATTACCTGAAGCTACAGGATTGATCGTGTAGCTGGAGCTGGTCGCACCCGGGATATTGCTACTGTTCTTGCGCCACTGGTAACTCAACGGTGCTGTGCCGGTTGCAGAAACAGTGAAGGTAACCGAACCACCCTCACAGGCGGTCTGATTGGCTGGATCACTCGTGATCACCGGCACCGTGTTCACTGTCAAGATCGCTTCGCTGGAGATAGCCAGACTGCAATTGTTTGTCACGATGCACTGATAACTGCCTGCATTTCCCGCGCCAACGGGATTAATCGTGTAACTGGAACTGGTCGCCCCAGGGATGGTAATGCCGTTTCTGCGCCACTGATAACTCAATGGGCCCGTACCGGTTGCTGAGACAACAAACGCAACCGCCCCGCCTTCACACAACGTTTTACCGCTTGGATTACCGGTAATCACAGGAGGTGCGTTTACGGTGAGTGTTGCCACACTACTGGTGTCCGAACCGCAGCTGTTTGTCACGACGCATTGATAATTGCCTGCATCTCCTGCAGACACTGGGAAAATGACGTAGGTGAAACTGGTTGCCCCTGGTATGTTGCTGCCGTTTTTGCGCCACTGGTAACTCAGCGGTGGCGTGCCGGTGGCCGAGACGCTGAAGATCGCGACGTCCCCCTCACAAACGGTCTGACTGTCCGGATCGTCAGTTACTACAGGCACAGTGCCCACGGTTAGGCTGGCCGCGCTGCTGGTAGCTGAACCGCAGCTGTTCGTAACCACGCAGGTATAATTGCCCGCATCTCCAGTACTCACGGGATTCACCGTGTAGCTGGGACTGGTCGCACCCGGGATATTGCTGCCATTCTTATGCCACTGGTAACTCAGTGGTCCAGTGCCGGTTGCGGAGACAGTAAAGGTGATCGAACCACCCTCACAGGCGGTCTGATTGGCTGGATCACTCGTGATCACCGGCACCGTGTTCACTGTTAAGATCGCTTCACTGGAGATAGTCAAACTGCAACTGTTTGTGACGACGCACTGATAACTGCCTGCATTTCCTGCGCCAACCGGATTAATCGTATAGGTGGCACTGGTCGCCCCTGCAATGTTGCTGCCATTCTTACGCCACTGGTAACTCAAAGGTCCCGTACCGGTTGCTGAGACAACAAACGTAACCGCCTCGCCTTCACACAACGTTTTACTGCTTGGATTACCGGCAATCACAGGAGGTGTGTTTACGGTGAGTGTTGCCACACTACTGGTGTCCGAACCGCAGCTGTTTGTCACCACGCATTGATAATTGCCTGCATCTCCTGCAGCCACTGGGAAAATGACGTAGGTGGAACTGGTTGCACCTGGTATGTTGCTGCCGTTTTTGCGCCACTGGTAACTCAGCGGTGGCGTGCCGGTGGCCGAGACGCTGAAGATCGCGACGTCCCCCTCACAGACGGTCTGGCCATCCGGATCGTCAGTGACAACAGGCCCTGCACCCACAGTCAGTGCCGCTGTATTGGATATTACAGTGCCACAGGTGTTGGTTATAACGCAGTTATAGCCGCCGGCATCACCCGCAGCCACCGGATTAATCGTATAGGTGGCACTGGTCGCCCCTGCAATGTTGCTGCCATTCTTACGCCACTGGTAACTCAAAGGTCCCGTGCCGGTTGCAGACACAGTAAATGTCGCCAGGCCGCCCTCACACAACGTCTGATTCTCCGGGTATCCAGTAATTACTGGTGCCGTGTTCGTTGTCAAGCTCGCAGCGTTCGATATCACACTGCCGCAGGTATTAGTAACCACACAGTCATAGCGGCCAGCATCAAATGGAGCTACCGGGTCAATCGTGTAGCTGGAACTGGTCGCACCCGGAATGTTGGCGCCATCCTTGCGCCACCGGTAACTCAGTGGCGCAGTGCCGGAGGCCGATACAGTAAACGTAACAGCGCTGCCTTCACAGATGGCCTGATTGTCCGGATCATCTGTAATCACCGGCGCAGTGCTCACTGTCAGTGTAGCCGCACTGGATGTCACACTTCCACAGGCATTGGTAACCACACAGTCGTAACTCCCGGAATTAGTCGAACCCACCGGACTAATCGTGTAGCTCGAGTTGGTCGCCCCCGGGATAGTGCTGCCATTCTTACGCCACTGGTAACTCAGGGGCGTAGTGCTGGATGCCGACACACTGAACGTAGCCGAATCGCCTTCACAAACGGTCTTATTGTCCGGGTCGTCTGTAATCACCGGGGCCGTGTTCACGGTAAGTGTAGCTGCATTGGATGTAGCGCTGCCGCAGCCGTTGCTTACAACACAGTCATAGCTGCCGCCATCACTCGAACTCACCGGATTAATCGTGTAACTGGCGCTAGTTGCACCGGGAATAACGCTGCCGTTCTTACGCCATTTGTAGCTCAGTGGCGCAGTGCCGGTGGCCGTAACACTGAACGTAGCCGAGCCGCCTTCACAAACAGCCCGGTTAGCCGGATGAACTGTGATCACAGGCGCCGTGTGAACCGTGAGTGTAGCACTACTCGATGTAGCACTGCCACAGGCATTGGTAACCACACAGTCATAGCTGCCGGCATGAGCTGAGCCCACGGGATTAATTGTGTAGCTGGAACTGGTCGCTCCTGCGATGTTGCTGCCATTCTTGCGCCACCGATAACTCAGTGGTCCGGTGCCGGACGCAGACACGGTGAATGTAACCGTACCACCCTCGCAGAGCGTCTGACTGTCAGGATCATCGGTGATCGCAACCGGCGCTTTCAGCGAAAGTACGGCTGTATTGGATGTGGAACTCCCGCAGGTATTGGTTATGACACAGTCATAGCCGGCGACATCACCTGAGCCAACCGGGTTGATCGTATAGCTGGAGCTCGTCGCACCCGGGATGTTACTGCCATTCTTGCGCCACTGATAGCTGATCGGACCTGCGCCCGCTGCCGTTACGCTGAACGTGGCCGAACCGCCTTCACAAACAGCCTGACTGTCTGGATTGCCCGTAATCACCGGGGCCGTGTTCACCGTCAATGTGGCCGCACTGGATGTCACACTTCCACAGGCATTGGTAACCACACAGCTGTAGTTGCCGGCATTACCTGAAGCTACCGGATTGATCGTATAGCTGGAGCTGGTCGCACCCGGGATATTGCTACTGTTCTTGCGCCACTGGTAACTCAACGGTGCTGTGCCAGTTGCAGAAACAGTGAACGTAACCGAACCGCCTTCACAGATGGCCTGACTCAGAGGATGCTGTGTGATCGACGGACACTGGACCTGTTCGAATGCAACATTACCCAGACTAACCTGAGACCAGGGAATCAGCCCGCGACCCAACGCGGCAACGCCGGTAGTGCTTGCTGCCAGAGAGAAACTGACAGTTCCTGCCGCATCTGCGCGCATCCTGATAGTCGCTACTCGCGCCCACTGCGGCTCTACCCCGGCTCCTGTCAGAGAAGAACCGCCCAATTCGTCGATCCCGCCGGAAACAACTGCGCCTGATGCAAACACGGTGAAGATTCCGCCATGATTGATCGACTGGACCGATGCCGCACTGGAGGGAGTAAAAGCCACATCGGTGTACACCGACGTTAGACCGGTGTTGGTCGTCCCCACATCGCTGGCCCAAACTTCAACGTAGTAGTCTTGGCCCTTTGGAACAGACAAGACCGACGACGGCAAAGTATTCGTCGTGTCCGATGGGGACGGCGACAACAACGCCACGACAGACACGTTGACGTCCGCCCCCGCTGCAGGTCCGGCCAATCCTAAGAAGGTGGAAATAACCATCACACAAAAGACATTTTGCCTTTTCATCACGTTCCTCCTACGCTGACTGAGGGAAGGGCATTAGAATTCTCCTGTACCCCACCTGACCACACCATAGCGGTTACCCCTCGAACAGAATGTAGTAGTCCTACAAGTCACTATTCGCACACAAAAACCACTGATCCTGTCACGGGCGAGAGACTATGCTCGGCCAGTGACGCAACACTCGTCTCAATCACACACTGGCAAACTGCACTCCAGCCAGTGGCCAGCTAACAGACAGAAATCGCCCAAGTCGACGTTGTCGTTCACATCCAGATCGACGCCGGCGCAGCGTCCAAAATCAGCGCAGCCGGTCTCCAGCCAGTGGAAAGCAGCAACACCCATATCCGGCCAGCTAACGTAGCAGTCATGGTCCAGATCCCCTATTGGGTACGGGTGGTCCGGGTCGCCGCAGACCGGCGGCGCGCCGCCCCCGCTCAGAGATACCTCGGACCATGGAATCAGCCCACGACCCAAGGCAGCAACGCGGGTGCTGCTCTGAGCCAGATAACAACCGACGGGCCCGGACGCTTCTGCATGCATTTCCACGGTTGCTACACGTACCCAACACGGCTCAATGCCGGCTGCGGTAAGAGAAGAGCCGCCCAACTCATCAATCCTGTCGGGATAAACTGTACCTGACGTAAACACCGTGAATATGTCACCGTGACTAATCGAACGCACCGATGCGGCTCCGGACGAACCGAGAATCGCATCTGCATACACTGATGTCAGACCCGTATTTCTCTGCCCCACATCGCTGGTCCAGACTTCAACAAAATAGTCTTGCCCCTCTGACATAGACCGGACGGATGATGGTGGAGTTTCCATCATATCCGATGGAGACGGCGACATAAGAGTCACAAGATGCAGCCTAACATCCGGTGTAGAAGACCCCAATGGCTGAGCTGCGGCCATTGCGGGGCCCATAGCCCCGCTTCGGCAAGGTGGCAATAAGATCGAGGGATCGCCGCACGGTTTGAGCCAGCCGGTTGCAAACCAGCTAAGGTCGCCAGGACCAACAAGGCCATCGCAGTCAAAATCGCTATCGACGCAAGGGAAAAGCCCAGAGCATCCATAATCGCCGGCAAGGTGGAGCCAACAGCAGGCAAACAGCGAGAAGTCGCCCGGTCCAATGAAATCGTCATCATCAAGATCATAAATGCAAACATCAGGTACCCAGCCGGAGAGAACAAGCTCGCTCAGCACGTTGACCATCTCTCCTGCGTAGGCATAGTAAACCGCGCCCAGCCCGGAGAGGTGCTCCGATACAGTACCATCAGAGTCCACTCCCTCCAGCAAAGCTTCTCGTGCAGCGTGAATGGAATCATCAATATCCAGGGCCGGGTCGGCCGCTGCAGCAGCAACAAGGCCCAGTGAGGCAAACACGGAATCCTCCGTATAGCCGCTTGCCGCGTCATCTGAACCGCCGGATGTGTGGTCAAACCGCCAATAGAAGCTACCGGCATATAGCTCTCCAGCGGGAACCTGGTGGGTCACAAGAAGCCTAGGCAGGTCTCGCAGCCTCTTGCCGCTCCAGTAGGGTGCTCCTGCTCCGGACGGATCTATCAGGGTGTTGTCCATCGGACCTGTGCTCGCCAATGCCCACGTGGCCACGCCCAATGCCAGCACCGGAAAAGAAGAGGAACTATCATCTACCTTGGCCAGATAGTTAATTAGAGCCTGTCTCCAGGTTAGTCTGTCTATAGCGCTGACATAGTAGGCTGCAGCAACATTGTGGGCGATATAAAAGACCGCCGTGGATGGCTCGATGCTCGAAAACTGAGAGATATAACCCCCGGTACCCCCCTCACCATTTGTCACATTGAAATAGAAGCCACCCAATGCCGTTCGCCAGATATTGGCGGACGGATTATCAGAGACTTGACTTAAGCGCGATAACGCAAAAGCCTCGTCGCCGTAGAAGTTACCCTTGGCGAAAGCAAGGATGTAATTGCCGCCCAGTTCAGCGGAAACCTTCCAATTAACGTCGCCCTCGGCCTCATAGGCGCCGACCAACCCTGCGACAATGGAGCCTGTGTAACCGGCCTCAAGAGGCCAACTTCCCGCGTTCCCACCGGTCTTTATCTGCTGCTCGTCCAGTCTGTCCGCACAAGCATTGACTGCGTCACTAATTGACAAAGCACCAAAACACACTTGGTTAGCTATTGCGACCAGCAAAAAGAAGCCTGCTACGACGGTGCGACATTTTCTAACCACTCTGTTCACTCCGTTTTGTTATTCCACGACTTCTTCGTCATGCGAGCCTACCTATGAAGTGCGGTTGTTGCCAATTCCATCGCTTGGTCGAGGGGGACAGAATAAGGAAGGTCACAGCAGAATCTGCTCTTGTCGCTTGCCTTTTCGTGCCTGTCTGCGTGCTTTTGTAACAGACAGTTGCGAGCATCAGCTTTATCGGTAGAAGTTCGCTTAAAGCACCTCATCCTTGCCACAAGTGCCGCGCTCTCGTACCGCGCTGCGTTTCGTATTTTCAATCACCCAACGCTTCCTCCTTGACAACTTCGACGAAGATGGTTTCAACTCTCTTCTCAGCTTCCAACTCAAGTTTCTGTTGTATTTGCTTGGATCGATCATGATTCGGGGATTCTTGCACGATCCATATCCACGCATTCACGGAAGATGGAACTCGGTTAGGCAGTTGCTCCGATATCACCCTCAATCCGTGACATTGGCGTCAATATGTTATCGTTAATTCCAGGTTCCCATACAATATCCATAGACAATTGGGGGACTCCACACATCCCATTCCTTATTTGGGTCTAACGCTGGGCAGTGGTCTCTTTATCCAGAAAGCACTTCTCTTGCTTATCTAAGTCCACAAAACCTCAGCGATTATGGAAGGGGTGGCCGGAAGGGACTGCGCAAAGGTGGCCTATATGGTATCCGTATTGGAGGCCGCGACATTGGGCCAACCCCTAATAATATCATTGGGCCTGAATCAGCTTCGGTTCCGCTTCCACTTTCCGCGGTTCTTGTGCTTGTGCTCTGCAGTGTAAAGGGGTTGAACAGGCTAAACTCGTCCAACAACAGCGTGTTGTTGATTGTGCTGCTCGAAGCTGCGCCTGCGTGTGCCGCAGCACCAAGCCATACGACAACCGCCAAAAGCACCGCACCTAACCATATTTTGGACATAATGCTAAACTTACTTTTGTTACTTCTTACCAATAACTTGTCGCCCATTTCGTCTCCTTGTTTACTGTGGCGCTGGTAGTGCCATGCGTTGATGTTATATTTTGTCAGTGCCCCATTCCTCCGAGCCAGTTGTCAACCGTGATTTCAAGATCGCTGAAATTCACCTCTCCGTTGTGGTCAAGGTCGGCGCAATTGCACCAGGAACACGCGGTACAGCCTGAGTCATGCCAGTTATCTGCGAAAACAGCAAAGTCAGCAAAATCTACACCGCCGTCGAGGTTCAGGTCCCCGGGAATAATCAGCTCGCCGAGGACCGTGAGCATCTCTCCTGCATATGCGTAGTAGACTGAGCCTTTTTGAGAGAGACGCTCCCATACCTTGCCCTCCGAGCTTATGCCGCCCAGCAGAGCCTGACGTCCGGCGATGATAGCATCATCCACCTCAAGCGTTGGATTTGCCTGCGATGCGGCCACAAGACCAAGGGTGCCGAAGATCGCGTCCTCCGTGTAGCCGCTCACGACCCCGGCAGAACCGCCATTACCGTGGTCGAATCGCCAATAGAAAGCCCCTGCATTTGGGTCTTCGGCTGGCAGCTGGTGACCAACCAGCAGATTTGGCAATTCGCTTAAAGTCACTAGGTTCCAGTACGGCTTGCCGGTTCCAGAAGGGTCTATAAGGGTGGCATCAAGAGGCCCAGTCTGTGCCAAAGCCCAGGTAGTGACACCAAGAGCCATCACTGGAAAGTTCGATGAGTCGTCATCAACCTGAGCCAGCCAATCGATTAGCCCTTGCCGCCATATCTCCTTATCTTCAGCCCCAACGTAAAAGGCAGCAACCGTATGATGAGCCATATAGAACACGGCTGTAGATGGTTCTACGCCCGCAAACAAAAGGATATAACCCGCGGTACCGCCGCCGGCGTGCTTGACATCGTGATAGAAACCACTAACTGCCGTCCGCCAGGTGTTGCTAAAGGGGTCATTTGAGGTCTCACTCAGGTTGGTCAGAGCGAACGCTTCGTCACCGTAAAAGTTGCCCTGAGCAGACCAAAGGATGTAGCCTCCACCTGATTCAGCAGAGGTCTTGTACGCAGTCTTGCAGGTCGACTTATAAGCGCTAACCATTCCTGCCGTTATGGATCCGGTAAAACCAGCTTCCGCCGGCCAGCTCCCAACGGCAGAACCGCTCTTTATTTGTCCTGCCTTGAGTCTATCTGCCACGTCCTCAATTGATTCACCAATCGACGAAGCCGATAAGGACTGCCCGCTAAACGTTAAAATCAGAATGACAACTCCGATCTGAATAACGTCTCGCCGTTTGCACATCCCAGTGTCTCCTCCTTATCCTTCATATTTTCGATTTCTGTGATTTCGCCCGAAACTCGGGCAACTAAGGGTCCTATAGTCACCCAAGCTTGCGCTTTCGCCGGAGCAATAGCATACCCGTTCCCAAGAATAGCAGTGAGGTAGGCTCAGGAAGAGCTTGAACTACCTCACCGCCATAGGTATAATAGGATGCACCACCTGACCATATGTGTTCGTAAGCAACACCGCTTAGAGTGATCCCCGAAGCCAAAGCCGACCTTCCTGCCAGGACATAGGCATCAAAACCGCCGGCTGCAATAAGACCCAGTACACCAAAAACGGCATCTTCGGTGTAGCCGCTGGCCTCATAGCCTGCGCCTGGGGCATCGTGGTCGAACCTGAGATAGAAAGAGCCTGCATACGCACCTGAAGCCAATTGGTGAGTGACAAGGAGAGTGTCCAAATCGCCCAGTGTCACATCTGACCAGTAGGGCTCACCAATGTCAAATGGATCTATCTCTGTACCGTCCATCGGCCCGCTCTTTGCCAGTGCCCAGGTCGCAACACCCAGACTCTGGACGGGATAGAAAGCTTTGTCGTCGGCGATCTGGGCCAGATACTGAGTGAGGCCCGCTCGCCAAAGACCTGCATCAGCTGCCCCGACCATGCTGGCCGCAACGGTATGTTGTGCAACGTAAAACACTGCATTCGAACGGTCCGTAGCCGCGAAGCCGGCAATATACGTAGGGGTATCAATCCCATCGTAGAAGTTTCTCGCGGCATTAGCATAGCTGGTATTTCCCGTAATCTCGGTGAGCCTTGCCAATGCGTAGGCCTCGTCGCCATAAAAGTTGCCGCCGGCTGTGCTGATAATATAGTTTCCACCAAGTTGAGCAGCGGTGCTGTAGGCGGCGTTGCCCGTGGTTTCATAGGCATTTGCCAGCCCTGCAACTATAGAGCCTGTAAAACCCGCCTCACCCGGCCAACCTCCGCTGGGGCCCTGCGCGGACACTAACTGGTCTCCTATAGCTTCAATCGCCTGACCGATCGGCAATGCCTCGGCAGTGTTCGAACTGCTTGCTGCCAGTAGCACTATCACTGCAGTACAGATAACTAATAGTAATTCTTTCATCACGTTCTCCTTTGCCCCGTCTCTTTTTTCTTTGGCTGATACGTGCCATCAATAGTCACTCGACGAATGATGCGCTTCTGTTTTTTCCCAGATACGCAAAGGCGTTGAGGAGAAACCCTACACTCCAGCGCCTCCTCCATCATTTGTAACCTTACTGGTGCTGGTCAAGTACGATGATGCTATTATAGGAAGACTCCGCTCTCAGAAGCTATTGTGGGGGACACGTATTTTACCCAGAATGCCCATTTTGACGCCAGAGTGGGCTATTTACACAAGGAATTCTTCCTCAAGCCAAA
>Ga0315273_10009790_pt1 | contig 12184 bp, 8 predicted proteins | sample YL17G02_0_MG_FD_205753 | JGI IMG/M metagenome (GOLD analysis project Ga0315273, IMG submission 205753) | Sediment microbial communities from Yellowstone Lake, YNP, Wyoming, USA - YL17G02_0 | ecosystem: Environmental > Aquatic > Freshwater > Lake > Sediment | place: USA: Wyoming | collected... | reverse complement strand
GCTCGGGCCATAACCACGCGATGCGCGACACTTGGGCGCAACTCGAGCAGGCGGCGCATCGCGCGCGATGTCCCGGCCTTCGCCCGGGCCTCCAGCAGCCGGCCGAGCAGGATCAGGGTGACGATCACGACCGACGTGTCGAAGTAGGTGTGCGGCGCGACCCCTGCCCGCACGAGCGCTCCCGGCATCACGGTCGCTGCGAGCGAGAACAGGTAGGCGGTGAGTGTGCCGAGCCCGACCAGCAGATTCATGTCGGCGATGCGGCGGCGGATGGCCAGTATCACGCCGCGCACGAACGGCCAGCCCGCCCACCACTGGACCGGTGTGGCGAATACGAGCTCGATCAGGTTCTGGACGCGCATCGGCACGGCATCAAACGGCGGGAACATGCCGAACATTCCAAACAGCACCACCGGGACCGCCAGCACGGCCGCCACGGTGAATCGCCTCTGGAGCCGCTGCAGCTCGAGGCGGCGTTCGCGCTGCTCCTCGTCGTCGTCGGCCACACTCGCAACCGCACGCGCGTCGTAGCCGGCGCGCCGCACTGCTTCGGCGAGCCGCTCGACTTGCATCGGGCCCGAGAAGTGCACGGTGGCGCGCTCGGTGGCGAGATTCACGTTCGCCTCGGTGACACCCGCCACACTCGCGAGCGCACCCTCGACCCGGGACACGCACGACGCGCAGTGCATGCCGCGGATCGCCAGCTGCTGCGGCGACAGGTCGACCGTGACCGGAGCGGTGTCTCGTGCGGGGGTGGCAGGTGTCATCGCAATAAGTCTAGTTGATGCCGCCGATGCTGCCAGCGCGCGTTCCGCGATCGAAATAGATCTCGCGCTGCTCCTTCACGCTGATGCGGAAGTAGAACTCGGCTTCGCCGGCGGCGTTGAACGTGCGCGAGAACGTCGCCACCCAGCAATGCAAGTCGCGCGAAACCGAGAAACGCTGCGTGCCGACCTGGTGCGCGGTGATGTCGTAGTTGGCCGCGTATTCCATGCCCCACGCCGGGCTGACCTGATAGCTCAGCACCGCGTTCGCGTTGCGGTTGCTTGCCCAGTTCTGCTGCGTTTCGCCGGAAAAACCGCTCGAGTAGCCACCCGAATAGGAGTAGGTGAGCGACGCGTTCCAGTTGTCGCTGTAGGGCGCGACCTGGTTGGCGTTGCGCTCGACCGCAAGATCCGGGGCCGCGATCCGGCGCGCGTCATTGCTCGACAGGTTGAGCCCGAGGTTATACGTCAGCGCACGCAGCGGGCGGCCCTGGTAGACGTCGGTCGTGAAGTTCATCGACGCATTGAAGTACCGCGGCGGCTGGAATGTCACCGCTGATCCGATCGGCCGCATCGGGTGCTTGAGCCCATGTTCGCGCCACAGGAAGTCATACGAACTTCCCATGCTCCACGCGAGCAGATTGTCGATGCGCTGGATCTCGTCCTTGCGCTTGAGCTTCACCTGCAGCCGCTGGTCCAGACCGAAGTTCATCTGGAACTGCTTTGCGCCCGACACGCCGATACTTCCGAAACTCTGGAATCGCTCACGCGTTCCCTGCTCGTCCTCGACGATCAAATGCTTGAACTCGGGGCTGTAGCCGAGCGAGGCATTCGGGAAGATCACGTGCCGGAAAGCTTCGAGTCGGCCGAGCCGCGGCGTAAACGTGCCGTAGAACGACCCGCTCGCCGACATCGACGACGACCACGCACCGGTCGGCACGATCGTGTTGCCGAGCACGTCGTGGTCGAACACCGCGACCGTCCCGTTCACCGCCGGGCGCAGGTTGAGCCATCCGAATGCACGCCGCGCATCCGACACCGAGATGTCGCTCTGGAATCCCCGGCGCGTGGTGTTGTCCTGCCCGAGTGTGAACACCGAGTCCTGTGTCGAATCCGTCGCGAACGGAATGCGGGTCTCGACGAAGGCGCGCTGCGTGTGCAACGAGAGGAATCGCGAAGACATACTCACGTACATCGAGCTCAGCGCGTTCCCGAACCGGGTGCCGCGGACGATGCCGTACGACCCGGCGGTGCGGGTCGGGAGCGACACCGACAGGCTCGGGAGGCTTTCGGTGAGGTTGTTCTGTTGTGCGCGCGTGCCGAGCGGCTTCGAGCGCAGTTCGCCGGGACCGTCGGGATCCTCGAGATCGAGATCGGCATCGAGATCCTGACGTCGCTCGACGAACTCATTGAACGACGCCCAGTCGGCGGCGTGGCTCACCGCGATGCTCGAAGTGAGGAACCGGTTGAGGCGCTGTGACAGGGGCCGCCCAAACAGGTTGCTCGAATTATAGTCGCGGCTCGAAATATACGAAGCGCGTGCCACGAGCCGCGTGCGCGGCGTGAGTTCTTGAGTATGGTCGGCGGCGAAATCCCAGTTCTCCTCCGACAGCCTTTCGTCGCGGGCATAGCTGCCTTCGAACGTGCCGTCGAGTACGTATTGCAGCTTGTATTCGCTCTCGGCTCGGATCACCCACGACGGTTCCGCCTGGTAGTAGTCTCCGGACACCGTGAGATCCATGTAGTCGTTTGGGGCGTAGTAGTAGCCGGCGTTGCGGATGAACTGTCCGGCCTTGGAGTTGACTCCGATCTGGAACTGCGGGAGCAGAAGCCCCGAGTGTCGCCCGGGCTTGATCGGGAACACCCAGAACGGCAGTGCCAGCAACGGCACACGCTTGACGTAGAACACGACCGGCTTCGCGACCAGCTTATCCTTGAGGAAGATCTTCATGTATCGCGAGGCAAAGTGGTAGTGCGGCTGGTCGAGAGTGCATGTGCTGTAGGAGCCGTTGAGGATGTCGAGTTCGGTGTCGTTCGGCTTGCGGATGCGCTCGCCGTGATAGAGCCCCGCTTCGTATTCGGTTTCGGCCTTGTAGATGTTTCCGACCCGGGATTCGAGGTCGTAGGTCATGAGGCGACCCGTGACTTTGTCGCCGTTCTCGATCAGCTCGGGTTTACCCTTGGCGACCAGCGTCTGCTGGTCGAGATCGAATTCCACGCGGCGCGCGTTCAACTCGAGATCGCCATACGTGAGATGCGCTCCGGGATCCAGAACGATGCGGTCCTTGGAGACCTGATACTCGATCCGCGTCGCGTCGTAGCGAACCCGCTCGTTGGCGGCGTTCGCGGTGTCGGCGATGTCGACCGCGAACTGATACACGCCCGACGCCCGTCCCTCGACCCGCGCCCGGTCAATCTTTCGCTTCGCGAAGAACACGGTGATCGTGTCGCCCTCGGCCCGGTTCTGATCCGGTGTCTTGCCAGCCCGCGGCACCGCGCCATATTCGTTGCGCGCCTTGCCCACCGCGACGAGGCTGTCGATGTCGTCATGGGTGAAGTAGACGTCGACGCGATCGCCCGTGAGCCGGCTGGTCTCGCCCAGCGTCTGCGGGCGGTTGCCACGGTAGTCCATCGCCGCCGAGCCCTGCACCACGACCCGGTCGAGATGCTTCTCGTCGGTCCAGATCTCGATTGTGTCACCGCTCACGGCGGTTTCCTGATCCCAGGCGCGCGGGTTGCCGGTGAGTATTCCGTAGTTCGCCAGCTCGTCGAAGTGACCGTAGTCGGCGCGCGCATGCAGCGTGTCGCGATCGACGGTGACCGAATCGATCGCCTCGGCGACACGGTACTCGGTATCGAGCCGCAGCAGACGCGCCCGGATCACGGTCGGCGGTCCGTCCTTGTCGCGCGAGGTGAGCTGCGGCTCGCCAAACGCGATCACGAGCTTCGCGTCGCGGTCGTAATCCACCGAACGCGCCTCAAGCTCGAGCTTGTTCTGCTCGTCGTGGCCGCGCACGTTCCCGCGCGCCTTGAGCAGCAGCGAATCGCGCAGGTAGAGGGCGCTGTCGGCTCGCAGCGTCTGATGCTGGTCGCGTGCATCAACCCCCCCGAACAGCTCCACGCGCCCGCGGCGGCGATCGTAGGACGCCTCGGGCGCGTGCAGCGTCGCGTCGCCGTCGACCACGACGACGCGGCCGTTGAGCCGTATGACGTCGGTGATCTCAGAGTACGACGCCTGATCGCACGTCATGGTGGTCGTGCTGTCGATCAGGCGGACACTCTGCTCCAGGTACAGCATGCCCATCCCGCGCAGATAACGGCCGTGGTCGGAGGTGATCACTGTCCGACCCCGCAGGATCCGCACGTTGCCGTTGAGCAGCACGATATCCCCCTCGGCCCCACGCGATCCGGTCATGTTGTCGGCCGAGATATCGAGCGGCGGCGAACTCTCGGCCGCCTGCGCCCGCGCGGCGCGCGGCACGAGCAGCACCGCGCAGGCACACGCGAGCAGCGCCACGCACGCATGTGCGAGCAGCGTCCCATGTGCGCGCGTGCGCAGCCCGGACATGATCCTCATCCACCGACCGCACTGCCTCACAGCTGCTCCCCCGGTGCGCCGCCGAACGCTGTCATGGCTTCACCGATCGCGAACAGGGAACCGGTGAGCAACACCAGTCCGTCGGGTGCGGCAGCGGCAAGCGCCGTGCGGCATGCTCCGGGAACATCGCTGGCGACCGAGGCGCTCCACCCGATCGCCGCCGCCATGGCCGCGATCGCCTGAGGTTCGAGTGCGCGTTCGCTGTGGGTGCGAGTCGCGATCAGCCGCGGGGTGATCATCAGGTCGGCGAGGGGCGCCAGCATCGCCCTCACGTCCTTGTCGCGCGACACCGCGAGCACGACCGCGTCCGGCGCCGGCAACTCGGCCGCGCGCCACGTCGCAGCGAGGCGCGCGGCACCCGCGCCGTTGTGGGCGCCGTCCCACACCAGCCGCGTCTGCGACGGCGAGCGCTCGAAGCGGCCGGGCCAGCGGACCGCGCGGAAACCCTGCACGACCGCGGCTGCCGGGATCGCCACACCACGCGCGGCCAGCACGTCGAGCGTGGCGAGCGCGGTCGCGGCGTTGTCCGATGAGATGTCAGCGTGTGCCAGCGTGAGCTCGAGCGGCCCCCACGCTGCGGTGTTCGCGCGCGCGCAGCCCGCCCCCACCGGCACAACCGGCGTACGCCGCGCGGCCGCCACCAGCTCGGCGTCGCGCTCGCGCGCCACAGACTCGATCACCTCGGCCGCGATCCCATCCGCGACTCCGGTCACCACCGGCACGCCCGGTTTCACGATCCCTGCCTTCTCGAAGGCGATCTCACGTACGCTCGACCCAAGGATCTCGGTGTGGTCGAGCCCGATGCTGGTGATGACGCTGACCTCCGGAGTGATCACGTTCGTCGTGTCGAGCCGGCCACCCAGCCCCACCTCGACCACCGCCCACTCCACATTTTCGGCCGCGAAATAACCAAAACCGAGTGCGGTTGCCACTTCGAAGAACGTCAACTCGCCAACCCCCGACCGCTCCTCGATCTGACGCAGCATTTCGAACAAACGCACGTCGTCGGCCCAGCGGCCATCGACACGGATGCGTTCACGGAAATCCACGAGGTGGGGAGACGTGAACAGCCCGGTGCGATGACCGGCCGCGCGCAGCACGCGTTCGACGAGCGCACACACGGTGCCCTTGCCGTTCGTGCCCGCGACATGGACGGCGCGGAAGCGGCGTTCAGGGTTGCCGAGCACCGCAAGCACCGCCCGTGTGCCGTCGAGGCCGAGCTTGCTCTTCCTGCGCTCGAGTCCGTAGAGCGCCTCGAGGGCGCCCTGAAGCGTCATGTCAGGTCTTCGCCCGGCCGTCGGTCACCGTGGGGAGTGCCACGAAGTCATGGGGAGACGTTGTGCCCTCGGCAGCGAAACCGCGCGTCGAGCGCCAGAAGAACTCCAGAACACGCGAGACATCCTCGTGCATGTTCTTGCGATGGACGATGCGGTCAATGAATCCCTTATCGAGCACGAACTCGGCGCGCTGGAATCCTGCCGGAAGATCCTGGCCGATCGTCTGGCGAATCACGCGTGCGCCCGCGAACCCGACCAGCGCCTTCGGCTCGGCGATGATCACGTCGCCCAGCGACGCATACGAGGCGAGCACGCCCGCCGTCGATGGGTCGGTGAGGATCGATACGAACGGCAGCCGCTCCTCACGCAGCCGGGCGAGCAGTGCCGAAGTCTTCGCCATCTGCATCAGCGATAGGATGCCTTCCTGCATGCGTGCGCCGCCGGTCGCCGAGACCACGATCAGCGCGCGGCGTTCCCCGATCGCTCGCTCGATCGAGCGGGCGACCTTTTCACCGACCACCGAGCCCATGCTGCCGCCCATGAAGAAGAAATCCATCAGTGTCACGCTCACCGGTTTCCCACCGACCGTCGCCACGCCCGAGAGCGCCGCGTCGGTCATGCCGGTGTCGCGCTGCGCGGCCTTGAGTCGGTCTGGATAGCGCATCTTCGCGTCGCGGAACTCGAGGGGATCGCCCGCCTCGAGGTTCGGGTCGCGCTCCTCGAACGATTCCGGGTCGATGAGCACGTCGAGGTAGGTGCGCGCGGGCACGCGAAAGTGGTGGTCGCACTTGGGACATGTCCACAGGTGCTGTTCGAGGACGCTTTGGAACAACGCCTCACCGCAACCGTCGCACTTGGTCCACAGGCCCTCGGGGACGTCGCTGCGGGCTTCTTTCTTGGCGGACTTGATGCCGGTGCGTTCGCGTTTCAGCCAGGACATTGGGCTTTCCGGGTGTGAGGGCCTTTGGACCTTTCCAATCCGCCTCAGATTCTGATTCCTACACCGCACGCGTCAACTCTCGCCACGGAAGCACGCGGATGTCGTGCTCACGATGGCGGACGCGGGCGCCATTCCATCACGAGCGCATCCTCCGCATCGTCACGATAATACCGGCGGCGCAACCCGGCCACTCGAAATCCACGATTTCGGTAGAGCTCCTGTGCGGCGGCATTCGACACCCGCACTTCGAGGGCGAGGCTTTGCACGTTCGTGGCAACGGCTCGCGCGAGCAACTCGTCGAGTAGTACCCCCGCCACTCCGCGTCGACGCTGCTCGGGAGCAACGGCAATGTTGCCGAGATGGCCAAACTCGGGCCCCAGCCATGTCAGACTATATCCGGCGAGGCGACCCTCGCGCTCAGCGACACGGGCGAACATCTCGGGCTGGCGCAACTCGCTGAGGAAGAACGATGCAGGCCACGGGTCCGGGAATACGCGACGCTCGATCGCCACGACCGCGTCGACATCCGCGTTCGTCATCGTCCGCAGCTCGTACCGGGTACCCGCCAGCGCGCGATGGCGAGCGCGGCTATCGGCCTGCGCGGTGCGCACGTAGGCCGGTTCGAGCGGCGCGTCGGCGCGCGGAAGCCCGAGCGCGGGGCCGCCGCCAAGGCGTGCTGCGCGCGACAGATCGGCCGCCGAGAGCCCGTCCGCACGGAACGGAGGATCGGCGGAGCCCGGCCACGCACGCTCGAGCGATTCGCGCTCGCGTGCGGCCCCAGGCCCCACGAACCGTACCGCGACCGCTCCGAGCACCGCGCGCGCCTCGGCGACGCGATCAAGCACCACGTCCACCGTGCCCACACACGGTCCCTCGAACAACCGTGCGGCACCGCTGCGGTCGGTGTAGAAGAACCCCGCGTAGACCTCGCGGCGCCCCGCCGGCACGAGCGGCACGACCAGCGACCTGCCGGCCTGGGCCGCGTGCGCGAGTGCCGCCAGTGACGACGCGCCCAGGAGTTGCGCGCGCGACACCATCGCGAGCGCCGCGGCGGTCGCGATCCCCACGCGCACCCCCGTAAACGAGCCCGGGCCGACATCGGCCGCGATCCATGCCAGATCGCGCGCCGCAACCGAGGCGTCGGCCAGCGTCTCGCGGATGAGCGGTGTCAGCCGGCGGGTATGCCCGTGTCCGACGTCCTCGCTGCGCTCGGCGAGTACCACGCCGTCGTCGGATTCGACCCGCAACTCGACGTGCTCGGTGGCCGTCTCGATTGCGAGCCCGGTCATGGCAGCCTCGGCGAGCAGCACGGCAGGACATCGCGGAATCCACGCGCGTGGCCGCGCCCAGGGCCACAGGTCACGCTGCACCCGGCGCAAGTGCCTGCTGCCAACGTTCGAGCAGCACGGCGGCTCGCGCGTACGCGCCACGCGCTTCGAGCGTGCGTGTGTCCCCGTTGCCGGGCGTGATCCGCACTTCGAGCGCCGCGTCGAGCAGCGTGCCAGGCAGTTTCTCCGCCCATTCGACGATGAGTACCGCACTCTCCACGCGCTCCTCGAGCGCCAGGCTCGCGACCTCGCGCCGCTCGAGCCGGTAGAGATCGACGTGCAGCAGCGCGATACGGCCGTGATATTCGTTCACCAGCGTGAAGGTCGGGCTCCGCACGCGCGCCTTAACGTCGAGGCCATGCGCGAGCCCGGCGACGAACCGCGTCTTTCCCGCGCCGAGCGGGCCTTCGAGGGCGATCACGTCGCCGGGTTCGAGCCACGGCGCAAGGGCCGCACCGAGACGCATGGTCTCCGCTTCCGACCAGGACGTCCACCGCACCGCGCGATCACCCCTTGCTGGGCGTCAGCGTCAGCATCGGCAGGATCATCTCCTCGATCGAGATGCCGCCGTGCTGGAAGCTGCCGCGGTACTGCCGCTCGAACTCGTGGAAGCGCGTCGGGTACACGAAAAAGAAGTCCTCGCGCGCGAGCAGGTAGTTCTTGTTCACGCCGTCATCCGGCAGCATGAAGTCCATCGGCTTGCGAATGATGACGGCCTGCTTGGGATCGACGTTGAGGTTCACGCCGAACTTGTACCGGAGATTGGTCGACGTGTCGCGGTTGCCGCGGACGAGCGCGGCACGCCGGCTGAGCACCGCGCCGTGGTCGGTCGTGAGCACGGTCACGCAGTCTTGCTGCTTCGACAGCGCGCGGAGGATTTCGTAGAGCGGGCTGTGCACGAACCACGCCTTCATCACGGCGCGGAACGCGCCTTCGTCGGGCGCCAACTCCTGCAATATCTCGCTCTCCGAACGGCCGTGCGCGAGGATGTCGAGGAAGTTGAACACCAGGCTCACCAGCGACAGCCCCGAGAATGAATTGATCTGACGCCGCGTCTGATGCGCTTCATCGACGTCGTAGATCTTCACGTACTTGGTCGGCTTGGAGGGCGTGGCGTGCAGCCGTTCGAGCTGCAGATCGAGCAGCTGGCGCTCGTAGCGATTCTTCGTGCGCTCTTCGTTGCTCGCCTCCTGCCACATCTCGGGATGGTGCTTCCACATCTCGGCGGGCAGCAGGCCCGAGAAGATCGCGTTGCGCGAATACGGGGTCGCGGTCGGCAGGATCGAGTAGTAGTAGTCGCGATGGATGTCGAACATTTCCTCGAGCAGCGGCTCCAGAGAGAACCACTGATCGAGCCGCATGCAATCGATGATGATGAACACGACGCGCTTGCCGCTCTTGAGATGGGGAACCACACCGCGCTCCACCACGTCGATCGACAACATCGGCCGGTTCTCCGCGATGCGCACCCACGCGGGATAGCCGTTCTCGACGAAGCGCGCGAACTCGATGTTGAGCCCGCGACGCAGATCGGAATGCGCCTCCTTGAGCCCCGCCTCCTGGACGTTGTCGAAGCGCACGTCCCAGCGCGCGATATCGATTGCGAGGTCGGTCCACCCCTGCCAGTCGAGCTTGCGCACGTCCATGGTCTGCCAGCGCTGCATCTCCGAGGCGTAATCGCGATGCCGCTGCGAGTCCTGGAGCTTCTGGCCATCGAGCACACGCTTGCAGGCGAGGAACACCTGCGATGGATTCACCGGCTTGATGAGGTAGTCGGTGATGTGGCGCCCGATCGCCTCGTTCATGAGGCTCTCTTCCTCGCTCTTGGTGACGAGGATCACGGGCACACCGAAGTCCCGGGACTTGATCTGATCGAGCGTGGCGAGACCACCCAGGCCCGGCATCATTTCGTCGAGCAGCACAAGATCAAAGCGCGACGTGCTGAGTTGTTCGAGCGCATCCTCGCCGTTGGGCACCGGCGTGACTTCGAACCCCTTCTGCTCGAGGAAGCGGATGTGGGGCGTGAGGAGTTCGATCTCGTCGTCGGCCCACAACACCCGTCGCCTCGGTTCGTTCGCCATGCGCCGACTGTAGCGCACGCGGCGTCGGCGGGCGAACGACGCGGTGTGGACGTGCAGGAGTCCACTCGCTACGAGTCTCACGCGGTGGGAGTGTCCTCCACTACGCGTCCTTCGCCTCCGGCAGACGCATCACCATGGTCGTGCCTTCGCCCGGCGAACTGCGGCGCACGAAGATCTTCCCGCGATGGTATTCCTCGACCACACGGCGCGCGAGTGCCAACCCTAGTCCCCAGCCGCGGCGCCGCGTGGTGTAGCCGGGCACGAACGCCTTGCGCTGCTCGGTCGGGGTCATGCCGCGGCCGCTGTCGGTCACGGCAATCTCGACCATCCCTTCGGCGCGCATCACCGCAACCTCAATCGAACCCGCCTTGTGCTCGAGCGCCGTCACGGCGTTGGAGATCAGGTTCTCGAGCGCCCATTCCACGAGCTCGGGGTTGAGCATGACCGGCGGGACCTCCTCGTAGCGCTCGGTCACGGTGATGCCGAGCGTGCCGCGCGGGAGCCTGCGGCGCATGTACGACACGACGTCGCGCACAACCGGGCGCACGTCCTGCGGCGCGAGGCTCGGAGCGGAGCCGACACGGCTGAAACGCTGGGCCACCTTGTCGAGCCGGTCGATATCGCGGTCCATCTCGCGCACGGTTTCTTCCAGCTCCGCCACCGGCACGGCACCGGCCTCGTGCGCACGCGCACGCAGCAGCTCGACCCAGCCCATCAGCGACGACAGCGGAGTCCCGAGTTGGTGCGCTGTCTCTTTCGCCATGCCGACCCAGATCGTGCGCTGCTCGGCGGCACGCATGCTCGCGAGTCCGGCGAGCCCGAGCCCGAGCAGCAGCACCACGCCCGCGACCGAGACGAGTGGGACCCAGCGCAAATCACGCAGCACGCGTGGCTCGCCATAGTGAACCGCCCCGATCCGGATGCCCGAGCCGTGGCGCATCTCGATTGAAGGGTTGCGCCGGTCGAACGCGGCCACCTGCGCGCGCACGCGCTCGATGCGTTCGCGAATCACAGGCGCGATCGGCTGACCCGCCACCAGGCTGTCGATCGATTCCCCCGGCACGAGGTCGGTATCCACTCCCACCAGGTACCAGGCGCGCGGAGTACCGAGCGTGTCGGTGATCACGATCGGGAAATCGACGTTCTCGATGACGTCGGTGAGTATGCGCTGCAGCTCGGAATTGCGCGTTGCCGGAATCGACGCCTGCGCCAGGAAGTCCGCCAGCACGCGCGACGTGGACGTAACCTGGTGCGAGAGACGGCTGATCATCTGCTGGGTGAACAGGAACACGCCGACCGTGAGCAGCACGCTGCCCGACACGAGCAGTGTCCGGTGAAGCTGGCGCAGGTTCATGACCGCGCATCATCGCACGGCGAGCGCACGTGGGACTAGGGGCTAGTGCGTCATCCGCACGTAAACCGGGCGTCCCGACTGAACGGCTTCCTGCGCCGCCTTGCCGAAAGCTTCGCGCATGTCGTCGGTGGAGGCATTGAAGGCAACCTGGATCTCGGGCTCGGGCGTGATGAGGCTTCCTTGCGCTCCCTCTGCACAGGTGACCACGATCTGCATCGGCGTGTAGATGCCCCACGTAATGAGACCCACGACCTGATTCAGGAACGAGAGCTGGGTCTCGACCTTGGCAACGCCATTAGGGCAATCCGCGGCGGTGTTGATCATGGTCGGCGGTACCAGTCCGTAGATCCACGACGACGCCCACTTCTTCTCGATCACCTTGGTGGAAACCGGGCGCCCGGTATCGATGGTCGCCGCATAACAGCCCGTCAGCGAAAGCACGCACGCAAGCACGAACGCTAGTCTGAGACTCTTCATGGGATCTCCATTCGGTTCGGTCGAGTCGGTGAGGACCGTTTGAACAGGGCGGCGCTTCCGGCTTGCGACCCGGGGACGAGTAGGCACATGAACGATGATCGACTGCGCCCTCGCGAACACTACTACTCCAGACCGATCCGCTCCAGGCCGCCGAGGTAGGGCTGCAACACCTTGGGGATCCGCACACTGCCGTCGGCCTGCTGATGGTTCTCGAGCAGCGCGGCGAACGTGCGCGGCAGCGCCACGCCCGAGGCGTTGAGGGTGTGGGGGAACTCGGCGCGGGCGCCCGGCGCACGCCGGAACCGCATCGACATGCGGCGGGCCTGGAAATCCTCGAAGTTCGAACACGACGAGCATTCGAGCCA
>Ga0315273_10009787_pt1 | contig 12186 bp, 11 predicted proteins | sample YL17G02_0_MG_FD_205753 | JGI IMG/M metagenome (GOLD analysis project Ga0315273, IMG submission 205753) | Sediment microbial communities from Yellowstone Lake, YNP, Wyoming, USA - YL17G02_0 | ecosystem: Environmental > Aquatic > Freshwater > Lake > Sediment | place: USA: Wyoming | collected... | reverse complement strand
CCCAAGAAAAACGCAGGCGCGGCGCTCCCAAGGGCAACCTTAACGCCCTCAAGAGCGGCGCCCACTCCCTCGTCGCTCCGCCTGCCCACAACTTCCGCTAGTCAAACCTCAAGAAGACCGGCAAAGGAACACACACTATGCGTGCATGGCGTCGCGACCCTTGACAGGATAAGCGCGGTCCTTCAATCTGCGCTGCCCCACTTGACAGGAGTCTCGGTAGCATTATACTTGCCGCATTGGTGACTCCTTTTCTGGGAGCGCCCACTAAACGATCGCTGGCAAGAAGTAGGCTCTGCGATGCTCTTTGCCACTGCTCAACGGTTGTTCCGGCGCGTCGGCCAATTGTGCTCGTTTATTCGGCGGAGCAGCCCTAAAAGGAGGTGACCGAAGTGGAACTAACAAGCCGGGAGGCATGGGGCCTGGTGCACGGGATAGTACTGGGAGGTTTCTTCCTCGTGGCGTTCGCGGGAGTCGTCGTGGGTCTCTGGAGCTTTCGTGGGCCTGTCACCGCTGAAGGCGTCAAGGAGCGGCTGCGTCGCCTCTGGATCGGTACGTGGGGCCTCGCGATAGTGGCCTGGGCGGCTGTGGTAACCGGGACTTACGTCGTCTATCCGTGGTACCGGGCCGGGCCGCCAGAGGGGACAACGGATCTGAGTCAATACCCACGTTCCTTCTTGATTGGCAATCCGGATACGGACCTGTGGCACAAGTTCGCGATGGAGTGGAAGGAGCACATCACCTGGACAACCCCGGTTCTTACCACCGCGGTCGCTTTTATCGTGAGCTATTACGGGTGGAGGCTCGCCTATAACTCCAAGATGCGCTACGCGGCGTTGGCTCTCTTCATTCTGGCGTTTGCCGCGGCAGCTATCGGAGGGATACTCGGCGGTCTCATCACCAAGAAGGCACCGATCCTATAGATTGGGGAAGACCGATGGAAGGAAACACGACTATGGCTGAGAGATCCGATCTCCCGCCCGAGATGGCGCAGCAGGAGCCTCTGCCCAGCGGCCCCGGAGCGGCAGCCATCCTTTCGGCTGCCCTGTTCGTCTTCGTGCTCGGATTTCTGACGTTCTTGGCCGCCGCCGCCGAGGGTGCCAAGGAGTGGCTAAACTTTCAGAACCGCGTAGGGCCGCTCTCTGGCAAGACCACGATGGCCGGCGTTGTGTGGGTGACGTCCTGGCCTCTTCTACACTTCGCCTGGAGAAGGCGGGAAATACCGCTGACTCCCATCCTCGTGCTGGCCGCGGCTCTTATCCTGGCGGGTGGGCTGTTGATGTTCCCGCCGATCTTCGAGCGCGTCGAGCCCTGAGGTCTCGCGGCAGTCAGCGGGGCATGGAGTACATCGTCGCCACAATCGGCTGACCTGCCTTCAGCCTCCAGTCCCCGCCACATTTCTCTTGACAGGCCAAGAACACCCGTTCTATCATTAGCCTGCCCGTTTACCCGCCTTTGGAGGGCCCGGGGCGGGAACCACGTTCATGCTGCTCTGCCATCGCTCTGCGCTGCTTTGCCGGTAGGCTGCGGGGTTCAACCCGCGGAACCGCTATCACACCACTCCCATGGCACCCGCCCAATTCCTCGAAAGGAGGATCTTCCCATGCCCCAAGAGAAACGCCGGCGCGGCGCGCCCAAGGGCAACCTTAACGCCCTCAAGAGCGGCGCTCACTCCCGCCGCTTTCGCGCCGTCATCGCCGCCCTCCTCATCCAGCCCGATACCCGGAGCGTCCTGCTCACCCTGAACGGCCCCAAGCGCGCCCAGCTCGACAAGGATTACCTGACTCGCACCCTCAACGAGATCGCCGCCATCGTCAAACAGCACAAACTCGCGACGTCGGTTGTCCAGAAACGCACCTGTCAGTTGAAATGTAGGGGAGGTTCGCCCGCCGGAGGCGGGACGCCTGCCTGCCCGTCTCGCCATCCCATGCCTCGGCCTTTAGGCCGAGGTAGCGTAAAAACCCATCTTGATCCGTAGGGTGGGCGTCTCGCCCGCCCGCCGCAGGCTACGGCCCACAAATCGATACCAAAAAGACGGTGAAAAAGTGAATTGTATTCTGCAACCCTCGAGTCTACCGGTTGCACAGGCAGATTCCTCAGCCGCGAATAGATTTCGCCTCTCGATGGGGCTGCGTCGAATCTTGGAGGGCGACAGATCGCCGAGTCAATTCCCCGGAAACGCCTCCCCCAGATTCGGGAAGAAAAAAGAAAATGCGAAAATCAATAAAACAAAAAAACAAATGGCGTTTGGCCGTAGCCGGGGCTTTCCAGCCTCGGCTGCCTCACGTGGCTAGCAGGGTGGCAGCTTCTCCCGCAACGCCGCCACCAACCCGCCGATGGGCACCCGCACCTGGTCCATGCTGTCCCGCTCCCGGATCGTCACCGCCTCGTCCTCCAGCGTATCGAAGTCCACCGTCACGCAGTATGGCGTCCCGATCTCGTCCTGCCGCCGGTACCGCCGCCCGATGCTCTGAGCGTCGTCATACTGCGTCATGAAGTGGGGACGCAGCAGCGCCCACACCTCCCGCGCCTTCGGCACCAGCCTCTCGTTCCGGCTCAGAGGCAGCACCGTCGCCTTCACCGGCGCCAGCGACGGGTGCAGCCGCAGCAGCACTCGCTTCTCGCCTCGAACCTCCTCCTGCCGGTACGCGTCGACGATGAACGCCAGCAGCGGCCGGTCCACCCCCGCCGACGGCTCGATGATGTAGGGCGTGATATGCTCACCCGCCTCCTCATCGAAGAACGTCAGGTTCACCCCGCTCGCCTCGCTGTGCTGCCGCAGGTCGAAGTCCGTGCGGTTCGCTATGCCCTCCAGCTCCATCCAGCCCATCGGGAACTGGTACTCCACGTCCGAACAGGCGGCGGCATAGTGCGCCAGGTCCTCCTTCGCATGGGCGAACAGCCGCAGATTCTCCGGCCGGATCCCCAGGTTGACGTACCAGCTCAGCCGCTCCTCCATCCAGTACTGATGCCAGCGCTCCGCCTCCTGCGGCCGCACGAAGTACTCGATCTCCATCTGCTCGAACTCCCGCGTCCGGAAGATGAAGTGCCTTGGTGTGACCTCGTTGCGGAAAGACTTCCCGATCTGCGCCATCCCGAACGGCAGCTTGCGACGCGTCGCCGCCAGCACGTTCGCGAAGTTCACGAACATCCCCTGTGCCGTCTCCGGCCGCAGATAGACCGTGCTCGCCTCGTTCTCCACCGGCCCGGCGAACGTCTTGAACAGCAGGTTGAACATCCGGGGCTCTGTGAGCTGCCCCTTGGCGCCGCAGTTGGGGCACACATCCCCCTCGATCTCGTCGGCCCGGAAGCGCGCCTGACAGCTCCGGCAGTCCACCATCGGGTCCGCGAACGTCGCCACATGCCCGCTCGCCACCCAGACCTGCGGGTGCATCAGGATAGACGCGTCCATGCCCACCATGTCGTCGCGTCCCTGCACCACCGACTTCCACCACGCTCGCTTGATGTTGTTCTTCAGTTCCACGCCCAAAGGGCCGTAGTCCCAGGCGCCGGCCATTCCGCCGTAGATCTCGCTGCTCTGGAATATGAAGCCTCGCCGCTTGCACAGCGAGACTATCTCTTCCATGTCTGGTTTGCTCTCTTGGCTGGATTCCGTCACTCTCAACCTCTCGATCTGTGATTAGGGGCTGTCTGAAAAGTAGCAGTTTTGTCGGGCAAGGTCAAAGAGCGCGACGACGCATTCGGGTGCGAACGCAAATCCCCTTCTAGCTTGACAGCCGCGGAATCGCCTTGCTACCATCGACGTTAGGAGACATCAGCCTCCAATCGCTATCGGCGAACCGGAGATGGCGCGGGCCGGCGACAGTGCAGGATGCCGGTTCCCGTTCGTTGTCAATCGGGAGGTAGGCAGTAGCTCAAGGGGGTGATGGCCATGCGGTTCCTCTTTGGTTTCTTCCTCGGCTTTCTCATCGGTGCGACTCTGGCTCTCGCTCTGGCGCCCCAGCCGGGAATCGAGACCCGGGCCAGGGTAATCGAGCGGGTGCGAGAGCGGTCGCACAAGGCCGCTGGCGCTGTTGACGAGGTGATGGAAGGATTCGACTAGGCGCTTTGCAGGGAAGCGTAGCGAGAAGGGTAGGCACTTGGCTGAGAACCGGCTGAAGCTGGTCGTGATGATCGTTTCTGATGTTGACGCCGACCGGCTAGTGAAGAGATTGGTGGAGCGGGGTTATCCGGCCACCAAGCTCGGCGGCACCGGTGGATTCCTGCGTCGCGGTACGATCACCATACTCTCCGGCATCGAAGCGCCCGAGGTTGAGCCCTTGATCGCGATCGTTCGGGCGGAGTGCCACGCTCGCAGCGAGTATGTCCCCGTCCAGACGCTGCCTTTCTTCGGCGAGGGTGCGGCGTTCACCGAGCCCGTGGAGGTGCGAGTCGGCGGCGCGATTCTCTTCGTGCTGGATGTGGAGCGCTTTGAGAAGACCTAGCGCCCGCTAGACGATGGAGCAGAGTACCTGCACGAGATGCGGGTCAAGCTGAGTGTTGGCGGCCCCTTTGAGTACCTTCAACGTATCTCTCGCGCTCAGTGCGGGCCGATAGGGCCTCTCCGAGGTAAGTGCAACGTACACGTTGGCTACGGCTATGATCCGCGATTCGAGAGGTATGAGGTCGGCCGTTAGCATCTCTGGGTAGCCCTTCCCATCAGGCCTCTCGTGGTGCGCCCCAATCCAGAGTGCCACCTCCTCAAAGCCTCGAAGACCCTCTAGAATGAGACGAGAGTAGCTGGGATGCCGCTGCAGGATTTGCATCTCTGTAAGCGTGAGTAGGTCCTGCTTACCCATGATGCGGGCGGGCACCCCGAGTTGTCCGATATCGTGGAGTAGCGCGGCTAGACGGATGAGCGTTACATGATCGGGCGGAAAGCCCACTGCTTCCGCGAGTTGCTGAGCGACCTTTGCCACGCGGGCGGACTTGCCGTTTGTGTATGGGCTTTTGGCGTCGATGACCTCAGCGAAGGCCTGTGCGAGCTGGAGTATCCCCTTTCGGCTCGTCCTTCCGTTCTCAGATGGCTTCAACACCAGCAATGAATGAGGTAGATCTTCCCCAAAGAGCCCCAACCAAAACCCGTCATCCCGTCCGAGCGCCTTCATAGGCTCAGCAAGGTGCGGGTCGACAACGGTCTCTGTTAAGCTCTCCAGCTCAGGGAGCAGGTTTCGCCTCGCAGTCAGTGAGTTGCGTTCTTCCGCGATTATTGACTCCGCCCGGTCGGCAAGGCAAAGGATCCTACCTAGGAGTGGGATATCATTCGCAGCCAGACCCTCGGGATAGCCGCTCCCGTCCCAGTGTTCATGGCTGGCGGCGATCGCTTCTGCCGTCTCGGTTGGCAGACCGAAGGAGCGGGCCTTTTCGCCTCCCCGGGTGCAGTGCTGATAGAATGCCGTGATGACGTTTCTTATCTCTGTCGGCGGGCATTCAGCCGCTAGCTCCTCAGGTGATTTGCAGGGTGAGGTCGCGAAGAGAGCGTCTTCGTTGATGCCAATGAGGTGCGATAGTTCCGCCGATACCAGCGGCACCCCGACATCGTGCAGGAGACCAGCGTAGTAGGCCGCAACTTGGTCCTTTTCTGGAAGCTCAAGGCAGCGCGCGAGACTCATCGCGATGTAGCATACCCGCTGGGCGTGCCCCATCGCGCGGCCCTCTGCCAAGTCGAGTCCTTCGCTCAGGGCTGAGATCGTTTCTGCTGTCCGTGGCGATGGGAGGCGTCTTGCCTCGGATTCAAGTTCTAGTACGGCTGTGTTTCCATGAACGATTGTCTTGTTCGGGGAGAGTCCCTCCTCACCCGTGGTGGGTGATCGTTTTGATGCCAATGGTTGATCCTCAAGAGGTGATAGTAGATACGCATGAGGGCCGCTCCGTAGCCCCAATTCTTCACAGTTTCCCTAATTCGAATATCGGCAACATATGCGCCGCACCGCAGACCGGACGGTCGGTCGCCAGATTCGTCTGAGTGATGTTCACGTGCCTCTGCCCGAACCCTCTCGCTCAATGTCGCTTCCCAGTGGGAAGCCTTGCTTGCACCGGTGGGGCTAGGCAGAATAGTGGAGAGGGGGTGCTAGATGATACTCGAGGGTCTCGTCGTAGGGATGTTCCAGAGCAACTGCTACATCGTGGGCTGTGAGGCTACTCGCGAGGCGATGGTCGTCGATCCTGGCGACGATGGTGACCGGATCTTGAAGACCCTGGGACGTCTCGATCTCCAAACCAAGATCATTGTCTGTACACACACTCACATCGATCATGTCGCCGCCCTCGCCGCGGTCTCTCAAGCGACCGGAGCCTCGGTGGCAATGCATCGGGAAGCCTTCGAATCGTCTCATGGCCAATCCGCTGTCACTCGACTCCTGATCGGTAGAGATGCTGATCCGTTGCCGGAACCGGACGTGTTCTTGAATGACGGCGACAAGCTTAGTGTAGGCAATCTGGGGTTCGAGGTGCTCTTCTGCCCTGGACACGCTTATGGGCACGTCTGTCTCTACGGCCAGGGCGTCGTTTTCGCTGGCGACGCGCTTTTCCAGGGAGGGATCGGCCGGTTCGATCTACCCGGTGGTGATGGGAAGGTCTTACTTGCCAGCATCCGAGAGAAGCTTCTTACTCTGCCTGATGACACGATGGTGTTGGCTGGTCACGGTCCTACCAGCACGATCGGAGAAGAGAAGCGAAGCAATCCGTTCCTACTTTACCCACGCATGTATATGGGAATCGACACGGAGTAGGTGGACGGAGAAGCTTGGCAGAGGTGGAACCCGATCCTGCCGCTGCTGGATGACAGGGTGAAATAAGAAGGCCAGGCTTAAAGCCTGGCCTTCTTATTTGTTCTCGGTCTAGGACGTGGTCTAGGAGATGAACAGCGGGGCGAGCACCAGCGTTACTGTGCTCAGTAGCTTGACCAGCACGTGCAACGAAGGCCCCGCCGTGTCCTTGAAGGGGTCGCCGACAGTATCGCCCACGACCGCCGCCTTGTGCGCGTCTGACCCCTTCCCCAGCACCTCCTCGCCGCCATCCGCTGTGGGGACCTTCAGCAGCCCCGCTTCAATGTACTTCTTGGCGTTGTCCCAGGCGCCACCCACGTTGTTGAAGAAAGTCGCCAGGATCACGCCGCCGATCGTCCCTACCATCAGCAGCGCCGCCACCGCCTCCGGCCCGCCCGAACCAACTGACGCCTGCAGCGCCGTCGGCTTGAGGAGTTCGGCTTTGTAGAGAAGCCGGAAGGCGACACCGATGACGACCGGCGCTCCCACCACGAGCAAGCCCGGAGCCATCATTCCCCGCAGGGCCGCACGGGCGGTGATGTCGACAGCGCGACCGTAGTCGGGGCGCGACGTCCCCGCCATGATGCCGGGGTCCTCCCGGAACTGGCGACGCACCTCCTCGATGATCTTGCTCGCGGCCTGACCAACCGCTCGGATGGCAAGTGAGCTGAACAGGAAGACGAGCATGACCCCCATCAGGGCGGCGACAAACGGCGCCACCCCCGATATGTCCACGGGGAACGGGATTTCTTGCAGAGGCTTGCCGAAATAGATCGAGCTTTCGTCCTGGGCGAAGTGCTCCTTAACCTTGTCGAGGAAGGCGCTGAAAAGCAGGAACGCCGCCAGGCCCGCCGAGGCCATCGCGTATCCCTTGGTCAGAGCCTTTGTCGTGTTGCCGACGGCGTCCAGCGAGTCCGTGATGTCGCGCGCCTCCGCAGGGGCGCCGGCCATCTCGATGATGCCGTTGGCGTTGTCGGTAATCGGCCCAAAGGTGTCCATGGAGAGGATGTAGGCCGCCGACATGAGCATGCCCATCGTGGCCACCGCCGTCCCGAACACGCCGCCGTTGGGCAGGTTCGAATGCTCGCCCAGGATGAAGGAGACGATCAGGGCCGTGCCGATGGCGAGTGCGGTAACGAGAGTCGTCTCGAAACCGACAGCCGTGCCGATGATGATGTTTGTCGCCGGTCCTGTTCGTGACGCCTCCACGATCTCCTTTACCGGCCGCCAGCGTCCAGCAGTGTAGTACTGCGTGATGTACACGAAGACGACGCTGGTAGCTATACCTACCAGGCCGCAGAAGAAGAACCAGTGCCAGTTGTCCCCCATCATGAGCTTGGTGACCAAGGCCATGAAGGCGATGGAGAGGCAGGTAATCACGTAGTAGCCGTAGTTCAGGGGCGTCATCGGGTCCTGCTTCTCGCGGGTGAAGAACGGCACGCTCATGACCCCGATGCCGGTCGCGATGAGACCGAAGGCACGTATGACCAGAGGGAACAGGATCCAGTTTGAGTTGCCGGTGAACTGGAAGATCGCCACTCCCAGGATCATCGCCCCGATGTTCTCCGCCGCCGTCGACTCGAACAGGTCGGCGCCACGGCCGGCGCAGTCGCCCACGTTGTCGCCGACGAGGTCTGCTATCACAGCGGCGTTCCGCGGGTCGTCCTCGGGGATGCCCGCCTCCACCTTGCCCACCAGGTCGGCGCCGACGTCGGCCGCCTTGGTGTAGATCCCGCCGCCGAGCTGGGCGAAGAGGGCGACGAAGCTGGCGCCGAAGCCGAACCCGACGATCAGGAAGGGGGTTTCCTCCATGGTGTTCCCCAGCAACCGGCTGTAGACGGCGAACAGCGTCGCCACGCCCAGCAGGCTGAGGGCGACGACGAGGAAGCCGGAGACAGCGCCGCCCCGCAGCGACACGGCGACCGCATCGCGGAGGCTACGCGTCGCCGCCGAGGCGCAGCGGCCGTTGGACTTCACCGCCACGTACATGCCGATGAAGCCGGCGATAGCTGAGCATATCGCGCCGATCATGAAGGCGATGCCGGTGAGGACGCCGGTCCTCGCGCTCTCGTCGAAGTAGCCGACGATAAGCCCGACCACCACCGCTGTCACCACTGACAACATGGCGATCGTCTGGTATTGGCGCCGGAGGAAGGCCATCGCTCCCTCGAAGATCATGCCGGCAATCCTCTGCATCTCTGGCGTGCCGCTGTCACGTTTGAGAACGTTCCAGGCCAAGCCTGCGGCGAACAGGACGGTTGCTATGCCAACTACAGGCACTATCCAAATCATGTCCATCGTTTCTGTGCTCCTCCAGAATTCTTGGCCTTACGGCTTGGCAGAACAGCCTTGGGACCATAATCAGGACGTATTTGTCTTGCCGCTTGGGAGTGTAGCAAAGGGTCGATTACAGAGCAACACATGTCGCCACAGCGGTCTAAACCGAGTAGTGATAAGGAGCGTGGCAATTGGGTGATGTTGGAAGGCTTTGGTGGTGCTGGAGCTTGCGAAGCTAGATCAGGAGGCGATCTTGCCGGTGAATACCGGCTCAGAGTGTGTAACCGTTCGTTCCCTGGCCAATTGGTTCAGATCCTTCAGTTGGCTTCCTAGCCAGGCCCGCAGGTCGTGTTCTTCTATGAGAGTTCGGAGATGATTCGCCCGGATATGTCTCTCGTTCTCCGGCATTTGTATTGCCTGCCAGAGTGCGTCAGCCGTGTCCTCGACATTATGGGGCTCTATGCCAAGCGCGCCATCTCTCAACTCGTTGTAAGAACCTGCTTCCCTTGACAAGACGACGACCCCACTACGCTGGTTTACGATTGGGCCTTCCTTGGATACTAGGTTCATGCCGTCGGCCACGGAGTTGACCAATAGCACATCGTAGAGGCTCATGCCTGCTAGTGCCTGGAGATAATTGTTTTCTACGAAAGCTTCGATCGGTCGCCAGCCATCTCGGCTATAGCGGGAGTTTATCGCTGCTATCCGTTGCGAGACTTGATGAGCATATTCCCGATACTCAGAGATAGACTTTCGCGATGGTACTAGGAATGCTAGCAGCTTTGCCTCGCCTACTAGTTCAGGGTGTCTTTGCAGTAGAAGCGCGAAGGCATCGAGACCACGCACAACGTTCTTGATTGGGTCTAGCCGGTCTACCTTGACTATCGTGTATCTGCCGGTCAGCTTCGCCAGGCGTTCGCGGTACCTGGCGACTGTCGGTGAGGCCATCCGGTCTTTTAGCCCACCCACGTCCACCGATACTGGATAGGTTCTAGCTCTGGTCAAACGGCCTCCCCATGAAACCTCCGCCCTCGTGTAGTCGATAGCGGTGTAGGGCAGGAAGTTCTCACAGGTGAGGAGGAAGTTGCGAGCGGAGCCGCTTGTCTGGAACCCGACGATATCGGTCATGAGGAGGCTGCGACATATCGCAGCAGTGAACTCTTGCGGTATCTTCTCCCATATTTCTGGCGCTGGCCAAGGTATGTGCACAAAGTGCTGCAGAATGGCCCGAGGAACCATTTCGCGCACATACGATGGGCACATGTAGAGGTGGTAGTCTTGAGTCATCACATATGACGGCAGGCGGTTTCCGTTCAGTTCATTAACGATCGCACGGGCAAAGGCACGGTTGGCAGGCAAGTATCCTCCCGTCCAGGCTCGACGCATCTTCTGCTTGATAGTGGGACTGCCTAGGCTGTCCCACAGAGAATGCTGCAGGAGCCAGAGGATCGGATTGCTGAAGATGCTGTAGTGGAGATCGTAGATATGCTTGGGGAGTACTACGAAGCGGTGATGGCACTGGCCCGCTCCGAGTTGGATGTTTGATCGAGGGCCGCGCTGGGAGGCCATCTGCCTGTCACCTTCTGTCATGGCACTGGCTACCCATGCGAAGTCAGCTAAGGGGGCGAGGCCGCTGAGTGCCGTCACTAGTCCGCCGCTGCCGTGCCGTATGTCCGATTGGCCATTTCTATCTCGGTGGTACTCGATCGGGCCACGATGGCTGGCCAAGACGAGCCGCCCCGAGTGCATGCTGTCCTCGACCGTTGTCAACGGATTATCTCTTGACCGAGGGCGATTCGGTCTGAGCAGGACTGGTTTCCCTTCAGGCAGAATGTGTTGTTCGCGGTTTTCTACTTGAGCCACCGTTTCCCCATTCGATCGCGCGGATCGTGCTAGCCCCTCGAGAAGAGTGCTCAGCCGGAGATTCTCCTCAGAGTGAGGTTCCACTTCTGTCCCGAAGCACCGCAACTGGTGTGCTGCCGGAGGCAGAATAGTCTCAAGACGGTCTTTGTCGAGCATCCTTGCCACCCGCAGCTCGTCTTGCGCATCCCGGTTTCGTGAGAGGCTTGGGTGAGCTTGTCTTCGGAACGAATGGGTGGTGTTCTTACGTATTATCGGCAGCATGCTAGTTTCGTTTAGTCGCGTCTACGTGATCCGGCGACCGAGAGCTTATGCGGGCTTGCCCTGCCTCTTCGAGAGTGCCTCTGAGAGCACTTGCAGGAACCGCGCCGCCGCTTCTGGCCCCGATAGGAGGATATCGGAAGCAGCAGCCAACTCATTGGGCGTTTCTGTTCCTCCAACACCTGCAGATAACCCTAGGACTTCTCCTGTCTCGCGCAGGTCTCTGATGGCCTGGAATGCGTCGATGTCAGTCAGGTCGTCGCCCAGGTATAGGATTCCCTTCAGCCGGTATGCCTTCGCAAGCTCTGTGACCACAGTCCCCTTGTTGATGGCTAGAGGGGGTCGGATTTCGATCACTCTCTTCCCTTCTCTGATCGCTAGGCCGCTTATCGCGGGGATCTTTTCGATTGCCTTAAGGATCACCCGGCGTGCAATAGCTGGTTGGGGTGAGGTGCGGTAGTGAATGGACACAACAGTGCCTTTATCTTCTAGGTGAATACCCTCCAGACTCTCCAGTTTGTCCCTGAGAGCCCTCAGTACCTCCGTCTTCGTCGCCGTGTAGGAGCTCGCCTTGTTTTGGTAACCGTCTGCCCTGCTCCAACTTTCGAGCCCGTGATTGCCGATGTATGTCAGTTGGTCCAAGCCAACCATCCGACGCACGTCCTCGACCTGCCTGCCCGACACGACCGCTACTAGGTCCAGCGATCCTGCCAACTTGGCGAGGGCGTCCCGGCATTCCAGCAGAACCTCTGCCTCTTGCGGCGAAGAGACTATCGGGCTAAGCGTTCCGTCGACATCGCTAATGAGTGCGGATGGCCTAGCTCTGAGTACTGCGAGGGCTTGTGTCTGATGCTCATCCAGCAACAGCTCAGACGCGGAATCGGGGAAGATTCCGTCCCGGTCAACCTTCGGCGTCATTGTTCCTCTCTGCTGCTCAGTTCCCGAACTCAGGAGAGGGGGACCGACATGACATCCTTGTCGGTCGTGGAATGAGCGGGGAAGGAGCAGAGTCGTTCAAGGGCGT
>Ga0315273_10009786_pt1 | contig 12187 bp, 9 predicted proteins | sample YL17G02_0_MG_FD_205753 | JGI IMG/M metagenome (GOLD analysis project Ga0315273, IMG submission 205753) | Sediment microbial communities from Yellowstone Lake, YNP, Wyoming, USA - YL17G02_0 | ecosystem: Environmental > Aquatic > Freshwater > Lake > Sediment | place: USA: Wyoming | collected... | reverse complement strand
GATTAAAGGGAAATTTTAAACTTCTCCTGCAAAAGATGCTGCTAAAAAAGATTGATGCAGTAATTACAGTTTCCGAGACTTCGAAAAAAGATATCGTCAGGTTTTTGGGAATTCCACAAGAGATAATTAAAGTAATTTATGAAGCACCTCGGTCGATTTTTAGTAGGATATCTAAAGTTGAGAAGCTTAAGGCTGTCAGAAATAAATATAATCTTCCGGAAAAGTTTGTCCTTTATGTCGGTGACGTAAATTACAACAAAAATATTTTAGGGTTAGTTGAAGCTTGTAAAAACGCACAAATATCTTTGGTAATGGTTGGAAAACAGGCCACCCAAGAAAAATTTGACAGAAGGCATCCGGAAAATAAAGCCTGGGCAAAAATTTTTGATAAATATGGAAAAGATAAGGACGTGATTCGTCTTGGATATGTTACCGATGACGATTTAGTTTGTCTTTACAAGTTGGCAACTCTTTACTGTCAGTCGTCTTTTTATGAGGGTTTCGGTCTTCCGGTTTTGGAAGCTTTTGCCTCTGGTTGCCCGGTCGTTGCGGCAAAAACTCAAGCCTTGGTTGAAATAGGGGAATCGGCTTGTTTGTTTGCTGACCCCAAAAATTCTAAAGACATATCAAAGAAGATTACTCAAGTAGTAAACAATGACCAAATAAGAAACAAGCTTATTAAAAAGGGTAACCTTCGTGTAAAAGATTTTTCTTGGGAGAAAACGGCTAAAGAAACGTTCGAAGTCTACCAAAAGGTATTAAGACGGCAATGAAAATAAAGGATGTCAAATTCATCCTTGTCTCATTTTTAATCTGGCGAGTGGCCCTTCAATTATTTCTCTATTTTGGAGCCAGACTTTTCTCCTTGCAAGGAAATTTTTTGGGTGGTGGTGTGACAGAATATTTAAACAATCCCAATTTTTGGTCTTGGTTAAACTTCGACGGAGAACATTATGCCGCAATAGCCCAAAGGGGGTATCAGCCTTTAACCTACTTCTTTTTCCCATTTTATCCATTAGTCACTAGGTTTTTCGCGAGTTTGTTGGGGGGAGGACTTACAAATATTGCCATTTTTGGCCTTTTGGTTTCGAATACTTCCCTTTTAGTAGCGCTTTTTGGGCTATGGAAGCTAATAACTTTGGATTATAAAGAGGGGATTGCCAAAACCACTATAATCTTGCTTTTATTATTTCCCACCTCTTTTTACTTCGGGGCATTTTACACCGAAAGCTTAGTTTTTGTCCTGATCATTTGGTCTTTTTATTTCGCCAGGCAAAGAAACTGGCTTCTTGCCGGGATATTGGGAGCTTTTGCAACAGCCACCAGAATTACCGCTCTAGCCTTACTTCCTGCTTTAGTGGTTGAGTTTTTTCATCAGAACCGAAAACTAATCACTGCCGTTAGTCTCAAAAAATTTATGTCCCTACTTCTTATTCCCATGGGCCTTGCGGCTTACATGTACTATTTATATAGGGCAACAGGAGACCCGCTGGAATTTTTCAACAATATTTCAATATTCGGACAGCAGCGCTCGTCAAACTTGGTTGTCCTTCCCCAGGTGTTTTACAGATATTTCTTTAAGGTTCTGCCCAACCTTGCCTACTCTTATTTCCCCGTCGTATTTACTACTTATTTGGAGATTATTACAGCGGTATTGTTTCTGGCCTTAGGCGTCCTGTCATTTTTAAAACTTAGATTAAGCTATGCTTTGTTTTTTGCTGCCGGATATCTTATTCCTCCTTTTTCCGGGAGCTTCTCGTCTTTCCCCCGTTACGTTCTTATTTTATTCCCGGCATTTTTGCTTTCGGCCCTGTTTCTTGAGGGGCGGTCCCGGCTAGCCAAGATGGCCGTATATTTTATTCTTTTGGTATCTTTGATTGTATCCTGCGCTCTTTTTACCAGGGGTTATTGGGTATCCTGATTTGAGAGATTTAGTTTTAAGCCATGACCAAGATTAAAGTTTTCATTTTTTTTATTGTTGCCACATTCATTTATTTCTGGCAATTTTTTATCAAAGGCCTAATTCCAATTCCGGGAGATCTTGTAATTGGCGCCTACTACCCGTGGTTAAATCAAAAATGGGGATATAGCGTTGGAGTTCCTGTTAAAAATCCCGGCGATCCGGATATTGTCTCACAATTCTACCCATGGAAAAGAAATGTCATAAGCGCAGTAAAAAACGGAGAACTTCCTTTATGGGATAGAACTTACTATATGGGTGTTACCTTGATAGGCAATGTACAGACCAGTATTTTTAATCCCTTTAATCTCCTCTATTTCTTAAGTAGCGATTTCAATCTTGTGTGGGGTTTGACGGTAGTAATTAAACCACTCCTTACACTATTGACAATGTATATCTTGTTAAGGCGATGGAAGCTTTCTTGGCAAGCATCAATTCTTAGTTCCTTGGCTTACGCTTTTTCGGCGCATGTTATTAGCTGGACCGAGTATAACGTTCACGGATTCATCTTCGCCGCTTTACCTTTAGTCTTTTACTTTATCCATAGGGCAGAAAAACAGGGTTACCGCTTTCTTCTGGGAATTTCCCCAATAATTGCTTTTATGATTTTTGCCGGATATCCCCAAATCGTCTATTACGTTATCGGATTTTCAGTTATCTATAGTATCGTTTTAAGTTTTTACTCCACACATACACTGAAGCGAAAGATTATAAGTGTATGCTATTTGGTCTTATCGATACTTCTGGGCCTGGGCTTTGCTGGCATTCAGATAATCCCCACTTTTCATGCTTTGGGCGACTCAATTCGAGCCTTGGATAAAGTAGCACTGGCTTGGTCGGTGGAGAAAATGCCGGTCGCCAATTTACTTACGGGTCTTATACCCGATTTCTTTGGCAACCCTGCTACATATAATTATTGGGGAGTGGCTGTCTATTCAGCCTTTGCTTTTTATACGAGCTTAGTCGTCTTAATTCTGGCATTCTTTAGTTTCAGATTATGGAAGGGTAGTCCCGAAGTAGTTTTCTTGTGGATATGTGCGGCTGCAATTCTTATTTTATCTTTGGGTACGCCGCTCACTTTCTGGCTACACTCAATTAGTTTTTTAGGGTTAAAGGGCTCAAGTGCCGCCAGGGGAATATACTTTTGGGGGTTTGCCGTTAGTGCTTTAGGAGCGTATGGATTTGACCAGCTTAATAAGATAAGGTTCAAAAAAGCATTAATTAGTTTTGTAATTCCTACGGTGCTTATAGGAATAGCTTTGGGTTTATATTTTTTACAAAAAACACCAAATGGCATAATTAATCCCGAGAACGCCTTGGTTGCCCTCAGAAATACACTCTGGCCACTCTTAATTGCATCAGTTTGTGCAGTTTTAATTGTTACATTTCGTAAGAAAACCAGTCTTGTTTTTTGGCTTTTGGCGATATTATTGTTTGCCGATGTTTATCGCTTCGGCAATAAATATTTACCTTACACAAAAAAGGATCTTATTTTCCCTAAAACACCGGCTATCGACTTTTTGACAAATCAACAAAAACCATTTAGGGTTGTCTTCCAGAGAGCGGAGCTTTTCCCCCAAAACACCTGGAGTCCTTATGGAATAGAGAGTGTTTCCGGTTATGATATTTTGGTTCCCAAGGAAACATCCGATTTTATCAGCTATTTAAACACCGGCCAATCCGGAAACGAATATGCCCGTTATGTCGATATCAAAAACTTCGACTCGCTACTTCTTAACATTAGCGATACCAAGTACGCAATTTTGTTGGACAAGGGTGAGGAGATGACACCCAAGCTGGACCCCACCCGTTTTAAAAAGGTATTTACCGAAGGGCCAGTCGAGATTTGGGAAAATACTCAAAACTTGGGCAGGCTCTTTGTTGCCGAAAGCTATGAGGTGACAAGTGAAAAAGACGTTTATGTAAAACTTTTGGATTCCAAGACGGATTTAAAATCAAAAGTCGTATTAACGGAAGATCCCAAGTTGGGAAGTCTTGGGCATTGCCAGGTCAGTCTTGTTTCCTACACCCAAAATGCAGAGCGGGTAAACGCCAGCTGTGATGCGAGTTCACTCCTTTACTTTAGTGAGCCATATAGTCTTGATTGGCATGCGAAAATTAATACGGGTAAAGTTAAAGTATATAAAGCCAATGCTCGGTTTATGGCCGTTGTGCTTTCTAAAGGCCAATCGGTCGTCGAGCTTTATTATTTTCCACGTTCATTAAAGGTAGGAGCAGCCGTTTCGGTTTTGAGTATGGCTGTACTTGCATTTTTGTTTCTTTTGCGCCGCGTGCGATAATACTTGCAAAAGATGAACATATTTAAGAAAAGCCGGTTGTTAAAGGTTATTTTTATTGGGCTAGTTCTCAGAATTATTCTTGCGGGATTTCTATATCATACAGATATAAAAGGCCAGTATCATGAGGCTCAACTGCTTGATAATGGGATACCCAACGCTTACCAAGTTGGAATAGACGAAAAAACTCCACTTCATTATCCTCCGCCGATATACCTTCTTTATAATACTTTTCCCAAAGTAGGGCACTTTCTATTTAGCGACTACTTTGGTCAGTGGATGAAAGACTGGTCATATTCACAGGTCGCTAATCACCCCCATATATTTAGGGACCTTTTGGTTATGAAATTGCCCTTGATTCTATTTGATTTACTGGCGGCACTGGTGGTAATTCTCATTGTCCCAATTAAAAAAAGAGAGCTTGCGGCAGTTTTATGGTTGTTTAACCCCTTTTCGATATACGCTATTTACGGCTTTAGCCAGTTTGATATTATTCCGACCTTTTTGGTTTTACTTTCTTTGTTTTTCTGGAAGAAAGAAAAGTTTCTCTATTCGTATGCCGTTCTGGGTCTTGCCGCCGGAATCAAAGTATTCCCCTTGCTACTTTTGCCTTATTACTTAGTCTTAGACCAAAGAAATATCAAAGAAAGGGCCGTCGGGGTTTTTGTCGCCATTGCCGGCTTTCTAATTTGTCTTGCCCCGATTATTACTTCAACCGTTGCCCTTAAATCTATTTTTCTCTCAAACTTAACCGGCGGCGTATTTCAAGCCAGAATTTCTTTGGGGAGCAGTATGTTTATCCCCATATATGTGTGTGGCTGGTTGCTGCTATTAATATTGATTGCAATAAAGACGATTAATAAACCATCGCTTGAATCGGCCATCTTTTTGGTCTTGGGTACCCTGCTTGGCTTAAGTAGTTTTAATCCCCAATGGATGGTTTGGATTATGCCCTTTTTGCTTATCTTAATTTGTGAAGAAAAAGTAGGGTGGAAAGAAGCTTTGGGTATGATGATTAGTTATGTTGCGGTGGTATTTTTAATTGACGACAGCTTTGTATCTGTTGGGCTTTTAAGGGCGATAAATAACACTTTTGCCACACTGACAAGTATTAGATATTACTTTGACAAAATTGGGATAGGTTCACAGCTGCAGGGGGCTTTCAACGCGCTTCTTGTTGCTTTGATATTTTTAATTGATTTAGAAATATTAAAGAAAGTTGTTTCTCCGTTTAAGCTCAGAAGTTACAAACTTAAAATCGCGCAAATATCGGCTTTGTGGGTTATGGGGATAGTCGCGTTCTTTTTGTTGGCGCATGTCCCGTTAACACTATTCGGGAGATATATCGACACCGACAATATGGTGGAACAGTCAAGAATTGCCCTAACCGGAGGGATAAGGGTAAGTCAAAAAATTTATATTGAAAATCCTAACTTCTCCGAAATGGAAATCAGATTAAAAAATGTTAACCTTCGAAATAAACAAATTCACACCTTTAGCTTATTGGACGATCAGGGAAATCTGCTGCACAAGTTTGATATTAACGGAGCTTCCATTGGAGATGACTTTAACTTAGATTTATCCTTTCCTTCCATTCCGGATTCTCAAGGCAAGTACTTTACTCTAAAAATTGATGTGCCGGCAGATGTGCCGGAAGGTTCGGAGATAATTTTACCGTATGATATGTACTCTACAGATGGGGGATTATCAATAAATAATAAGCCTGTTCATGGGAAACTAGCTTATTTTACATATTATAAATTAGGCGGTTATTGGAGCAATGTGGGCTTCTCATTAAGGAATCTATTTCAGAAATTGTAGATAATATCTTCTAAGGCGTTTTAAGGCTGTGCAATGTTATACTTGGGGCATGGTAAAAAGAATTCTGAAACCTTTTATCTCGATGATAGTTCCCTGTTATAAGGCGGAAACTTTTATTGTTTCTTCGCTCACACACGTAGATGCCCAAATGCGTAGGTTAACCCGGGATTACGAGATTATTTGCGTGGTTGACGGAAAGGTGGATAATACGTTTGATTTGGCAAGTAATTTAGCCAAAAAGTTGCGAAATATTCGGGTAGTAAGTTACCTTAAGAACAGGGGAAAAGGTTATGCGGTAAGGTACGGAATGAAGTTGGCCAAAGGGAAATGTGTGGGATTTATCGATGCCGGTGGAGAGATTGATCCGGCCAGTCTGGTCGAATTGGTCAAAATCTTCAACGAGAAGAAAGCCGATATTGTTGTCGGGTCAAAGAGACACCCCAATTCGGATATTGTTTACCCTCCTTTGAGGAGGGTATTTTCTTTTGTGTATCTTTATTTTGTAAAAATGCTATTCGGGATTAAGCTTTCGGATACTCAAGCAGGCATTAAATTGTTTAGGAAAGAAGCAATAAAGAAGCTTTTACCAAACTTAAGGGTTAATGGATTTGCCTTCGACATTGAAATGTTAACCTTAGCCAAAATTTTTGGCTTTAAAGGAATTTACGAAGCGCCTATAAAAGTAAGAATGGTTAAGGGCGAAACAGCATCGACGATTGGAAATATTTGGCAGCTAGTTAATACGTCGTTCGAAATGGTATATGATTCCCTCAAGTTATATTCAAGAATACAGAGAGGAAAATTATGAAGGTGTTTGTAGTGATACCGGCTTACAATGAGGAGAAAAGAATCGGTAAGGTCCTATCGGATGTTAAAAAGGAAGGCTTCGATTTTATTGTAATTGACGACGGTTCAAAAGATAAAACTGCCTTGGTCGCTAAAAAATATACGCCAAATGTCGTAAAACATCCGGTAAATTTAGGCAAGGGAGCCGCTTTAAAAACGGGTTGCGAGGCAGCACTTAGGATGGGAGCCGAGGCAATTATTATAATGGACTCGGACGGGCAGCACAAAGCCTCGGATCTTATTAAATTTACCACGGCTTTAAGTTCCTACGATGTGGTATTTGGCTTTAGAGAGAATGCTAAGATTCCTTTTGTCCGGCTTCTCGGCAATAGACTAATTACTACCGTCGTAAGTCTTCTTTTCGGCATAAATGTACGTGATATTCTTTGCGGTTTTAAAGCTTTCACCAAAAGAGCCTATCAGCGGATAAATTGGAGCTCTATCGGTTATTCCGTAGAAACAGAAATTGTCGCCATGGCCGGAAAATATAAACTGGCAAATTGCGAGGTAAGTGTCGCTACCGTATACTATGATAAGTTCAAGGGTTTAACTGTTGAACAGGGATTAGGAATCTTATTCGATACAATTCGTTTTAAACTAAGATGATATTAGGTCTGCAATTTTTAGCCGTAATCTTTGCCCTTCTGATGGTTTATTTGGCATACGTAAGTTTCAGAAGAAAGGAAATAAACCGCGTAGAAGCCGGGATCTGGACGCTTGCTTGGAGCATCGCACTCCTAATGGTTCTTTTTCCTAATACTCTGAGAAACTTTGCGGAAACATTTTTTATTTCAAGACTTCTGGATGTTTTGATCATGGGCGGATTTGTCCTGATTATTACCATGGTGGCGATTGCCTATATCAAGACAAGACAAGTTGAGAAGAAAATTGAGGAATTGGTTAGGAAATTAGCCCTTAAAGATATGAAATTAAACAAAAAGAAATAATGAATGAAAAGTCTTCCAAAAATCTCAATAGTTATCCCCTCGTACAATAAAGGAGAATTTATCGGGCACACTCTCGAGTCGATTGTTTCTCAGAATTATCCAAATATAGAAGTAATCATCCAGGATGGAGGTTCAACCGACGGCTCAATAAAGATTATCAAAAAGTATGCCTTAAAATACAATTGGATAAGTTGTGAATCAAAAAAAGATAAGGGGCAGGTGAACGCAATAAATAAAGGTTTGAAGAAAGCCTCGGGAGAGATTATGACTTATCTAAATGCCGATGATATTTATCGAAAAGGAGCACTAAAGAAGATTGGGGAGTATTTTTTCAAACATCCAAAAACCTTATGGCTGGCCGGGAAGGGGGAGACGATAGATGAACACGGAAAGTCTATTGCTGGGATTGTCGATCGATACAAAAATCACCTTTTGTCTTTAAATAACAATAACTGGCTTTTGATGGTTAATTATCTCTTCCAACCCTCCGTATTTATAAGCAAGAAAGCTTATGAAACTTACGGACCATTTTTGGGAGATAAAACAGTTATGGAATATGAACTTTGGCTAAAGCTTGGAAGAATTGAAATGCCGAAAGTTTTAGAAGAGACCCTTTCCGGTTTCAGATTAATCAAGGGTTCAGTTTCAACCACACAATTTAAGAAGTTATTGGTTGAGGATGAAAATATCGCAGCCAAATACACGGATAACCAAATTATTTTGATGCTTCACTACTTACATAACGTGGGGCGCGTCATAACCTTAAATCTTTTAGGTATCCGATGAAACTATCTACCTCAGCAAAATATCTTTTTGTCATTTTTCTAATTTCGGGGGTCCTGTTTTATCCTTCTTTAAAAGTTTTCTATACCCACGATGATTTTTTCCTTCTAAAAATATCGAGAATTGAAACTTTTGGACAATTTCTGAATTTTTTCAATCTAATTCGAGGTCCGGAAGGGCTGGGAATGTACCGTCCTTTAGGAATGCAGACATTCTACCTTCTTGGCTGGAAACTATTTAACTTAAATCCCTTCTGGCTGCACTTAATTGCCTTCCTTACGTTGTTTACTGTCATATACCTTGTTTATAAATTAATAAAAATATTAACCGGGAATGAGAAAATTGGACTGACGGCAGCCTTTTTATATGCCGTCTCCGCTTCACATTTCGCACATTTATATGCCCTTGGAACCTATGTGGAACTTTTGGTGACTTTATTTGCACTTCTAAGTTGTATTAGTTTTATTCACTACATAAAGACTAAATCATTGAAAGGCCTAATTATTACCTTTTTATATTTTTTGGGTGGGCTGTTTTCTAAAGAGACCTTCGTGATTATCCCCCTACTACTATTTTTGATTTACCTGTATTTTGTATTTAGGAAAAAGAAAGTCCTGGCTAAACCTAAAGACATATTTTTGGCTCTGACGCCCTTCTTCGCGACAATTGCTATTTATTTCTTAATGAGGTTTAAATATTTTGGCTTTCCCGAGGGGGATAGCTATGTTTGGGTATTTTCTTTTAGGGTATTTAATACACTATTTTGGTATTTTTTGTGGGCCCTCAATTTACCGGAGATGCTTGTCGATTTTGTTGGCCCGGGATTAAGATTTAATCCCAATCTTTTTAAGTTTTATTCGAGGGAAATAATTCCTATTTTTTCACTATTTGTCGTGCAGTTATTGTTAATACTCTACTTCTTTATCAATTGGTTGCGGAAGAATCGAAATCAAAAACTCGCTACCTTGTTTTTTGGTCTTGGATGGTTTGCAATTTCTTTAGCCCCTGTGATTTTTCTTCCTCTTCATAAATTTACTTATTATTTAACCCTACCTTTAATAGGTGTCGTGTTATCAATTTCTATTCTTCTTGAAAATACTAAATCTGTAATATTAAAAATGTCATTCTTGGCCACATGGCTTTTACTTTCCATCCTCACCCTTGGTCTCACTTCTAAAACTCACTGGATTACACAAGGGGCTAGAATTGCGGAAAAAGTACACCATTATTTAGTAGAAAATCAGAACTTAATCCGTAACCATGACGAAATTGTTTTTTATGATACCGATAAAGACAAAAATTTGCCTTGGAAACCCTCGGAAATATTGAAAGTTGTTCTTTCAGACCAAAATTACTTTAAGGTTTTTTGGAATGATAAAGTGACTGCCATGTATTACAATTCGGAAGACAAGATTAAAGCTGGTCAGATTATAAAAATAGGAGCCAGAGATTTCTTAGGTTACTAACATGAAATTATCAGTGATATTGCCGACAAGAAATGAAGAAGAGCTCATAAAGTCAACAATTTTGGACATAGATAATCATTTAAAAAGAAAAAACTATCCTTTTGAAATTCTTGTTGTGATTAACGGGTGTACGGATAAAACGGAGGAAATTGTAAGAAATCTTTCTAAAACGATTAGGCAAATTAGAGTACTTAAATCAAAACCAGGATATGGAATGGCGTTAAGAAAAGGTTTGCATGAAGCTAGGGGCGAATTTATTGCCATCTTTAATGTCGATTATTACAATCTGAACCTTTTAGACCTGGCTGATATAGGAATGTATGGAAAAGATGTGATTATCGGTTCCAAAAGAACTTTTTGGGCTGAAGATAACCGGCCTTTCGTAAGAAAAGCAATTTCCCTATTTTTCAATCTATATTTACGGTTAGCCTTTGGGTTTAAAGGAAGTGATACTCATGGAATTAAAATTTTGAGTAGAGCCGTTGTGGATACAATTCTACCCAAATGTAAAACCACCAGTGATATATTCTGTACAGAATTAATCATTAGAGCACAAAGAGAAGGCTTTAAAATTGCAGACATTCCGGTTTCCGTGGAGGAGAAAAGGCCTTCCAGGTTTACTTTTACGGATAGAACATTGAAAACCCCCCTAAATATTTATAGGCTTTACAAAGCCCTTGACGAGAAATAAATGGAGACTGCATATTATGATTAATTAATCAGACGTTATGGATAATTATAATAAAAAATGAGAAATAGGTTAATTAACAAATTATCTTTAGGTAAAATAAAGCCCATTACAATTGTCTGGATTTGTTTGGTACTATGGACGTTACTAATCTACGCTCCATCGTTAAGACTTAGCTTTTCTCTAATAGACGATGGTTTTATGGTTAGAACTGCAAGGCAGGTCTATTTCTCCTTAGTGCATTTCGATTTTAAAGATATCTTAAATCTTGTTTTTGAATCATACAACGGAAGAGTTAGGCCTGTATATTGGATTATCGAATCTATTATTACATGGTTGGGATTATATAGTGCCTCAATAATTCATGCATGGAGATTGTTAATACTCTTTATATCTATGATATTAACAAACAAACTCCTGAAAGAATTAAAAGTTAGGGGAATATGGCGGATAATTTCAATATTTGTCTTTATTACAAATATCCAAAATTTTGAGAACTATTATCGTTTAGGCCCCGCAGAGCCATTTCTTGTCTTATGTTTATTATTATTGTTGTATTTTATTTTTTTCTATAAATATCAAAATTTAAAGTGGTATTTATTATCAGCTACCGTTTTATTAATAGGTTCTTTTACTAAAGAATATTTTTTTCTATCGAGTTTAAGTTTAGCACCATTAATATTTTTGCCTTTGAAAACCAATAAAAAACGATTATCCAAGCGGCTAATCTTTTTATCATGTTTATCGATTGTGGCCGGAATTGTAATTTTTATTATTAAATCTAAGTACCCCGGACAAGGAGAATACGCTTCAAATTACATCCTTTCTTCTAGATTAATTCTCGGCAATCTCAAGATTTATATAAGTGAATTGTTATTTCTGCAAACACCTTTTTTACCCCTGTCTTTTTTGTATTTGATATTTTTCCTTTATAAATTATCGAAAAATCGATTAAAGAATATTAAAATTGATGAGGTGTTTTTAATTGCACTCTGGATATTAATAGCTGTGCAATTAATTGTTCTTGCTCCATGGCGCCTTGTCTTTGGCAGATATTTAGCTATAGTAAATATCACCTTAGCTTTAACATATGCAATTTCCCTAAATTGGATATTTAAGCTAGTGACAAATAGATTCCCCATGAAATACAAGAAATATGAATTATTCATTTACTCCACAGTATCGTTATTAGTTATTAGCCCGTTTTTTGTAAGGAACCTAATTTCAGATGCAAATTACCAACTATTCCAAGGGGCGGATGTAAAGATGGCATCTAATACATTAACGTCTTTGGCAAATCAAATTGGAAAAGACGAAACCGTATATGTCAATTATCTAAAAGGAGATAAGAATCTCGAAATATTCTTAGAAACTGGATG
>Ga0315273_10009785_pt1 | contig 12187 bp, 9 predicted proteins | sample YL17G02_0_MG_FD_205753 | JGI IMG/M metagenome (GOLD analysis project Ga0315273, IMG submission 205753) | Sediment microbial communities from Yellowstone Lake, YNP, Wyoming, USA - YL17G02_0 | ecosystem: Environmental > Aquatic > Freshwater > Lake > Sediment | place: USA: Wyoming | collected... | reverse complement strand
GGTTATTTATTTGCTGGGGTCATAAAAACAGATGGTGGCAGAATGGAAGACTTGAAGGCAAAGGTGGAAAAATACTTGGAGCGGGCGAAGCCGCTGTTCGCTGGTTTAGTTGTTAACCCGGAGCTAAAGTGCGGTTGTGGCAGCAAAGCGAAAAAGATCCTGGACATGTCGATGCGTTATTACTCCGACTCCCAACATTTCTATAAGAAGGGTGAGTACCTGAACGCTCTCACTGCCTTGGAATACGCAGAGGGCTGGATGGACGCTGGGAAAGAGATTGGGTTGTTAAAATAAGCCTAGCCCGTTGGGTTGCTGAAGGCAACCCGGCCATGCCCCGTCCGCGCATTTGCGGATATGGATGCCGGGAAAGAGATAGGGCTGCTTAAGTAGATTAAAAATAAGGAACGGGGTATTATCAGAGCTCGACCCCTTCCGATTTGAGCACGTTCTCTATGAAATCTGCCTGGGGCGGCTTGATGCGATATTTCTTGAAGACATCCTCTCTCGTGAGGCCGGTTTTCTTCAACTGCATTTCGATGGCCTCGTCGTGAGCCTTGAGCTTCTCCATGCCTGCAACCAACTTCAGCTTGGCACTCTGCTTCTCCGCAGTAGTCTTCGCAGCCTTGAGCTCGACCGTCGCCAAGGAGGCGAGCTCCTCCTGCATGCGGTTGCGCTCCTCGAAGAGAGAGCGTATCTGCACACCTATGAGCCGTTCTACGTCGTCTTTTGACATCCCGGCAGCAGCCTTGACCCGCTTGTTTATCTCAACGAGGACTTTCAACGCATCGCCAGTTAGCGTCATCGGTATCGCTATCGGCCTCTTCCCTGCCCTGTAGACCACAAGCCTCTGGCTGAGCGACAATGCGAAGCGGATGGTGTAGTAGGCACTGGTTATTAGTAGGATTGCAGTCAGCCAGAGTATCGCGGAGTCAATTGTCGTGAGCGGGGAGCCTGTGGCTGTCTCTATCTCTGTTATGAGCGTCTGGACTATGTTCTTTAAGGCCTGGACGCTGTTGAACGCGTATGCCAATGCCAGTGGCACTATGGCCCATATCAAAAGGCCGTAATCCACAAGGCGCTTGTGCTCGACAGAGACTATCTGGTCGTAGCGTATCTCCTTCTTCGCAGGCGGGAACTTCCGTGACATCAAAAGGAAGTCCTGGGCGACCTCTACTGAATGGAGTGGGCCTCTTATCGAAACGGTCTCTTCAGCCACGGGGATATTAATGCTATGGGTTAAAAAAGCTAGATTGCCGCGCGCGCTCACCCGCGTATCCTTCTCATGTTAGCTACCCGCCTCTGGATGAGCTCTTCGGTGCCAATATCCTTCCTGTGCTGCAATGGGCCCTTGACGAAACGGGTGGCCCTCTCTGCTATTTTCTCAGCCGCCGTTATTGTGTCGCCTGAGCCTATGACTGCAATGGCGCGCGAGCCCGATGTGAATATCTTGCCCTTGTCTTCTGTGACTGCTGCATAATATACCGACGCGCCTGCCTTTTTTATCGCTGCCTCGTCCACAGTTATCTCAGCCCCCTTCTGCGGCTTTGCGGGATATCCTTCAGGCACTAGGTATTTGCAGACAGTCGCCTTCTCGGCGAACCCTATGTCAAGGTCCTCCAGTCCACCGTTTATCTCCGCCTCCATCACCTCGACGAAATCGCCACGCAGGAGCGAGAGGACGTTCATCGCCTCCGGGTCGCCGAACCGGGCATTGAACTCTATCAGCTTCGGCCCGTTCTGGGTGACTATGAACTGCCCGTAGAGGGTGCCCTTGTAGATTGAGCCAGTTTCTTTCTTCAGCGCCCTGACTGCCTCGCGCATTACCTTGAGCCCAAACTCGTAATCGTCCTGTGTCAAGAAGGGAAGTATGTAGCCCTTGTTAGTATACGAGCCCATCCCACCCGTATTCGGCCCGACGTCCCCATCGTAAGCGCGCTTGTGGTCCTGGACCATCGGCATGCCCAGTATCTCATGAGGGGAGACAAACGCCTGCAGGGTGAACTCCTCGCCTATGAGCTTTTCCTCTATGACTACCTTGCTTATCGTGCCGACGCTGCCGGAGATTATCTCCTTGGCGTATTTTTTGACCGCATCTTTGTCCTTGAGGTGCTCGCCTTGTATTCTGACGCCCTTGCCGCCCGTGAGGCCGGCGGGTTTGACAGCTACATCCATGTTCAGCCCATCCACGAAGTCATCTACACCTCCAGGGTCACCTATCACTTTGAAGACGGGGGCGCCAGGGACTTTGTATTTCCTTAATAGGCTGCGAGTGAATGCCTTGTCCGTTTCTAAACGGGCTGCACTTTTGTCAGGGCTTGCCACATCGATACCTCCTTTCTCGAGCGCGTCAACTACCCCTGCCTCGAGCGGGGCCTCCGGTCCGATTATCGCGAGCTTTGCTTTTTTGGATTTCGCCCACTTAGCGACTGCTGCCGCATCGCATGTGTTCCCAACTGTGAACTCTTTTGACAAGCGGGCTATGCCGGGATTCTTCGCAGACATATATGCATACAGCTCTGACTTGCCCTTCGTTATCGCCTCTGCGAGGGCGTGCTCCCTCGCGCCGTTCCCCACAAGCAGGACGTTCATTTTGGCTGCAGAATAGAGAGTGAGATTTGTTGTTTAAATTATAAAAGTGGGGCCCCGAAAGGCACAATCACTTTTCCTCGGCCTTGGATATCTTAATCGCCTGGCGGCGCGCCTGCATCTGGGCCTGCTGCTGCTTCTTTATCTCCTCGAGCTTGGCCTTCCTTTCGACCATCGGCTTTAGGTGGCGCTCGTCTACCCACTTCTTCCATTCGGCATAAACGGCCTCGTAGTCTATCTTTTTGGAGGCCGCTTTGGACCTGTCGGCGATGAGCTGCATCTGGTTGTTGATGGGTACTGTGTAGTTGGATTCCAACAGCATCGGTATGTCGTATTTGCGTTTCGCATCGACCAGATAGCTCTTGGTCTTCGCGCGCAGGTTTATCTCGTTCCAGATGTCTGTGAAGGATATGCCGCGCATCCTCATTATCTTCTCGAGCAGTTCGCTGTCCTTGGTGGCTGCGTATATCCTCTCATCAGTGTAGAGCTTGTTCAATTCCCAGTCGTCGGTCTTGGCCGAGTACGTCATTATGTCCTCGAAGCCGTGTTCCACATACGGGTCATCATTCCAGTGCTTCTTGACTTCGGTCAGCTGTATCATCCGCCTCTGCTTTGCGAGCGAGCCCCGGAATCGTATCGGCGCGCAGACGACGACTAAGTCTGTGGCCTTGAATGAGGTAGTTGGCACCTCCAAGTCGTTGACTATCCTGTCCCATACTGAGTATGCGCTCTCGCCGTGGATGGTCCCCATGACCACGTTGCCGACCGCACCGACACGCATGGCCTCATACAGGACCTTGGCTTCCTTGGAACGGACTTCACCTATTATGAGTACTGAGTCACCGAGACGCAGGGCTGTGCGCAGCGCCTCTTCAGGGGCGATCTCACTCTCTGTCTGCGAGGTCTGTATCGCCGAGCGCGTCTTGAGTTGCTGTATGTTGAAGCCTAGGTTCTTCATGAAGGCTACCGGCAACTCGAGGGTGTCCTCCTGTGTGAGGATTCGCAGATTTTGCTGTATCTCGAGCATCAGCGCGTTCATGAATGAGGTCTTCCCTGACCCCCTTGAGCCAGTGACGATGGTGGATGCCTGCGCGTCGATGAAGAATGACAGAAGGCCTGCGCCCAGCGGGTTTATCATGTGCACGTCGATGAACTGCGGGAGCGTCCACGGCGTATCCTTGTGGCGACGGAAGGTCAGTGAGATGCCTGAGGGGCTGAGCGGCTTGCCTATGACGCAGATTCTGGATGATAAGACATCCAAATCCAGGTCGAGGACCGGGTGGGACTCGTCGAACGGCCTGCCCGAGATGGCACGGAACTTGGATAACATGCTGCGCGCCTCGTCTATGGTGTAGACAATATTGGTCTCGCATTGCCCATAGTCAGAGTGGACGAGGTAAATCGGGAAGCGCCCTATCGGCGCGTCTATGTACACGTCCGTGACCTTGGCATCAGAGAGCACTATCTCAAGGAGGCCGAACCCGACGGTGTATCTCGCGACTATCTTGGCCAGCTTCTGTATCTCCTTGTAGTCAAGCTTTATCTTGTTCTGCTCCGCGACGTCGGCTATTGTCCCCTCGTATATCCTTTCGAAATACCTGCGCGTCTCTGTCGGGTCGTCGAATTCCACACCTTCGATTTTTTGTTCTGAGACTATCTCCTTGGTCTTGTTCAGCAGGAAATACTGGTCGGGGGCGAGCGAGTATTCAGGTGGGTAGAGATAGTATATGTACGCTATTTTCTCTGGATGGCGATAGATTTCCACTTCAGAATCGCCTAGCAGGTAGGAGTCTACCAGTTCGACACCCGGGGGCGCACTCGTCTCGAGGCGCGTCCTGATGAAAGTGGGTTTTATCGCACCCTCGAATATAGTCTTGTATATCGCCCGACCAACCGGGACCTTGTGCAGTCTGGATATCAAGTTGACTGCTTGGCGTATCAGGGTCGTGCCTTCTAACAAACCCTTGATATCACTAAGCGTTTTTAGGTACGGCTGCGAGCATTTTTGGTAACTGGCGTCACCCTGCTGGTACCTAAGCCGTTCCTTCTCCACCTCATCCTTGAGGTTGAAGTACCCTCCTATAGGATCGGTCCTCAAAAGGTTGTGGACCAGGTTGGTGACATAATCGCTGCGCGCCGCCAGGTATTTCTCACATCCGTCCACACCCAAGTGGCTTGGGCTCCATGCGCGCTCCGACTGCAGGCGCGCTAGCACTTGCGCCACCTCTTTCAATACTAGAGTCTGCTTGTCATTGTAGAGGCGCTCGTAGAACTCCTCGAGGTTTATCGTGTCGACGTCCGGGTGCTCTATCAGCTTGTCTATGGTCCTAGCCATGCACTGTGGGTAGTCGGCGACGGACGCTCCGTATATGCAGTTCCTGCAGTTGACGACCAGCTCTTTCTTGCCCTCGCTATGCTTTATCATCGCACCGCAGGTCTTCAGCATGTCAAGGGTCTCGACCATTTTTGGTTTCCAGTTTCCGGCTTACAGTATTCAGCCGGTCTTGGGTTGTATAGTCTAATTTAAGTCAAGGCGTCTTAAAAATAGCTGATGGGGAAGAATCGAGGCGGTTTCCTGGAAGCTCTTGAGAGGGATGTTAGGAGCAGGAAGGGTGTCGTAAAGGCAGTCAGGTTTGTGTGCCTCTTCTTAGCGAGTTTCTTAGTCTTTGTCTGCGCCGTCATCCCGCTCAGTTCGTCCTTCTGGGCAGGCATGGGCGTGTTCCACACTCAGGCGGCCAGCGGAATCCTCGCTACGTTTGGCACTGGGTCGTCGGTGAGTGGGAATGTGATAACCATCGAGGTGGTTGGGGAGGACACAGACTTCGCGATAACGCAGCTCTGTTCGGGCGATATTGAGATAGCGCTGCTGGCTTCGCTGCTGGTGGCATCAATCGACGTGCTGCTTATCTGGCGCCTAGTTGGAGCGTTCCTCGGGGCGGGTTTCCTGCTGCTCCTTAATCCGCTCAGGATAGCGGTTACACTACAAATCACCAAGGGCTCAGGGATGGAAGCGGGCGACTTCTACCACTCGCTCATATTCAGGCTTTTCTTGTTTGTCGTGTTGGTATTGTATTACTTCGCCTGGTACCGGCTGGCTGCACGGCGCGGCTGCCCTTTCCAGAAAAGAATATGCAAAAGACTAGGGCTCTGAGGGACCGAAAGGGATTTAGCACCATACTGCTCATAGTGCTGGGCGCGGTGTTCTTCCTGATAACCAGCGGCATAGCATATTACATGGGCAGCGACAGCGACCAGCTGGTCAAGACAACACGCGCGAAGACCAGTGAGGCGCGGCTGAACTTCATAGCTGAGTGCATACAGGCCGACTTCAACGATGTCTACTTGCAAGGCAAATTCGAGAACGTCATCGCCAATTTCCTGCAGACGCAGGGGCCGCACACGATAGACCCGGATATGGATTTCATAAGCAACCTCGGCGACAAGATAAACGAATATCTCGCCCAGGAGTCTGGGGGCATAATATCGGGCGACGCTGCAAGTGTGTATGCTGCTGCTTACAGCACGATACCTAAGATATCTTGCACCCCGGGTGAGGAAGAGGGCGCCATGATGAGGCCGCGGCTAGAGGAGACAGAGGGCGGCATACTGGAGGTCACCGGGATGTCTGCGGGCAGGCGAATAGAGTGCACCGACGCAGAGGACGACACATCTATAAAGGTCATACTAGGCGCGAGAGGCTACCAGCTGAACACCAGGGCTGTGGCGATATTCAACAAGGCAGTGGAGGCGATGCATGTCGCTAAGCTGCAACTGGACGGCATGACTGGTACCTATAGATTGGGGGGCACCCTATGGAAACTACCAGGGGACCCTGCAGCGAAGACAGGTGTGCTTGGCAGCTGGAACAGCCAGCTCGCTATCATGAATGCCATATTCTCAGTCGAAGAGGACGACGGAATATTAGTAGAACCGGGAAGCGTGTTGGTAAAATCGGGCACTGGGCAACAGTATGCAGCCGATGAGATGACCATCGCTTGCTATGGGAATGTTGGGCCAGAGAACACGGCGAATGCTGGGTCCTACGGGCAGACTTGCAGGCCTAATGACATAGTATTGAGTATAGGGGAGGCTTGTGATACATCGAATGCGATGACGAGAGATGTCACCTTCCAAACCCCGAAAAGGGATAAATCAAAGATAACAGTTACCTTTATAGAGGCAGGAATCAAACTGGAAACGACGCTGCAAGTAGCGGAAGAGTTGTTCGATAAGTTGGTTGATGACACGTTGACCAAGGGGTGCATCGGCTATTCCAGCGGTTCGACACTCATATGCAGAGACTTCGAAGGCAAGCCGAACAGCGCTACGGTCTCTGGGACGGTATTAGAGACCAACTCAGCATACTTGCCTGCTGGGTATAACCGGCTTAGCTTTGATTTTGTCGGCACGTCTCAGGAAATTGACGACTCCAGCATAGGCGAAGACGTAGTAGATTGTAATGAGCAGAAGGAGATAGTCCTGAACAATGTGATACTGCTCCTGACCAACTATGGCGGTTCTGATTTCATTATAAACATCACAGGCACTAGCGATGCACCAGTTATCAACACTTCGAAGCTCCAAGTAGTTGCAGACAGGATAGCACAGGACCCGATGTTCTCGACAGGAGAGGAAGTGACAGTGAACCTGCAAGCTAATGTGAGGGTCGGTGAAAAAACTGTGTCCGGCGGGTCTGTCCAGGGTACGAACACAGGTGGCGGAAATACTGAAGCGCTAGGTGATGCTGGAAGCGGCATACCAACCAGCCCGGCGGGGCGGGAGTTTCTCACCCAATCTGCTGGAAAGGTGGGCGATGCCTTGGCTGCCCCCGCAATCGAATTCTTCCAGAAGGCCTCCGCTGCAGCAGCCGCGGCGAACCAGGGTGACAACGCCCAGGCACTGGCTAAGACGGCTACTTCTATCTGCAAGCTGATGGGCCTGAGAAACTACATGAATATAGATGAGCGTCAGCTCGCTATGCTTGCGCTGGCAGGGCTGGCCGACCTGGCAGACAGTGAGCAGCTAAGGTTGCTCTATAAAGTAGCTGGCTTGTACCAAGCCATAGAAAGTGGAAGTGTACAGGCTATACTTGCCCAGTTGGATAACATCTTGGGGACAGCGGGTTATCAAGTCTACGTCACTGCAGAGATGATAGAGTCTGCAATCAAGTCGAAAAACCCGGAGCAGATACTCCTCGCTGCGTCACAAGGCCTGAGGTTAGCAGGTTATGGTAACGCCGCCACTTTCCTCGCCGGCGCGGCGCAGATAGCTTATGGCATCGAGAACGAGGACGTGTTGGGCGTGGCGGGCGGGTTCTTCTCGATGATAGGCGCTCAGAACGTTGCTGGTTTCATGAACAATCTTGCTGCCTTGAATACCGCGCTTGAAAACGGCGATGCCCTTGCTGCCTTTTCAGCTGCTTCGAGTGTTGCCCATGATCTGGGCTTCGACCAACTCGCTCAGATTGGCGGCGTGGTCGGCAGCGTGATGACCTTGGGCAACACGATTGCCAACCTTGGTGATCTAGCGGCGCAGTGCAAAGGAGTGCCCTGGGATCTTGTGTGCATCACGCCCATGGTGACTGGGTCGGGTGGCGCACTCAGTGGCGGGTGCCCAGCAAAATACCCTCTGAACCCGAGCTGCACGTTTGATTATGGTTTACCCACATTCGACGTCAACTTATTATGCAACGACCTTGTGACCAAGATGGGCTTCCAGATAGATTGCACGTGTATGTACGCTTGCCCAAGTTTCCCGTATATTGGGATATACCCCAAGAGTTTCGGTATTTCAATAAACGAGATTGCTAGAATGCTGAACCTAGAAGGCTATGAGAATCTGCTGGCGGCAGCAAGTGTCTTATATGCGATGAGAGAGGGCGACATAATGGCCTACTGCCGCCTCGACCCGTAAAGTGAAAAGCTTGGCTATACCGAGATTGATGCGCCTGGAGAACTGCGCGATGGCAGGAATCGCCGTGCTGATAGGTTTTGTTGTAGCTGGGGGCCTGCAGCAGTTACACTACACAGGCCTTGCGCTGGCGGTTGTTTCCGCTTTCGTGATAACTGGTGCAGGCAACGCGATAAACGATTATTACGACAAGAAAGCTGATAAGAAGAACGCTCCCAAGAGGCCGATACCCTCGGGCATGATATCTGCTAATGGTGCGTTCTATGCAGCTATGTTGATGTTTGCAATAGGTATCCTCCTATCGGTCTTTATCAACTATTCTTGCCTCGCGCTGGCGGGTTTCAACTCTGTGATGCTCTTCCTTTACGGCAGGAATCTGAAGTCGTCAGTCTTCGCAGGCAATGTCGTAGTCTCCTATCTCACTGCATCCACGTTTGTATACGGTGCGCTGGTATTGGGCAACCCGGCTGCCACACTTTTCCTGGCTCTGCTGGCCTTCCTCGCGAATGTGGGTAGGGAGATAATAGGTGATGTGGAAGACATTAAGGGCGACATGAAAGCGAAGATTAAGACTTTCGCCACCAAATACGGGCCGGCGAAGTCCTGGTTCTATGGGAGGCTGTACGTAGGGGCCGCGGTCTTGCTGAGCCCTGCGCCGTACGCGCTAAAGATGATGGGCAACTATTATCTTCCAATAGTCCTGGCAGCAGATGTGATATTCATAGCCTCGATGATCACGCGAAGCGCGCGCATGAACCAGAAGCTGACGAAGATAGCGATATTTGTCGGGCTGGTGGCGTTCCTTGCTGGTGCTGTAGTGTAACTTTTTGTGTAACTCGCAGAGTTGGTGTGTAGTGTAACTTTTGTAGTGTAACTTACAGAATCACTGTTGTTTTGTAGTGTAACTTTGCAGTGCACCCCGGGTTGTAGTGTAACTACTTCAAGTACTTGTCCACCACGTCGCGTATCTTCTCCTGGGTCTGCTCGATGGGTGTAGCAGTGCTGATTATCTTCCATACCTTGCCGGGCTTGCTCAGCTTGGAGCGTGCGCCGTATGCCAAGTTCAACAACGCTTCCTGCACCTTCTTTTGGAAGTTCAATACCTCGAACACCTCTAGCTGCCGGCCGCTCATGCGCGCGAGCGCCGCTTCTGACTCGATCTTGAGGACCACAACTAGGTCGGGCTCTGGGACGAAGGAGTTCAGCTGCGATATCCATGTGGTCTTGATCCCTTGGACTGATTGATAAGCTACAGTTGAGTAGTAATACCTATCGGTGATTACTACTTTCCCTTCCTTGAGGGCGGGCTTGATGACTGTGTCCACGTGATCCGCGCGGTCAGCTGTGAAGAACAGTGTGAGCGCAGACGGCGAGGCCTTAGCCCTGCCTGCGAGGATGTCACGTATCGCCAGTCCTATGGGGCCACGGGTCGGCTCGCGAGTGACTACAACGTCATAGCCCTTCTCCTTCAGGTATTTTCCCAAGAGCTTTGCGTGGGTGGATTTGCCGCAGCCATCAGCACCCTCGATGACTATGAAGAAGCCTTTTTTCATCGTGGTATGTTTGTCCGATGCGTCAGAAAAACCTTCTTGGTGGTTTTTATTCACTGCCATAAAATATACCCCAATGGGCAAAGCAAAAATGTTCGGCGGAGCCGCCATATTGTTCGGCCTTGTTATGGGCCTGCTGGCCTGGTGGATAGTGCCTGGCTCGTTCTTGAGCTTCTTGCTATACATCTACCTGCCAGTTATGCTGGTGACTGTTGGCCTCATAGCCATAATCATCGGGCTGCTCCTGCTGGTATACGGATAACCAACCACGTCTTTTTCCCGAACTTTTTCCAATTAGGTTAGCCTAGAGTCTTTTTTCCTGCCTTTTTCTAAATAGCCTATGCCAGAGACCGATTACGCGAAGCTTGGGCTTAGGTGCGGCATAGAGATACACCAGCAGTTAGACACAAGGAAGCTGTTCTGCTCCTGCCCGTCGCAGATAAAGGAAGACACCCCACACAATATTATAACCCGCAAGCTGCGCGCAGTTGCCGGGGAGCTAGGTGATGTCGACCCGGCAGCCCTCCATGAGCTGCTCAAGGACAGGGAATTCATCTACGAGTTCTACCAGGATGCCAATTGCTTGGTCGAGCTGGATGAAGAGCCGCCGCACCCGTTGAATAGAGATGCATTAGAAGCGACCCTCGAAGTAGCATTGCTGTTGAAGGCCACGCCTGTCGACGAGGTCCAGGTAATGAGGAAGACTGTCATAGACGGGTCAAACACTTCGGGTTTCCAAAGGACTATGCTCGTCGCCACTGACGGTCATGTAGAATCTGGCAGTAAGCGAATCGGGATACCCACTATCTGCCTTGAAGAGGATGCCGCGCGCATAATCAAGAAAGAGGGCGACAAGACATGGTACCGGCTTGACCGATTGGGCATACCGTTGGTAGAAATAGGGACTGGCCCGGACATCTCCTCGCCACAAGAGGCGAAGGATGTCGCGGAAAAGATAGGCATGCTGCTGCGCGCAACAGGGAAAGTGAAAAGGGGACTTGGGACCATAAGGCAGGATGTTAATGTATCTATAGGGAGCGGCGAGAGGATAGAAATAAAGGGGGTTCAAACTCTCAACGACATACCGGGACTTGTAGAGAACGAGGCCAAAAGACAGCAGGGGCTTGTCGAGATGAGGGACGAACTGAAGAGGCGCGGCTTCAGCGAGTTCACTGCGGGAATCACAGACGCGACACCAGTGTTCAAGAACTCAGAGTCAACGATAGTTAAGGGTAAGAAGGTCTTTGGGATGCGCGTCCCGAAATTCGCCGGGCTGATGGGCAAAGAGCTGATGCCACATTACCGTTTCGGCACAGAGCTCGCAGGCATAGCAAAGGAAGTGGCAGGGCTCGCAGGTATATTCCATTCAGACGAACTGCCGGCATATGGAATAACCGAAGATTATGTCAAACAGGCTAAACACCTCCTTAAAGTCGAAAAGGACGACGCGTTCGTGCTTGTGGCCGCTGATGAAGTAAACGGCAGAAGGGCACTTAATGAGATAGCCAAGAGGTGCAACACAGCTGCCAAGGGCGTGCCGAAGGAGGTCCGTAGGGCGGATGGCACTATAACAAGGTTCATGAGGCCTCTTCCAGGGAGCGCGCGCATGTATCCGGAGACTGACGAGCCGCTTGTGAGGATAACAAAGGGGATGCTCGCTGCGATAACGCTCCCGCCAACGCCAGAAGCGAGGAAGAAGGAATTTGAGGGCATGGGGCTTGGCCTGGAGCTGGCCAACCAGATAGTGAAATCCAGAGTGATGAGTGAGTTCATCTCGCTGTCTAAGGAGTTTAGGTCTATGAAGCCCTCGGTCATCGCCTCCGCGTTGCTGGCTGCTCCCGAAGGACTTGACATCTCGCCCGCCCTTGCTCTAGTTGACTCAAACAAGGTCGCAAAGGAGTCTTTGGATGTCATCATAGAGGGGATGAAAGGCGGGAAGAACGCGGAGGAAGTCGCGAAGGAGAAGGGTTTGGTCATGATGAACAACATTGAGCTGAGGAAAAAGATCGCGGGCATAGTCACCGCTAACAAAGGCACCAACGCGGGCCAGATGATGGGCAAGGCGATGGCTGAATTAAGGGGCAAGGCAGACGCCCAAACTGTTAAAAGGCTGATAGAGGAGTCGCTGAAATGAAGATTGA
>Ga0315273_10009784_pt1 | contig 12187 bp, 12 predicted proteins | sample YL17G02_0_MG_FD_205753 | JGI IMG/M metagenome (GOLD analysis project Ga0315273, IMG submission 205753) | Sediment microbial communities from Yellowstone Lake, YNP, Wyoming, USA - YL17G02_0 | ecosystem: Environmental > Aquatic > Freshwater > Lake > Sediment | place: USA: Wyoming | collected... | reverse complement strand
AGTATATTACAAAGATCTATCGAACGTCATGGTCGGTAACGATACAAGCAGCATTCTGTACAATACCGGAAGCGGGTTCGCCCGAGGGATTGAATTCTCGCTCCAGAAAAAATTCACCGATGGATTTGTCGGCACGGCTTCTTACACGTATTCTGAATCGAGGCGACAGGATGCACCGGGGAGTGCTGAGTATTATTTCGAGTTCGACAGGCCACACATTCTGAACCTGATTGCGGGTATGGAACTTGGTGACAATTGGCAGCTGGGGGCGAAGTTCCAATATGCATCCGGTAACCCATTTACGCCGATAGTCGGTGTCGTGCAGAAGAATAACGCGTACTACGCTGTTGACGGTGCAAACAATTCAGCCCGTTATCCAGCATACCACAAACTCGATGTTCGACTCGACAGGAAATTTGTGTTTGCCTCGTGGACTTTGAATGTGTATCTCGATCTCTGGAACCTGTATAACCGACAGAACGTACTAGACTATACCTATAAGGTCGACTCTCGCGGTATCATCACGGAAACGCCTCGATACGATTTTGGAGTTCTGCCGATCGTTGGAATGTCGGCTCAATTCTGATCGTGCTCCGATAGGCAAGAATGGTCGCTCCGTGGTTTTTTGTGTATATTGACAGTAGTGAGCTCAAGTCACCTCTTGATGATTTCGGCATCAATATCAAGCGCACCCCGCTGTTTTTTGTCGATGTCCATCTTCATACAGCAGAGATACTCCACGTGCTAGATACACCAGCTGGAAGCGGTTGGGGCACCGTGCCGACCCCATTGTTTTGAGGAGTCGCAACTTCGTACGGCGGCAGAAAACCCAGACGCTCCCGCGCCTTGTCAGCTTAAGCTGAATCTTGTTTCGCGCGAAGATCAGGCCACGTTCCTATGACCATCGACACAAAACTGCAGCCCTCACTGACGCAGTTATTTATATCCTTCTTGCGATTAGGCGCTACTGCGTTTGGCGGGCCCTCGATGGTGGCTTACATTCGTAAGATGGCCGTGGATGACAAGCACTGGCTTGACGACGAGACCTTTCGTGATGGTGTCGCTTTATGTCAAACGATACCGGGCGCGACCGCGATGCAAACAGCGGCGTATGTTGGGTTGAGAACGAGGGGAGCTATCGGTGCTGGCACAAGTTTTATCGGTTTCGGTCTGCCTGCGTTTCTTCTGATGATGACGCTCTCGGCCCTCTATGCACAAACGCGCAGTCTGTCCATGGTGGTGTCGGCATTTGCGGGTCTTCAGGCAATCATTGTGGCCATCGTGGCGAACGCAACGCTGTCCTTCGGTAGAACTTCAATAAGAAGCTGGAAGCAAGCCTTCATCGCAGCAATCGCTGCGGCACTGTTTGGTTTCAGCCTGAATCCAATTGTGGTGATTGTGGTCGCCGGGCTTGTGGGAGTAGCGATCATTGAGACCAAGCCAATCCCCACCCGCGCCCACGTTGAATCAGAGCGGGCGGCTCATTCTGCGAAGCCTCTCTTAATACTCGTATCAGTTACAGTCACAGGATTCGGCGCGCTGTATTTCTTTCGGCCGGGGCTGTTCGATGTGGCCGCGCTGATGTTCAGAATAGATCTGTTTGCTTTTGGTGGTGGGTTTGCGTCTCTCCCTCTCATGTACCATGAAATAGTTGATGTTCGTCACTGGATGGGTGGCCCGACATTCTTGGATGGCATCGTATTGGGACAAGTCACGCCGGGGCCGATCGTCATTACTGCAACCTTCGTGGGCTACTGGTTGCATGGGTTGCTGGGAGGCGTCATCGCTACGTTGAGTGTTTTTCTGCCATCATTCATGATGGTCATTGGATTCGTACCGTTTTTTGACAAGCTGCGGGCTTCGCCCTCATTCAGCAAAGTAATTGGTGGTATTTTGTGTTCTTTTGTGGGACTTCTTTTGATCGTTACTATTCGGTTTGCAGGCAACGTTCATTGGGATCTGCCGCGCATCATACTTGCCAGCAGCGCGCTTGGGGCGTTGCTCCTCGAAGTGGACATTCTCTGGGTAGTTGTTGCAGGGACGATTATCTCAGCGGTCGTCGTGAGATAAGGGCTCAACAGGGTGTGGTCAGCGAATCTTCCTGTGCGACGAGTAGGGAATCGAACTCTTAGAAGACTACTCACTCCGAAGCGCTGTAATCGGATCGAGGAGGGACGCACGCCTGGCCGGATAGACTCCAAAGAACAGCCCGACAAGTAGCGAAAAACCAAAGGCGAGTCCGACCGAGTCCGGAGAGATGCTCACCGCCCACGAAGTTGCGACACGAACAGAGAACGCTCCAAGGATTCCGAGAAGTATCCCGACAAGCCCGCCTCCGACGCCGAGGATGGAAGCTTCGATGACAAACTGTGTCATAATATCCTTGCGGCTTGCGCCGACTGCCATGCGCAAGCCGATCTCATTCGTTCGCTCGCGAATGGCGATCAGCATAATCGCGAGGATGCCGATTCCGCCGACAAGCAGCGAGATGCCTGCGATGCTGCCGATGAGCATTGTAAAAGTGTCTGTCGTCTCCCTCTGCGCTTCAAGAAGGTCGGCTTGATTTTGGATCGTGAAATCGTCCGGTTTCTGTTGTTTGTTCAAGCGGTGGCGGTCTCTTAATATCTCAGTGCTTTGGGCGACGGCTCGCGCCATTGTCTCAGTGCTAGTTGCCTGGATGTTGATCGTGTTGATGTACGGCAGATTAAAAACGCGACGCAGCGCTGTCCGGATGGGGATGAAGACCTGATCGTCCTGGTCGGCACCATTGAGGTCCACACCTTTCGATTCCATGACACCTATGACTTCAAAGGTGACTTTGCCGACGCGAATCGACTCGCCGACAGGGTTACTTCCTTCAAACAGATTTTTCACGACGGTGTGTCCCAGGACTGCCGCTCGGCGAGACGCCAGATTCTCCTCATCAGTGAAGAATGCACCCGTTGCGACATGGAAGTTCCTGACCTTTTGAAACGCTGCCGTGGTTCCGACAACAGTGGTATTCGTGCTGAGGTTGCCGTACTTGACCTGCATCTTCTTACTCTGCAGAGGTGCGGCGGCGCTGACTGCTGAACATTCCCGTCCGACCGCTTCTACATCCTCGAGGGTGAGTGTCGTGACCGTTCCCCGGATTTGCTGGCGTCCTGCGCTCTTCTGCACTTGTCCTGCGTTGATGATAAGCAAGTTCGTTCCCATCGCTTCTATTTTCGACAGCACCTGCTCCTGGGCGCCATTGCCAATGGCGACCATGATGATGACGGCGGAGACGCCTATGACGATGCCAAGGAGCGCGAGCGCCGTCCTCAACTTATGAGCTGCCAATTGTTTTCGCGAGACGCGAATGCTTCGGGTAATCTTCATCACGCTCGCATTGCTTCAATCGGTTGGAGAGCCGCTGCTCTTCTTGCCGGTTGCAACCCTGCAATGATGCCTACAAGACTTGAGAATACAACCCCGAGCGCGACACTTTCCCATGAGATGGATGTCGGCATTTGCGTAATGGCTTCGAGGATCTTCGCTCCGATTGCCCCCAGAATAATTCCAATGACCCCTCCGGTCAACGTCACCGCGGTTGCCTCGTAGAGGAATTGGAGCATAATGTCCTTACGCAGTGCACCGACAGCCTTGCGCAACCCGATTTCTTTACGCCGCTCATTCACCGAAATGAGCATGATGTTTGCAACGACCACGCCGCCTGAGATGAGCGAAATGGCAGCAACAAGCGCAAGGAAGATATTGAACGTGCCGGCCACCTTTTCGGCCATCTTCGTGACCTCAGTCGGTGTCGTGATGGTGAAATCATCGGGCGTCCCGGGAGCCAATTTGTGCCGTTCACGAAGGAGCGCCTGGACGCTCGCCGCGGTTTTGTCCATGTCCTTTGCCGTCGTCAGACGCACTTTAATGGCTGATATGTAGTCGACATTTGTCACGCGCCGCATCAGTGTGCTGAGTGGAATGTAGATGCGGTTATCCATGTCTCCCCCCGCCGGGCTCGTTCCCTTCGCCTGCATGACTCCTTTGATTTCGAATTGGACATTGCCGATCCGAAGTTGCTCACCGATGGGATTTGCCGTGCCGAACAGCTCTCGTTTCACAGTCGGCCCCAGAATACACACTCGCGCAAGGCTTGAGGCGTCCTCGTCTGTAATGAAGTCGCCTTCGGCTGCATCCCAATCCCAGACAGGCGCCCACGACGGTGTCACGCCGAATACTGAAGTGGTCGTGGATTTATCCTGGAACTTGACCTCTGCCTGACGCTTCTGATTGAAGGGAGCAACGTCGCCGATGGCCTTGATCTCTTGTTTCATCGTTGCGGCGTCTTCCAGGGTTAGCGTTGTGGCGGCTTGTCCACTCATTGGCTGCCCCATTTCACGCCCAGCGCCGGCAAACACCATCATGCTTTCAAGGCCAAATTTCTTCACGCGTTCCATAATGCGGTCCTGTGCGCCCATTCCTGCCGAGACAACCAACGTCAGGGCGGTGATACCAATGACGATGCCAATCATCATCAAGAATGTTCTGAGCTTGTTTCTCCCCAATCCCTTGAAGGCAACTTTGAGCACTCTACCGGTTTTCATTGGGCACCTCCTTAGAAACGAGCGTGCTCATCTCCCGCTCGGCATCTCTCGGCTGGGGATTCGCCTCATCGCTGATGATTCTTCCATCGGCAATTTTAATGATCCGGTGGGCGTGTTCGGAGATATCGGCTTCGTGCGTCACCAGCACAATTGTTCTCCCCTTCGCATTGAGCAGTTGGAAGAGGGACATGATTTCGAGACTCGAGCGAGTATCGAGGTTACCCGTTGGCTCGTCGGCGAAAATGATTTCCGGGTCGGTGACGAGCGCCCGGGCAATCGCCACCCGCTGTTGCTGTCCGCCGGAAAGCTCGCCTGGAGTGTGATACACGCGGTCAGCAAGCCCAACAGCCACGAGAGCCTCGCGGGCGAGTTTCGTAATATCGGTGAGGTCTGAATAAATCAGAGGCAGCTCGACGTTTTCCAGAGCATTTGTTCGTGCAAGCAGGTTGAAGGATTGAAACACGAAACCGATTTTCCGGTTTCGTACTTTGGCAAGCTCCTCATCGGTGAGTGTGCCCACCTCAACGTCATCCAACTTCAGTGAACCGCCAGTCGGCTTATCGAGACATCCCAGTATGTTCATAAGGGTTGATTTGCCTGAACCCGAAGCTCCCATGATCGCGACATACTCGCCTTTTAGAATCTTCAGCGAGACGTCGTGGACCGCATACACTTCACCTCCCCCCCCTTTGTTGTAGACCTTTGTCAAGTTTACAGCCTGAATCACGCTGTTGTTCATAGAATGTTCTCCTGATTCGTTGATGCAACAAGAATCGTTTCTCCTTCTTTCAGTCCGCTGATAATTTCAGTGAAGCCGTTGTCCTTCCATCCGGCTTTCACTTTGCGCTGGATTTGTTTTCCACCTTCCATCACTGTCACGTACCGGTCGCCTCGCTCGCGTGTGATGGCGTTTGTAGGAACTGCCAGAACGTTCTTTCGCGTCTCGAGGGATATCGTGACATTGGTTGTCATCTCAGGACGCAGAAGTTTCCCCTGGGAGTCGGTGATCTCTGCCGTCACGATATAGTTTACGACATTGTCTTGAATGACTGCTTTGGGATAGATGGCTGTCACTGTGCCTTTGAAGTCGGTGTCGGGATACGTATCGACGGTAAAGCTTGCCTCCTGTCCGACTTTGATTTTTCCGATGTCAGTTTCATCGACGTATACTTGAACTTCGAGCCGGCGCAGATCAATGATGCTCACAAACGTTGGGGCCGAAAGGCTTGCCGAAACCGTCTCGCCTTCCTGTGTAGAAACGGAGGCGATGACGCCTGAGATGGGGCTAAAGATCGTCGTGTAGCTCACTTGGACTTTTGCGTACTCAAGATTGGCTTCTGCCTGTTTCAGCTGAGCCTCAGCTGTTTTCAACGAGGTTTCGGCCTGGTCCGCTTCCTGCGTAGAGACGAGTTCCTTTTGCCGGAGCGACTGCGTCCGCTCAAAGACACTTCGCGCATAGGTGAGGTCGGCTTGGGCTTTGGCCAACGCCGCGAGGTTCTGATTGAGCCGAGCCTGGAGTTCCGCATCATCGAGCTCAGCGATGATTTGTCCGGATTTGACGTGGTCTCCAATGTTTGCACGTAGTCTCTTGACCACCCCAGAAATGCGAGAGCCCACTTTGACTTCCGCGCCAACCATCGGTTTGATGATGCCTGTGGCCAGGACCGTCGAACCGATATCACGCCTCACGACCTGTGCGGTCTGCAACGCGGAGGACTTCTTGTTATTGCCGCGAAATACGATGGTGCCCACAACCACCAGTGCGCCGACCAGTACGATGATACCGATGATGATGAACCATTTCCTTTTCATTCCGTTACTCCAGTTAAGTGCTTCTCAAGATTAGACACGAGCAGGAGCAGAAACCTGCGGTGGGTATTGACAGTAGACGTGAGAGATTGGGGGGGACGCGTCTCAATGAGACGGGCGTCCGGGCATGGGCTGGTCCGATGCAGAGGAAAATCGCTCCAGCACGATCGCGAAGAATTTTTTCTGCTGCTCAGGATTGAGTATGCTCTTGACAGAGAGAAGATGGGAAATCACCCGTCTTTGGGCAGCTGACTGAAGGCGACCTATCTCATTGAAATTGCTGTTGATGCGGGTCGTATCCATCTCTTGTGCAGAGAGCGCGTGTGCCAGCTCTGTCCGCACGGCGATCAGCTGCGAGGAAAGCGAGTCAAGCTCGGCATGAAACGTCGTACGGTACACGTTGAGTTGTTCGGTTTGTTTCGCCGAGAGAGCGAGCTCTCGTTTCATTTGCTCAAACCGCTGATCGCGTTGATCAGGCAGGTGTGACGGTTGAGCGTCACTCCAGCGGTTATAGAGCAGCGTGCCAAATGCTGCGAGATTGATGACAGTTAAAATGATCGCTGCAGCATAAACGATAGTTCTCTTCATATCAGCCTCTCACCTCTGTGTTTTTGATATCTTAACCAACGTACTGCCGAGCGCCCCGGGAGGAATCACATCGAATTGGTCAAGTCCCAATTCATCGGCGGAACCGACCAGTTGACTGACCGACTGAGCGCCTTCGTCTCTCCCAGGCTCACGGGGCGTGCCGATGTAGATACCCATAACGATCGCAGCAATTACTGTCAGAGCAGGAAATGGACGCAATGGTATTAGCAGCATAGTTCTTTTCAAATCCCAGACGAATGCTGGAGTTTGCTCGTAATCCTTGATGCGTGCCTGAAGCCTTGTCCAGAGGAAGGGGGAAGGTTTAACTTTCTCCGATCTAGTCTCAGACTGCCAGAGTGATGCAAGCTCGTCCCGCCGTTGGGCACAGTCAGCGCAGGCGGATAGGTGCTCCCGGATCTGCCGCATAGTCTCATCCGGCAGGTCGCCATCGAGGTACAGCAGAAGTTGCTGTTGAATTTCTGAGTGAGACATTGCTGTTCCGCCTTTCCAATAATATGACACTGCTCGCTGGAAAAACCTGCGGTCGTCCTACATGTGTTTTCTCAACGGGAGAAGCCTTTTCGCCAGAGTCTCCTTGGCACGATGCAAGAGTGATTCGACGGACGCCACACTGACATCCATTATTTTGGCAATCTCCTGGTAGGGAAGTTCTTCGTACCGGTGCAACAGCAGAGCAATTCGTTGGCGTTCTGGGAGCTTGCTGATTGCTTCCTGGACGATGCGCTCGACATCCTTCTTTTCCACCAGGCGGTCAGGTCCATTTGCAGCCGTGTCAGGAAATGCGCTCTCTTCAGCGCTGCCCTCCCCCACCTCGAAGTCGAGTGAGAGCCAGCGTTCCAGTTTTCTCTTGCGCTGATGGTTCAAAGAACGGTTCACGGCGATGCGATAAAGCCACGTCGAAAGCTTCGATTCGAACCGGAACCGTTTGAGGGATCTGTAGGCTTCGAGGAAGACCTCTTGCGTCACGTCTTCCGCATCTTGACGGTTGCCGAGCATACGGAAGCAGACATTGTGGACCAGGGTGGCGTTGGAATCGAACAGTTCCTTGAAGGCTCGCGGATCGTCTGCCCGGATTCGCTCTATGAGTTCTTGTTCTAGCACCGCATGTCTGAAAGGGGTATATAGCAATAGTAAGCGAAACTTGAACGAAATGAAAATGGCCATGCTTGGAGATGATCGCGCGGGTGATAGCTATGCGATCCCTCCAGTGAATACTCGACTCGATTGCGGTTCCCTGTCCCGATCAGGACCTTCGACTCCCCGGCTCGAGGACGGTCTCCCGATATTTGGTGAGCGGGGGGGGAAAGAGAAAGGGCACCCGGAGGATGCCCTTTCGGTGGCCCATCGTGTGTCCCTGAATTAGCGAACCAGCAGGAGTTTCTGTGTCGCAGAAAAACCCTCCGTCTGGAGCCGATAAAAGTACATGCCACTCGCCAAATCAGAAGCATCGAAACGACACTCGTATGTCCCCGCGGAATGTACCCGGTTTACGAGGGTCGCAACTTGTTCGCCCATAAGGTTGAACACCTTGAGCTCAACCGAGCCCGATCGTGGGATCGCGTATCGGATGATGGTGGAGGGATTGAAAGGATTAGGGTAGTTCTGCTCAAGGCCGAAATCTACCGGTATTTCTGCAATCTGTTCGACAGAAGTAGCTTTGCGGGTAACGCCAAGTTTTGCCATCGTCACGTCATCCAGCGGATCCGCAAAATACATATGGCTGTTATCAATAGTTGATTTCAGCAACTGCCACTTGGAAGCGTCTGAGGTAAGATTGTTGACATCACCTGTGTACGTCACAAAATCAAATTTGAGGGCCTTCTTCCAATCCGACGGGATCGGAACAACACCGGTCGGACCGTCAATCTTCTTCGTGGTCGCATTCCACTTATTCATCGTCATAGTGCCGCCCGTGTTGTATTCATTGATCGCGGCTATTGTACCACCCATGTTGGCGTGACAATCGGTGCACGTTGTTGCGTTCTTGGTAATTGCGTGGGAATGGTACGATGAAATAATGAAATTAGACTTGCCAGCGTACGTGTGTGACATGAGTCCGCCCAATCGGACTTTTCCGTCCTTCTTGACGAGGAGCCTGTAGTTCTTGATTTGATTGATCGCCCTGTTCTTGCCGGTGGCGATCACAGTTTCAAAATGACAACCGGCGCACGTCAAGACTCCAACCGCGTGGCATGCGGCACAGTCAACTTTACCGGCATGCGTTGTGTGGGAGCTGTTGGTTGATAAGTTGGCATGGCAGTTTTCGCACTTGACTTTCATGGCGCCGCTCTGTTTCAACGACAAGTACGCGACCCCGTCGTCGCCATGGAGTTCGGCTTTTGTATGGCAGTTGATGCAGGTCATTCCTTTCGTCTTGTGGACGTCCACGTTCGGGTAGGCCGTGCGTTCGTAGCTTTGCCTATTATGACAGTTGATGCACGTCTGCTCATCGACGGTGTTCCCCTTCGTGAAATCATGGCAATCGAGGCAACTCGGGGCATAGGTCGCAGAGTTGATGTCACTTCCGTTCGGGTATTTCTCGGTGGTGGAATGGCACGTCGGGCATGCAAGTGTGCTCATCGCAATATTCGTGATCAATTCCATTCCACCGTTGGCTTTCTTATAAGCGTCGTTCTTGCCTGCGCGCGTTGCGTGAATGCTAGTGCTGAACTTTGCCTGCGACAATGCCAGCGACGGGAGACAGAACGCGAGAACCAGAAGTAGTATCCATTTATTCTTCATTGTGTTGCCCCTCCTTGTTTGAATCGTGCTATGATGCTGCGTTGATGTTCGTTGAGACAAGTATTGTGATGACTGATTTGAGGTAAGGATTACCCGATTCCTGTCGGACTGCCCGCTCGAACCATTGCAGCGATTTGTGTGGTTCGCAGTACAACCAGAGCATCCCCATTGCTATCAGGTCATGCTGAGATGGGATACCAGTCATGCGACTCTCATACTCCTGGATGATCTCGGGGCATGGACAACCCTCCTGCTCATTGTCGTGGCCGATGATACATCCAATGTCCTCGGCGATGAGGTCTGCAAATAACGGGAGGGCCTGATCGACCCGGCGGGTTTGAATGTAGCAGACGATGGCTCTTTTGCGAAGAGGCATGCTTGCCATGCCCTTCGAAAGAACAACTTCGTAGTGAGCGAGCGCTAGAACGTAGTCTCTGAGTAAAAAGTGGTGGTTCCCGAGCATTTCGTGCATGCTTGAATGAAGGCAACTTACCTGCCAGGGAATACGCCAATTCTGAACTGGGTTAGGGGGGAGAAGTGCGGGCTGTTGCGACACGATGCAACAGTATGTTGCAGATAGCCGGAAAGACAGGTGAAAGTAAACGCAACAAACCGTTGCAGTGTGCAACTGGCTTGGATGATCGTCAGTGGCAGTTGTCGATGCCGAGCGTTTTCATCCGCCGCCAGATGGTAGTCCTGTTGACACCGAGGGCATCCGCAACCTTCGACTTGTTCCAGCGGTGTTTTTCGAGAAGGTGAATGAGATGAGCGGAGTCTAAACCATCGCCGTTTCCATCTCTTCGCTTCACTTCGGGACATGTGAGTCCCTCCCGGAGAGCCGGAGGGAGAAGACAGATACAGAACAGTGCATCCTGCTTTGCACGGACCACGGCATACTCGACGACGTTCTCCAGTTCACGGACATTACCCGGCCACCGCCATTGAAGAAGAAGATCCATCGTGTTGTCCGGTATTTCGCAAATCGTCTTCCCGTAAACTATCTCATACTTCTTTACAAGGTGCTGCACAAGGAACGGGATGTCTTCAGGTCGATCTCGCAGCGGGGGAAGCAAGATGGGTATGACATTTAAGCGGTAGAAGAGATCTTCTCTGAACGCCCCCGATGTTATCGCGCTCTTCAGATCCCTGTTGGTCGCGGTGATAATGCGGACGTCAACTTTTCGAGTGGAAGACTCCCCGAGGCGTTCAAACGTTCCGTCCTGTATGACCCGAAGGATCTGAGACTGCATTGTGAGTGGCATCTCACCAATTTCATCGAGGAAGATAGTCCCGCTGTCGGCAAGCTCGAATCTTCCCATTCTCTCTCTCACAGCGTCGGTGAACGCCCCTTTTGCGTGGCCAAAGAGCTCGCTCGTCAGAAGTGGCGCCGGAAGCGATGAACAATTTACCTTCACAAAGCGCTTGTCGTGCCTTCGGCTCGTCGCCTGGATGGCATTGGCGATAAGCTCTTTTCCCGTCCCTGTCTCACCTTGAATCAGGACCGGTGCGTCACTGTCGCTGACTTCGACGATAATGTTGAAGATGTCGGTCATCGCTTTGCTCCGGCCGATAATTCCGTGGAACGCGCCTTCATGCTTCAGGTATTCCTTCACCTCGCTGTCAAAGGACAGGTCACGGAATGACACCACGCCTCCCATCGGTTCGTTTGCACCATTTCTCAGGATGGCTGCATTCAGGCGTATCGGGATGAGTTCCCCATCTCCGTTTGTGATGCTGGATGGCCTGTCGTAAATGTTTTCTGCCGTCTCGAGGACCCGCGCGATGGGACACTGACTTGCGCAGTACTGCGATCTTAGAACGTCTTTGCAGAAACGCCCGATGGCCCCCTCGCGCTTGACGCCAAGCATCTGTTCGGCTGCCCGGTTCACAAACGTGATTCGGAATTCTTTGTCGACGGTGAAAATACCCTCACCGAGCGAATCGAGAATTTCATTCATGACGTAACCTTCCTTTCACTGGAGATACTCCTTCGAGCGCCTGAGTGAACGCACTGGAGAAGAGCGTTACGGTTTGTTTCTTGTTCAACATTTGGGGAGCCCCCCCCAACAAAGAGAAATTCAATGGCCACATAAGCTCAAATCAGCCCTTTGGTGCTACACGAATCGCACTCGAACTGCAATGTAGTATGATTGATATTGAACGCGTCGTGCAGACATTGTTCAATTGCCCCGCGTATCTGGGCCGTGCGGCTGACCGGAACGTCATCGACATCAATGTGTGCTTCAAAGTGAATATCGGAATCGTTCATCTTCCAAAGATGGACGTGGTGAATGTTCATCACGCCCGGAACGGCCTCGATCGCGCGCTGCACCTCGTTGATGTCGATATCAGGCGGCGTGGACATCATAATGACCTCAACAGATTCCTTCACAATCTCATACGTCTCTTTGAGGATCCATAACGAAATCATGATCGTGAGGGCCGGGTCA
>Ga0315273_10009783_pt1 | contig 12191 bp, 8 predicted proteins | sample YL17G02_0_MG_FD_205753 | JGI IMG/M metagenome (GOLD analysis project Ga0315273, IMG submission 205753) | Sediment microbial communities from Yellowstone Lake, YNP, Wyoming, USA - YL17G02_0 | ecosystem: Environmental > Aquatic > Freshwater > Lake > Sediment | place: USA: Wyoming | collected... | reverse complement strand
TTCGTGTTGTGCCTGGCGTTCGGCTTCAGCGGCTACCTGCTGCCGTGGAACCAGCTGGCGTTCTTCGCCACCAAGGTGGGCACGGACATCATGGGCAGCGTGCCGCTCGTCGGCCCCTTCCTCGCGCGGCTGCTGCGCGGCGGCGACCAGATCACGGGCGGCACGCTCACGCGTTTCTTCGGCTTCCACGTGGCCATCCTGCCCCTGTGCATGACGGCGCTGCTGGGCATCCACCTGTTCCTGGTGCAGTGGCACGGCATGAGCGTGCCGCCCGGCGTCGAGCAGCCCGGGGCCGCGCTGAAGAAGGAGATGAAGTTCGTCCCCGACTTCCTGCTGCGCGACCTGGTGGGATGGCTCGCCGCGCTGGGCGCGCTCGCGCTGCTCGCGGCGCTCTTTCCCTGGGAGCTGGGGCAGAAGGCTGACCCCTACGCGTTCGCGCCCGCCGGTATCAAGCCCGAGTGGTACTTCGGCTACATGTTCCAGACCCTGCGCATGATCCCCGCGCGGGTGCTGGGCATCGAGGGCGAGAAGCTGGGCATCGTGGGCTTCGGCCTCGCCGGCCTGGTCTGGGCGCTGGCGCCGTTCCTCGACGCGTCCGACGGCCGCGGGGCGCGGGCGCGCTTCTGGAGCGTGGTGGGGGCGCTGGCGATCGTCTACGTGATCGTCTTCACGCTGCTGGCTTACCGCGGAGGCCGGTCGTGAGGGCGACGCTGCGGTTCACGCTCCTCGCCGGGCTGCTGCTGCTCGGCGCCCCGGCGGCGCGCGCGGCGAAGGACTCGTGCGTGGACTGCCACCGCGGGCTCGACGCCCCGCGCCTGAAGGCTCCCGCGGTGGGCTTCGCGCACGACATCCACGCCGAGCGCGGCCTCACCTGCGCCGCCTGCCACGGCGGCGATCCGGCGGATCCCGAGCCCTCGGCGATGGACCCCGACAAGGGCTTCAAGGGCGCGCCCGGCCGCGCCGAGATCGCCGGGTTGTGCGCCTCGTGTCACGCGAACGTCGCGTTCATGAAGCTCTACAACCCGCGACCCTATGTGTTTTCGGTGGCCGAGTGGCAGACCAGCGTGCACGCCAAGCTCGCCGCACAGGGCGACCTCAAGGTCGCCACCTGCACGGACTGCCACGGTGTGCACGGCATCCGCCCGCCCACGGACCCGGCCGCGCCGGTCTTCAAGACCAACGTGCCGCGGACCTGCGCGAAGTGCCACAACGCGGACTACATGAAGGACCACGCGATCCGTACCGACCAGTTCGCGCTCTACGCGAAGAGCGCGCACGGCGTGGCCTTGCTCGAGGAGGGCGATGCCTCCGCGCCGGCCTGCAACGACTGCCACGGCAACCACGGCGCCGCCCCGCCCGGCCTCAAGGACGTGGCGATGGTGTGCGGCACCTGCCACGGCCGCGAGGCCGAGTTGTTCGAGGGCAGCAGGATGAAGGCGGGGCTGGACGCGCTGGGCAAGCCCGGTTGCGTGACCTGCCACGGTAACCACGGGGTGCAGCATCCGACCGACGCGATGCTCTCCGCGGCGCCGGGCGGCACGTGCGCGGGCTGCCACCAGCCGGGCTCCGCGGCCGCGCAGGGGACGGACGCGATCGTGAGCGGCTTCCAGGGTCTGCAGAACTCGGTCACGCACGCCGACAGCCTGCTCCAGGTGGCCGAGGTGCGCGGCATGGAGACCGGCCCGGGGCGCGAAGGCCTGAAGGTGGCGCAAGACGCGCTGGTCGGCGTGCGCGCCGGACTGCACAGCTTCGACCCGAAGCAGATCGGCGCCGTCCTTGCCGAGGGCGCGGCGTCTTCCCGCAAAGCGACGGACTGCGGGCGCGAGGCACTGCGCGACTGGCGCAACCGTCGCCTGGGGATGGTCCTGTCGCTGGTCGTTATCCTGATCCTGATCGGACTCGTGGTCGCGAAGATCCGCCAGATCGAGAAGTGATCCACCGGCTCCAGCGGGGCCGCGCGACTTGACGCAGACACGGCTTGTTGCAGATCTGCCGGGCGCTTCTCACGACAGGTGGAGGGTCTTCGTCATGAACGTTCGCCTCGCAGCGATCGGTGTGTGGCTCGCTGCGCTCCCGCTCGCGGTGGATCTCCCGGTCTCGCGCGATTCCTCGCGCACCGACCCGCTGCTGGTGGAAGTCGCCGGTGGCGGTGGTCGGTTCGCGATCGTGAACCGTGGCTGCGAGGGACAGGTGCTCCGGGTCACGCGCAACCAACTGCGTTCCGGCGCGCTCGTCGTCGAGCATCGCCTCCCGGAGGACTTCGTCATCGGCGTCCGTGCAGGCAACGTACAGACGACGCTGAACACGAGCACGCAAGTCAATATCAGAGCTCCGGGCCAGACCTACCGCGACACGACGCCCGCCAACCGCTATGCGAATCGCTACGTGAACCCGTACGTCGGCTACGAGGGACGCTGGGTGGGCCTGGGCGTCGGCGTGATGATGGCCGATCATCCGTTTGACGCCGACCATTCGTCGGTCGCCATCGAGAACCCCCTCCAGGAGGTGCAAGCCGCGAACTCCTCCCGGGAGATGCAGCCCACCTGGCACGTGCGCCTGGGCGGCGAGCGGCGCCGGCTGACGCTGCGCTGGATGGAGGACGTGCCGCTGGAGTCGGAGGGCCACTTCAGCGTGGACCTGGGTTTCCGGCCGTCCCGCGAACTCGAAACGGGCGTGTTCGTAGGCCTCGCCGGACCTTACGATGGCGCCATGTTCGGAGTGCGCGGGCGCATGTGGTTCACGCCCGCGGCCGCGCTGCAGATCAAGGCCTCCATGGCGCCGGGGGACTACGGGGAGTACGGCGTCTACGGCAGCGTCATGGCGAGGTTGCCGGGCGTGCGCTGAAGCAGTGCCGGGTTGAGGCGCGAGGCGTTGTGTGACTGGCACAACCGCCGCGTGGGGATGGCCCCGGCGCTGGTCACGTCCTGATCCTGATCGGACTCGTGGTCGCGAAGATCCGCCAGATCGAGAACTGAACCCAGGGCGGCCTCAGTCCTGGTGGCACTGCGCGCAGGCGGCCTTTGCGGGCCGCAGTTGCCCGGCGGCGGGGTCGTGACAGGTCTGGCACTCGAGGTCCAGGTCGAGGTGGGCCTGGTGCGAGAACTCGCCGCGGAAGCTCTTCACGCTGCGCGTCTTCACGTCGGCGTGGCACTGCAGGCACGACCCCCCGGCAGCCGCGGTCTTCCGATGATGGCAGGGCACACAGCCGGCCGGCCCGAAGCGCACGACCTCTCCGGCCGCGCGCTCCTCGTGGGTCCGGTGACAGGCGTCGCACTCGAGCTTCGCCTTGAGCAGGTGGGAGCCGTGGTCGAAAGCCCTGCCCTGCCAGCCTCCGCGCTGCGCCTCGACGCCGGAGTGGCACAGCATGCAGCGCCCCGAACTGGCGCCCATGCGCCGCCACGGCAGTTCGAGCGGGGTCAGCCCCTTCGCGCGACGGGCCTGGTTCATCAGCTCGTGGGAGCGTTCGAGCAGGGCGTAGGCGTACGTCAGGTTGTGCACGGCCTTGCCCTGCGAGACCAGCAGGAAGTCGTGCCGCGCATCCTGCCACGCCTGTGGCGGCTCCAGGCCCATCGCGCCCGCGGTCGTTTCGAGCTGGCGCTGCAGCGCGGCGAGGCGTGCTGTCGAGGCGCTCTGCCAGGACTCGAAGATCCGCTGGTAGCCGGGCCCGTGGCAGGTCATGCAGGACACACCGTTGGCGCGCTGGATGACGGGCTCGAACGGACCCTTCGCGGCCTGCGCGGCGACGGCCTCGCCGTTGTGGCAGCCCTGGCAGGTGACGCCGACCGCGTACATCGGCCCGGGCAGGTCGGGCACGCCGAGCCCGCCGGTGCCGGCGTAGAGGCTCTGCTGTGCGCCGTGGCTCGCGCCGTGGCAGGGCCCGCAGCTGCCCGCATCGCCGGCCCCCGCGCCGCGCGCGTCGGCGCGCGTCCCCCGCGGCGCGGCGCCGTGCTCGATCACGAGATGGCAGTTCGTACAGTCCACCTTGTGCTTCGAGACGTGCCCGTCGTGCAGGTCGTCCGGGTCGCCGTAGCGCGCGAGGCGCTCGGGCTGGTTGTGGCAGGTCAGGCAGCGGATCCGGGGCACGTCACCGGTCCCGCGGGTAACGCCCGCGTGGCAGGCGCTGCACGAGATGCCGAGGCGCGCGACCTCGCCGTGGTCGAACGACGCTCCGCCGGCGGTGGTGACGCGTCCGGGGACGGCGTGGCAGAGCTGGCAGCGGGCGGTGCCCTGATTGGGCGCCTGGCCCTTGAAATGGCACAGCGCGCACGTGACCGGGGTGACCGCGATGTGGGTCCCGACCATGACCTGCGAGTGACACGAGGTGCAGCGCAGCCGGAAGCCCCTGCGGCTCTCGGTCAGGTGCGGCGTGTGGTCGAAGACGACGCCGTGGTAGTTAGCGCGGCCCTCGAGCAGCCGGCGCTCGTGGCAACGCAGGCAGTTGGCGTCGTCCACCTCGGTCCACGGCTTGGTGCCGTAGGTGGCGGTGAAGTACTTCACCACCATCGAGAGCGCCTCGTATTTCTTGCGCAGCTCGGCGCCGATCCCTGGCGAGACGTGGCAGTCCACGCAGGCGATGCGGTTGTGCTTCGAAGCCTTCCACGAGGCGTAGTAGGGCTTCATGATGTGGCAGGTCCCGCAGAACTGCGGCGTCGAAGTGCCGAACATCGCGATCAGGGTGAGCACGACGAGGAGTCCGAGGGCGAGCCCGGCGGCCAGGGTGGCGCCGCGCAGGCCGCGAACGCTCCACCAGCCGCTGCCGGGGCCGCCCGGCCAGCGACCGCGGGGGGAACCCGCGCCGGGCTCCGGGACGCCGGGCACCTAGCGGTTCCTCGTGGCCTGGTCGCGGAAGCGCTTGAGCACGAACAGCGTCAGCAGCACGTAGAACCAGAACGCGATGAGCACGTAGCGGTGCTGGCGCAGGTTCGCGAGCTTGCCCTGGAGCTCCTTCTGCACCTCCTCGCCCACCGCGCGGGCACGGGTGGTGAAGCCGGCCACGACCTCCGGCTGAACCGAATGTGCGGCCGACAGCGCCTCGCGCAGGTAGGTGTGCGCCTCCTCGATGCGGGCGTGGTAGTCCTCGGTCGGGATGGGGATGGCGTCGGCCTTCGCGACCAGCGCCGCGGCCTTGTCCGCTTCGCCCGTGGCGGTCCGGTAGCCGTTCCAGATGCGCCGGCCCAGGTCGAGCCGGTGCGAATCGCCCTCGTGGCACATCACGCACGAGGTCCCGAGCCGCTCGGGCCGGGCCGGCTGCACACCATGCGCCTCGTGGCAGGTGACGCATTCGGGGTGTGGGTCGCCTGGTCGGCCGGAGCTCCCGCCCGCGTGCCCGCCCGCGGCGTAGTAGCGCCGCTCGACCGTATGGCACTGCCCGCACACCTTGTCCGCCGACCCCAGCGCTGGTGGCGCGGCGCCATGCGCGCCGTGGCAGGAGACGCAGGTGGGCGCGCGCAGGTTGCCCTTCCCGGTCAGCGCGCGCGCATGCACGCTCGACTGGTAGGTGCGCACGACGTCGGCGCGTCCGCGGACCCTCATGAGCGCGGTGTTCCCGTGGCAGCGCCCGCAGGTCTGCGGGACATTCAGCGCGTACGTCGAGCTCGCGGGGTCACGGGGCGCGAGGATCTCGTGCGCGCCGTGACAGTCGGAGCACACCGCGGCCTGGTCGTCGCCGTGTGCGAGCCGCCGCCCATGACCCGAGATCTGATAGAGCGCGTACTGGTCCACGGGCAGGCCGTACGGGCGCATCTGGGCTTCGTCCGCGTGACACGAGGCGCAGAGCTTCGGGATGTCCCGGCGTGCGGGGCGCCCACGGTAGCCGGGACCGTGAGCGATCGCGGTGTCGAGGCTGTGATCATCGCCACCGTGACACGAGACGCAACGCACGCCTTCCGGGACGTGGCGGCTCTTCTCGAACTGGACGCGTTCGGCCGGGTGGCAGACGCCGCAGCGGCCCGAGGCCGCGGCGACCGCTGCCGGTCCAGCCGGGGGCGCGGGCGTGCCGGTCTGGGCGCGGGCGGTTGCGGCCGTGGCCGCGAGGAACAGGAGCGCGAGCGCGGTCCTCATCGCCCTACCTCCGCTCGAGCAGCGCGCCGAGCACGCTGAGCGCGAGCCACACGGCGAGCACGGCGACGCCGGCCAGCCGGAGGCGGCGCCTGCGCCCGGGCGTGTCGTCGCCGCGCAGCCACAACGGCAGGAGCAGCACCGCTATGGCGGCCGCCAGCAACCCCAGACCGCTCAGCCACGCCGGCACGGGGAGGTGCTGCAGCAGGGCGTAGGGCGCGAGCATGTACCACGGCGGACGGACCCCGCCGGGCGTGGCGTAGGGGTCGGCCGCAGCGTGGAAGCGGAACGGCAGCAGCGTGGCCAGGGTGACAAGCACCGCGAACAGGCCGACCGTGAGCATGGTCATCGAGTAGACGTGCTCGCGGTAGTGGATGGTCCCCTGGTCGCGCGCCGCCTCGGGCCGGCTCAGACCGACGCGCCGCAGCGTGGCGAAGGTCAGGTAGAGGAAGCCGGCGTAGAACACCGGCAGGACCATCAAATGCAGCACGTAGAAGCGGATCAGCACGTCCTCGTTCACGGTCCGCCCGCCCAGCAGGAAGGCCAGCACCGGGCCGGCGATCGGGATCGCCCACACCACCTCCAGCCCGCGCACCGTGCCCCAGTAGGTGTGCGAGTCCCAGGTGAGGAGCCGCCCGGTGAAATCCGACTGGATGACCACCCAGGTCATGGCCACCGCGCACCACCACAGCACCTCGCGCGGGGCGCGATACAAGCCTTCCCAGAACAGCCGCAGCAGGCGCAGCACGATGACCGCCACCAGCAGCCAGGAGCCCCAGGCGTGCATCTGGTGGATGAACCAGCCGCCCGGCAGGTCGCGCACGATGGTGCGCGTGCTCTCGAAGGCGGCCTCGGGCGTGGGCCGGTAGTAGTAGGCGAGCAGGACGCCCGTCACGATCTGCAGGCCGAACAGGATGGCGGCCAGCAACCCCAGCGCGCGCGCGCCGTGCGCATAGCGGGGCACCGGCTCCGCCGCCACGTCGTGCAATACCTCGCGCACCGGCTTGCGGGTGTCCACCGGCGTGTAGACCAGGCCGAAGTGGGTGAGAAAGGAGAAGATCTCGCTCAGGTTCACGCGCTGCTCGAGCCAGTCCACCCAGCCTTGGCGCGCGGGCGGGTCCTGCCGGCCGGGCCCGTTCATACCTGGACGAAGATCTCGCCGGCGCGCACCGACACCGGGTAGCCGGGCAGGGGCCGGGACGGCGGGCCGGAGAGCACGTTGCCCGAGAGGTCGAAACGCCCGTCGTGACATGGGCAGACCAGCGTCCTGCGGGCCGGGTCGTAGCCCAGGATGCAGCGCACGTGCGTGCACACGGCCGAGAGGGCCAGCACGCGCGTGGCGTCGAGGCGCACCACGTAGAAGGGCGTGATGCCGTGCCGCACGAGGCGGCCCTCGCCCACGCGGTAGTCGGCCAGGAGCCCCGCGTTCACGGTGCGCTCGGCGTCGCGCTTCTCGGGGGCCTTGAGGTAGGCGCCCACGACGGCGGCGGCGCCGAGTCCCCAGAGCGCGAGGAACGCCTGCGAGAGCACGGTGAGGAAACGGCGCCGGTCCGGGGGGGCGGGCGCCGGCAGGCGGATCGGCCGCTCTTCAGGGATCGGCATGGGACCTCCGACGGGGTCGGGGACGCTGGACGCGCGGGCGGGCTGCTGTACCCACCGGCCTGCGGCCGGCAGTGTCCGCGCCCGGCAAGGAGTCGTGGCAGCATCATAGTCCGTGGCCCGCGCCCGGCCAATGCGACTCGAGGCCCGGACCCGGTCCGCCCGGCGGCGCCGGCCCCCCCGCCCGCCGGTTTTCCTCGACCCGCGGTCGCATTTGCGCTATGAAGTCGGTTCCATGAAGACCCGTGTCTGGACGGTCGCGCTGGCCGTGGTGCTCACGGTCCTGCTTCTGCCGGGTCGCGCCTTCGCCGCGAGCGCTGGCCCGGACTTGGCGCCCCTGCTGCTCGCACTGGTGCTGGTGCTCCTCGGCGCCCGGCTGGGAAGCGCGCTGGCGGAGCGGTTCGGCCAGCCCCCCGTCCTGGGTGAACTGCTCGCGGGGATCGTGATCGGCAACCTCGGCCTGCTCGGCTGGCACGGGCTCGACGGGCTGCGCGAGATCGCGGGGCTCGAACTGCTGGCGCAGATTGGCGTGCTCTTCCTGCTCTTCGAGGTGGGACTTGCCTCGGAGGTCGGGCAGATGCTCGCCGTGGGCGGCTCGGCGGTGCTGGTGGCGACGCTGGGCGTGGCCGCCCCCATTGGTCTAGGCTTCCTGGTGTCGAGCGGGTTCTTCCCGGGACACCATCCCCTGACCCACTGGTTCGTCGGCGCCACATTGTGTGCCACCAGCGTGGGTATCACCGCGCGCGTGCTCGCCGACCTGGGGCGCACGAAGAGCCGCGAGGGCCGCATCATCCTCGGGGCGGCGGTCATCGACGACGTGCAGGGGTTGCTGGTGCTGGCGGTGATCAAGGGCATCATCGATTCGGTCGATCGCGGGCAGGTCTTCGACGCCCGCTCGGCCCTGCTCATCGTGGCGAAGGCGGTCGCCTTCCTGGTAGTCGCGGTCGCCCTGGGCCGCTCGATCTCGAGCCGCGTCTTCCGGCTCGGTGCGCGCCTGAGCGGGGAGGGGGTGCTGCTCTCGCTGGCGCTGGCCTTCTGTTTCTCCGCCGCGTGGCTCGCGGGGCTGCTGGGCCTGGCGCCCATCGTGGGCGCTTTCGCCGCCGGGCTCGTGCTCGACGAGGTCCACTACCGCGATCTGCGGGCGCGGGACCGGGCCCAGCGCGACGTGCAGACGCTGCTCAAGCCGATCTCCACCTTCCTCGTGCCGGTCTTCTTCGTGCTCATGGGCATGCGCGTGGACCTCTCGGTATTCGGCCAGGCCGGCATCCTGGGCTTCACCGGCGCGCTCATCGCGGTCGCGCTGGTGAGCAAGCAGGCGTGCTCGCTGGGCGTGCTCGGGAAGGGGACCGACCGGCTGGCGGTCGGGCTGGGCATGATCCCGCGCGGCGAGGTGGGGCTCATCTTCGCGGGCATTGGGAGCGGGCTGATGATCGGCGCCGAGCGCGTCGTGGACCCGATGGTGTTCTCGGCCGTGGTCGCCATGGTCGCCGCGACCACGCTGTTGACGCCGCCGCTGCTCGCCTGGAGGCTGAGACGACTGCCGGCCACCGCTGACGAATGACGTCCGACTGGGAGCCGCATGAGCCGCGAAGGGAGCTTCTCACCCGCACGTCCCACCATGAGGTAATCCCGTGCCCCGACTCCGACTCTCGCCACTGCCGCTGATCATCGCCCTTGCGGCGCTCATCTTAGCGTTCCCGGCCTTCGCCGCCCTGCTCACGGACTGGTGGTGGTTCCGGGAGATCGGCTACGAAGTCGTCTTCACACGCGAACTCCTCACGCGGTCGCTGCTCTTCCTCATAGTGGGGGCGGTCACCTCCGTCGCGCTCTACCTGAATCTGCGGATCGCGCAGCGGAGGCGCGTGGCCAACCCCGTCTTCATCGAGGTCGGGCCGTCGGTGCCGCAACTGGACCTGACGCGAACGTTTCGCCGTATGAGCCTGCCGGCTTCGCTGGTCCTGGGCCTGCTGGCCGGGCTCGGCGCCACGCCGGCGTGGGACCTCGCGCTCCGGGCGATCAACCGCACCCCGTTCGGGACCCTGGATCCGGTCTTCTCGCGCGACATCGGATTCTACGTGTTCACGCTGCCGGGACTCTCGGCTGCGATCGGATTCCTCTCCGGCCTCACCGTGGGTTGTCTCCTCCTGCTGCTGCTCGTCTACCTGCTGCGGGGCGACATCATCGTGCGCCCGCCGCTGTTCCGCATCGAGCGCTCGGCGGGCATGCACCTTGCCACCGTGCTCGCGACGCAGTTGCTCCTGACCGCCGTGCGGCTCTGGGTGGTGGACGTACCGAACCTGCTCTACTCGTCCACGGGCCCGCTGATCGGCGCGAGCTACACCGATCTGATGGCCCGACTCCCGGCTCTGCGCCTCTCGGCGATTGTGGCGGCGGCGGCGGCCGCCCTGGTGCTGGCCGGCGGTCTGCGGGGGCGGCTGGCGCGCTACGGACTCGTGGCCGTCGGCGGTTATGCGGTAGTGGCCCTCCTCGGGCGCGGCGTCTTCCCGCAGGTGATGCAGAAGTTCGTGGTGGCGCCGACCGAGCTGACCCGGGAGACGCCCTACCTCCGCAACCACATCGCCGCGACCCGGCTGGCGTGGGGGCTGGACAGCGTGGAAGTCCGCGAGCTGGCCGTCGATTCCAGCCTGGCGCTGGCCGACATCAGAGCCAACGCCCCGACCATCGAGAACGTGCGCCTGTGGGAGCGCGAACCATTGTTGCAGACCTTCGGGCAGCTGCAGGAGATCCGCACCTACTACGATTTCGTCTCGGTGGACGATGACCGGTACTGGATCGACGGGCGGTACCGGCAGGTGCTGCTCTCGCCGCGCGAGCTCAACGCCGCGTCGCTGCCGACCCGGACCTTCATCAACGAGCACCTGACGTTCACGCACGGGATGGGACTCACTCTCAGCCCCGTCAACCAGGTGACCACCGAAGGCCTGCCGGTGTTGTTCGTCAAGGACCTCCCCCCCAGTTCGAGCGTGTCGCTGCGGGTCACGCGGCCGCAGATCTACTACGGCGAGTTGACCGACTCCTACGTCTTCGTGGGCACCAGGCAGCGCGAGTTCGACTACGCCTCGGGCGAGGAGAACGTCTACGCCGCCTATGAGGGTGCCGGGGGTGTGCCGGCCGGAAGCCCGTGGCGCCGCCTCCTGCTCGCCGCCCGATTCGGCTCATCGAACATCCTGTTCTCGCAGGACATCGTCGGCGACAGCCGGGTGCTCTACAACCGCAACATCAAGACGCGGGCGGCGAAGGCGCTGCCGTTCCTCCGGTTCGATCGCGATCCCTACCTCGTGGTCGCGGCCGACGGCACGCTCCAGTGGATCCTCGATGCCTACACCCGCTCGGACCGCTATCCCTACGCGCAGCGGCTGGACGACGGCACGAACTACATGCGCAACAGCGCGAAGATCGTCCTGGACGCGTACGACGGCTCGCTGAAGGCGTACGTCAGCGCGCCGGACGACCCGCTGATCCGGACCTGGGCCCGCATCTTCCCCGGCATCTTCACCCCGCTGGACAGCATGCCGGCCGACCTGCGCGCGCACCTCCGCTATCCGGACGACATCTTCCGGATCCAGGCCGGCCTCTACACGACCTACCACATGGAGGCGCCGGAGGACTTCTACCACCGGGAGGACCAGTGGCAGATCCCCACTGGGGACCAGGCCTCCGGGGCGGTGCCGTTCATGCGCCACATCATCATGCGGCTGCCGGAGGAGTCGGCCGCCGAGTTCGTCTACATGGTGCCGTTCACGCCGCGGGGCAAGGACAACCTGGCGGCCTGGATGGTGGCACGGAACGACGGCGCCGAGTACGGGAAGCTGCGGGTGTACCGGCTGTCCCGGCAGAGCCTCGTGTTCGGCCCGACGCAGATCAAGAACCGGATCAACCAGAACACGGACATCTCCCGCCAGGTCTCGCTGTGGGACCAGCGGGGCTCCGAGGTCATCCGGGGGGACCTGCTGGTGATCCCGATCGAGGCCTCGTTGCTGTACGTGCAGCCGCTCTACCTGCGGGCGGAGGGCGGGCGGATCCCCGAGCTCAAGCGCGTGGTGGTCGCCTATCAGAACCAGGTCGTGATGTCCGAGACCCTCGACGGCGCCCTGACGGAGTTGTTCGGCGGCTCCGCCGGACCGCACAGCCGGGCCGAGTCGTCCGTGGCGGCCCTGCCGGGCGGAGCGCCGGCGGGCGACGCCGCGTTCCGGGCGATGGCCGCCGAGGCCCGGCGGCGCTACCAGAGTGCGTTGCAGGCGCAGCGCGTTGGTGACTGGGCCCGCTACGGAGAGGAGATCCGGAAACTGGGCGAGCTGCTCGAACGGATCGGGGCCGGAGGCTCCCTGCGACCCCGGTAGCGTGTCCCGGCGGGCGCGACGAAGCGATTCGCGGATTGACCACGCAGGCGGCGGCGCCGGACCACAGAAGACGACCTGGCCGGGTGCGCATCCGGCCTGCCGCGCGGGGGCCCCGGGGCGCCCCGGGGCCAGCGATCCCCGCGGTTCACGTGCCCGTGCCCCGTGTGCGAGAAT
>Ga0315273_10009782_pt1 | contig 12192 bp, 11 predicted proteins | sample YL17G02_0_MG_FD_205753 | JGI IMG/M metagenome (GOLD analysis project Ga0315273, IMG submission 205753) | Sediment microbial communities from Yellowstone Lake, YNP, Wyoming, USA - YL17G02_0 | ecosystem: Environmental > Aquatic > Freshwater > Lake > Sediment | place: USA: Wyoming | collected... | reverse complement strand
GCCATCACCGCGTCCCCGATGAACTTCTCCACCGTGCCGCCGTACAACTCGATCAGGCGGCGACACGTGTCGAAATACCGCGACAGAAGCTCCCGCACCTCCTCCGCATCCCGCGACTCCGACAACGCCGTAAACCCGACCAGGTCGGCGAAGAGGACGCTGACGAGGCGCCGCTCGGCTGTGGGTGCAGGGGCCGGGGCAGACGGGGCTGCAGGTGTGGCCGGCGCGTCGAACGGCGTCCCGCAGCCGGCGCAGAACTTCGCGTCGGCGTCGGCCGGGCGGCCGCACGACGGGCAGGCGTGGGCGAGCGGCGAGCCGCACTCCTTGCAGAAGCGGCCGTCCGCGTCGTTGGCCGTCTGGCAGGAGGGGCAGATCATGCGGTCGCCTCCTGCGGGAGCCGGGCTTCGAGTGCCTCGACGGCGGGGATCAGGCGCACTGCTCCGAGCCGCTCGAGGATCTCGCGGGCCTCGGCGACGAGCGGTGCGGCCTCGTCGGGCCGCCCGTCGGCGCAGAGAGCGTCAGCGTAGTCGAGTAGCAGCTCCGCGAGCCAGATCGGCCAGCCGAGGCTCCGCAGTGGGGAGAGCGCCGCCGCAAAGTGCCCGATCGCCTCGTCGTGCTCGCCGCGGAGTACCGCGAGCACGCCGGCGAGCCGCTCGTAGGCTCCCGTCAGCGGCCGCGTCGTCCGCAAGGTGATTGCCTCGCCCGCCCGGTGGAGCGCGCGGGCTGCCGGTGACGGGTCGGACGCGCTGCTCACCGCCTCGGCCGCGAGACGAAGCGCCTCACCGATGTTTGTGTCCGCCTGCCGATGAGCGACGTTCGTGGTGACGACCATCTCGGCGGCGGCGAGCATTGCGTCGGCGTCACGGTCGAGGCGCGCCAGCCTGCCGTCGATCGCGGGCCGCGTGGCCGTGAACGTCAGGTTTGTCGGGTCGTCGGGCATTGAGGATGCCTCGTCGAGCAGCATCCGGGCCTCGCCGTCCTCCCCTCTGAACCAGTGGATGTCGGCGGGAACGACGCGCGTTCCGGCGGTGCCGGCGTCGGTCACCGCGGGACGTGTCTCTGCGGACAGGCGCAGCGCGTCGTCCCACCGTCCGGGGAGCGCGTACTCCTCCGCCAGAGACCCCCCCAACCGTTCCTGCCAGTCGCGGTCGCCGTAGCGCCGGGCGACCTCGTAAGCCTCCTCGGCGAGCGGCAGGATCTCGTCGAGCCGGTCAAGGCTGTCGAGGACGACTTGAAGATTGTTGTACGCCCGCAGCGCCTCGTAGGCGAGGTCGTGCTGGAGCGCGACCTCTAGCGCCCCGCGGAGCAGCGCGTGCGCCTCGGTCGGGTGCCGATCCCCGACCGTGAGGGACTTCGTGTTGAGAGCGCTCGCAATCTCCTGGGGCAGCCGGAGTCGCTCGGCGATGTCGAGAGCCGTGTCGACGCGTTCGCGCGCGAGTTCGTCGTTGCCGGCGAAGTGGTGTAGCCGTGCGAGTTCGGCAGCGAGCGTCGCTGTGTTTGCGCCGGCAGCATCTCCGGCTAGCACGGCGTATGCCTCCTCGCCGATCGTGACGGCCTCGTCTGTGCGTCCGAGCGCCAACAGGGCTCGGGCGAGCCCGGCCGCCGCCCGCGCGGCCCCGTGGGTGTCGCCGACGCCAGCGTACAGCTCGCGCGCCTGCGCGAGCAGCCGCTCGCTCTCGTCGAGGCGTGAGCCCTGCCGGGCCATCGTCCCGGCGCGCTCGAGCAGCTCCGCCTGTCCAGCTGGCGTCTCGGCGAGCGCCGCCGCGCTCTCGAATGCCCGTTGGGCCGCGTCGGCGGCGGCGAGGGAGGCGGCGCGCTCGCCGGCGCGCTCGAGCCAGGCGCGCGCCTGCGCCCTGATCGGGAGGGCATCGTCTGCATTCTCGTCGGCCCGGGCCGCGTCGAGGTAGTGGGCCGCGATCACCTCTGCGATCTCGTCCGGGTCGATCCCGGCCTCCTCGGAGAGGTAACGCGCCGCGGCGACGTGCTTCGCCTTGCGGTCGTTGCGCGACAGCGTGTCGTAGGCGACCCGCTGCACGAGCGCCTGGAGGAATCCGTACTGGCCCCGCTCGGGCGAGCGCGGGTCGGTGTCGAGCACGAGGAGCTCCTTGCGGACGAGCGAGGCGAGAAGGTCGTTCGCCTCCTCGCCGCCGGAGAGCGCGGCGAGCCCTCGCGCGGAGAATGTCTTGCCGAGTACGGCGGCATCCTGCAGGCAGCGGCGCTCCGGCTCGGGAAGGCCGTCGAGTCGGCTCGCGATCAGCGCCTGCAGGGTCTCGGGGACAGCGAGCGCGTCGAGGTCACCGACGACGCGGTAGCCGGCCTCGCCCGGCTCGAGCAGACCCCGGTCGATCAGCATCCGCACCGTCTCCACTGCGTACAGCGGGATGCCGTCCGCACGGTCGCGGATTCGGGCGACGGCGTCGTCGGGCAGGCCGGGTACGAGGCCGCGCAGCAGCGCATCGATCGCCTCACCGGGCAGCGGCTCGAGCTGGAGCGACGTGAAGCTGCGCATGCCCGCGCCCCAGGTCGGGTGGCGGTCCGTCACGTCCGGGCGTGCCAGCGTCAACACGAACACGGGGAACGCCCGTGACCACTCGAGCAGGTACTCGAGGAACTCGATCAGAGAGGCGTCGGCCCACTGGATGTCCTCGAACACCATGATCACCGGGTGCTGCTCGGCCATCCGCTCGATGAACAGCCGCCAGCCGGAGAAGAGATCCTCGCGGTCGGGCGCGACGCGATCTGTCAACCCGAGCAGGTGCTGGAGGCGCGGTTCCACGAAGGCGCGGTCGGTTGGATCGGGGACGATCTCGTCCAGGACGACGCCGAGCTTTGCGAGCGCACCCTCAGCCGGTTCGTCTTCCGCAATCCGGGCGCGCATCCGGATGATCTCGGCGAGCGCCCAGTACGCGACCCCATCCCCGTAGGAGAGGCAGCGGCCCCTGTGCCACCACGCGTCCTGCGCCAGTCCGTCGATGTACTTCTCGAACTCCCAGGTGAGGCGCGACTTGCCAATGCCTGCCACGCCGATCACCGACAGGAGGTGCGCCCGCCCCTCGTCGGCCGTCGCATGGAACACGTCCTTCAACAGACGCAACTCGCGGTCGCGGCCGCTGAACGGCGCCTCGAGGCCCGCCGACCGTCCCCCTCCGCCCCGGTTGGCGACGACCCGCAACGCCTGCCACAACGGCACCGGCTCGGCCTTGCCTTTCATCTCGTGCTCGCCCGCGTCCCCGTACGCAATTGCGGCCTCGGAAGAGCGCCTCGTCGCCTCTCCCACGAGCACCGTGCCCGGCTCGGCCGCCGACTGGATCCGGCTCGCGGTGTTGACGAGGTCACCCGCGACCATTCCCTGGTCGGAAGCGCCCAGAGTTACGGCCGCCTCGCCCGTGAGCACGCCTGCGCGCGCCTTGAGCGCAGGGTTCAGCGAAGGCACTGCGGCGACGAGCTCGAGTCCTGCCCGGACGGCCCGTTCCGCATCGTCTTCGCGCGCCACGGGGGCACCCCAGACCGCCATCACTGCGTCACCGATGAACTTCTCGACGGTGCCGCCGTAGCGCTCGATGATCGTGCGGCAGGTGTCGAAGTATCGGGTCAGGAGCTCGCGGGTGTCCTCGGCGTCTCGTCCCTCGGAGGCGGCCGTGAACCCGACCAGGTCGGCGAAGAGGACCGAGACGAGCCTGCGCTCCGAAACCGGCTCCTGTCCTGGCCGCTCGTGGAGTGGCGCCTGTGAACCGGCAACCTGTGGAGCTGTAACAGCCCCGCACTCGGAGCAGAACTTGGCGCCGGCCACTAGGGGCGCAGAGCACGACGGGCACATCCGGGCGAGTGTCGCTCCGCACTCGGAGCAGAACTTCGCCCCGACCGCGTTCTCTGTCCCACAAGCGTCGCAGTGCATAGTGCCGACTTTACTTCGCGGGGCGCCCGAACGGGCATGTCTCGGAAGGGCACTACAAAAAGCGAGAAGAAAGCGCTACAATTTAGGCATGGATGTCGGCATTCGAGAGTTGCGCGCAGGTCTGAGCCGCTACGTCGGGCGCGTGAAGCAGGGCGAGGAGATCGTCGTCACCGACCACGGAAAGCCCGTTGCGCGCCTGGTGCCGATGAACGGCGAGCGCAAGCGTGACCGGCTGATTCGCGAGGGCGTTCTCATCCCGGCAAGAAATCCCAAGGGTCGACTACCGGAGCCGATCAGGACGACGCACGACGTGAGGTTGAGCGAGATCGTGCTCGAGATGCGCGACTGAGCACGTACTACGACACCTCGGCCTTCGTCAAGCTCGTGCTGCCTGAGCTCGGTTCCGCTCATGTTGGTCGGACCTGGGAGCTTGCCTCGAGCTGTCACTCGTCTGTTGCGTTGCTAGCGGAGGCGCGCGCAGCGCTGGGCCGAGCGCGACGACTCGGCCGGCTGACCGACGACGAGCATGCGACCGCAGTTCGGGTCTTGCTCGACCGGTGGGCCGAGGTCGAGGGCCTCGAGTTGACCGAGCCACTCGCCCACCGCGCGGGTGAACTGGCCGAGATCTGCGGCCTTCGTGGCTACGACGCGATCCACCTGGCATCGGCGGAGGCGATCCTGGACGAAGGCGACCTCATGGTCGTCTCCGATACCCGCCTCGCCGACGCTGCGGCCTCGATCGGAATCGAAGCTCTTGTCCCCGCTGAGCCGTAGCCCGCGAGCTACGCTCGCCGGGTGAGTGAGAAGCCTTCCAAGCCGGGTGCGATCGCCGACACCGAGGCGTTCAGCGGCTCGGATGCTGCGCAGGCGCGGGTTCGGAGGTGGTGGCGTCTCGTGCCGCGGGTGTTGACTCGGCCGGTTGAGGTCTTCGTGGCGCTGCGGGAGGACGACGAGACCGATGTTGAGGCACGTTCCGAGCCGATTCTCGCGATCGTCATCGTCGCCGGGATGGCCGGCATCCTCCTCACCCCCGCGTGGGGCACGCTCCTCGACGAGGAGTCTCTCGACTGGCTCGTGCTCGCCGTCGTCACGTTCATCGGCGGGCTGCTCTATGGCGCAGCCGGCTACTTCCTGCTCGGCCTCGTCGTGTGGCTCGGCGCCCGGGGCGTTGGCGTCGACACGCATGCGAGGAAGGCGCGCCAGATTGTCGGGTTTGCGGCCCTCCCGCTTGCACTCTCGATCGTGATCACGCTGCCGGCAATTGTGCTGGCGTTCGGCAGCGACTGGTTCAGGACGGGTGGCTCGGACGACGGCAGTGGGCGCGTCATCGTGGTCTCGGTCGGGCTGGCGTTCGCGCTGTGGTCGCTCGGGCTGCTCGCCGTCGGCCTGCGGACGACCTTCGAGCTGCCGTGGCGCGGCGTGATCGGGGCGTTGGCGCTCGCGGGCGTCATCGTTGCGGCGATCGCCGTCGTGCCCTCCGCGCTCTGAGGGCGCGTTGTCGTAGGGCGACGCGGAGCGTCGACCGCTGGCCGCGTCGGGCCGTGGCGCTCCGCGGCGGGCCGTGGCGCTCCGCGGCGGGCCGTGGCGCTCCGCGGGCGAGGCTCTGCCTCGCTGGGGCTCGGCGACGCCTCGCCCCTACGGGATCGGCGCGCTTGCGAGCTCGGCCTCGAACACCGCGAGCTCGTCGGCCGGCATCCCGTAGGTGTGTACCTCCTCGGGGAAGCGTCGCGCCCGGACGTCGCCGACATACGCCTCGACCGCGCGCTGGATGTCGACTGCGAGATTCGCGTACTGCTTCACGAACCGCGGCGCGTGACCGTCATACAGGCCGAGCAGGTCGTGCCAGACGAGAACCTGGCCGTCGACGCCGGCGCCCGCACCGATCCCGATCGTCGGGATCGCGAGCAGCTCCGTGATTCTGGCGGCGACGGGGGAGGGGACTGCTTCCAGCACGACCGAGAAGCAGCCGGCGGCCTCGAGAGCGAGCGCGTCGCGCACGAGCTGCGCCGCCTTCGCCGCCGTGCGGCCCTGTGCCTTGAAGCCCCCGAGCGCGGTAGCCGATTGCGGGGTCAGGCCGATGTGCCCCATCACGGGCACCCCGGCACCGACGATGACGTGCACACGTGAGAGCATCGTGCCCGCTCCCTCGATCTTGACGGCGTCGGCGCCGGCGTCCTTGACGAAGCGAATCGCGTTCGTGACGGCAAGCTCGTCAGACACCTGGAAGGAGCCGAACGGCATGTCGGCGACAATGAGAGGCCGGCGTGCGCCGCGCGTCACCGCGCGCGTCAACACCAGCATCTCCTCCATCGTCGCCGGGACCGTCGAGTCGTGCCCCAGTACCGTCATCGCGGCGGAGTCGCCCACGAGGATCACGTCGGCACCGGCCACGTCGGCAAGCCGGCCGGACGGGGCGTCGTACGCGGTGATCATTGCGATCGGCGAGCGACTCTCCTTCATCGCGACGAGATCGGTGATCGGCAACTTGCCGGGCGCGGTGGCGCCGTGACCTGAGGTGCGGGGACGGGTGCTCATGAGGCCTCCAGACTCCCAAGAGGGATGTTGTCGATCAGGCGGGTTGAGCCGACGCGCACCGCGGCGGCGAGGACGGGGGGGTCGAACGGGGCGATCTCGACGTAGTCGATCTCGAGTCCATCGAGGAGCGCGCGGGCTTGCTCGGGGTCGCGGGTCGCAAGCGCCCGCGGCAGCGCGAGGGCACGGTCGCGGTCGGCGGCGGAGAGGAGCCCGTTGCGGGACGAGAGCGCGAGGCCGTCCTCGTCCCTCACGGTCGGGAGATCCCGCAATTCGAGCTCGAGTGCCAGATCGGCGATCAGGCGCCGCAGGACTGCCACCTGCTGCGCGTCCTTCTGACCGAAGTAGGCGACATCGGGGCGCACGATCGTGAAGAGCTTCAGGCAGACGGTCGCAACTCCCCGAAAGTGGCCCGGCCTGTGTTCGCCCTCGAGCACGGCCCCGATCTCCGTCACGTCCACCCACGTCTGGAATCCAGGCGGGTACATCTCCTCCGCGGTGGGAGCAAACACGAGGTCGACGCAGGCTCCCGCTGCAGCGACCAGGTCTTGTGCCTCGTCCCGCGGATAGCCGTTCAGATCGCCCGGCTCCCCGAACTGGGCCGGGTTGACGAACAGGCTCATCACGACGGTCGAGCACTCCGCGCGGGCCGCAGCGAGCAGCGAGAGGTGCCCGGCGTGCAGTGCTCCCATCGTGGGGACGAGGCCGATCGTGCCGTCGCGACACGGCTCGAGCGCCGTCCGGATGTCGGCGATCGTCCGGCACACTCTCATGCGACGGCCACCGTTGCGTCGGCGAGCACGCGGTACATGGCCTCGAGCTCGGGGCGGGTCGCCCGGATCGCACCCAGGTGACGCTCGACCGTCTCCCAGTCTCCGCGCTGGATCGGGCCCGTGAGCTCGAAGCCGTTCTCGATCGTTCTCGTCATCAGCGGATCGAGTGCCTCGGGGGGCGCACCTGCCGCTTCGAGCAGCGACCCCGCCGCGTGGCGGAGCGTGACGAGATAGTTGGAGGCGATCGCCGCTCCTGCGTGGTAGGCGGCGCGATTCTCGTCGAGCAACGGGAAAGGGCGGAGACCGAGCGTCTCGGCGAGCCAGTTGGCAACGGCCCGCGCGTCGTCGCTCTCGGCCGTGACTGCCGCCCAAGCGCCGTCGAGCTGCTCGGGCCCCCGCCGCAGCGTGAACGTCTGCAGGGGATGAACGCTGAAGCGCTTTGCGTGTGGGGCGAGCTCCGCGAGCGGCGTTGCCCCGCTGACGTGGGCGACCCATGGCCCCGGGACGACGGCGGCGGCAGCCTCACCGATCACTCTGTCGGGAACGCAGAGAACCACCAGCTCAGGGTCTTGCCGATCGAGCGTGATCCCGCGCTCGACGAGGCGCGCCGAAACCGCCGAGCCGACCCGGCCGCTGCCGATCACGTTGACGCTCCCGATCATGTTCTTCGTGCTCCAGTTCCGAGGGGATACCGGGCCTTGGTGAAGTGTAACGATCAGGGGCGGTGATTCCGTCCCGGCGGCCAGACGATCGTGGGCGCTCAGGCAGGGACGACCGTCACGGGAATGCCGTTGAGAACGGCGTTCCCCGACAACGGATCGACCACTGACGCATCCGTGAGGACGTTCACGTTGACGCCGGCGTGACCGGCGGCGAAGGCCTGCTGGGTTCCTGGGAGGCCGTGACCCCACCCGTACGGGATACACACGACGCCCGGCATGATCGCGTCGGTGAGCACGACCGGGACGTCGATCGAGCCGGCCGCCGAGCTCACCCTGGCGGTGGCCCCGTCCACGAGACCCAGTCTGCCCGCGTCGTCCGGGTGAACTTGGGCGACGCAGCTGTCCTTTCCCCGCACGAGGACGGGCACGTTCTGCGTCCACGAGTTGGCCGTCCGTAGCTGGCGGCGGCCGACCAGCACCATGCCGCCCGCGGCCGTGGTGTCGAGGGCACTGGCATCGAAGGCGCGCTCGAGCCGGGTCAGGTCGGCGATCAGAGAGGGCGGAGCGAGCTCGACCTCCCCGGATTCCGTCGCCAGCGCATCCGGGAGCCGCGGCTCGAGGGGGCCGAAGTCGATCCCGTGCGGGTGGCGCTCGAGCAGTGCGAGGGAGACGCCGTCTGGCGTTACTCCGAAACCGTCGCCACGATGCCCGGTTCGGAGCATCAGGTCGAGCAGCCGCTCCTCGACCGGCCGGTCGCCCAGGGCGCGCTCGATCTCGGCGGCATCGCGGCCGTGGATCGGTGACGTCGGGTCGTCAACCGCCTTCGCGATCTCGGCTGCGAGTGTCGCGGTGGCGAGTGCGGCCGGATCGGCCTCTGCGCCCAGTCCGGCGGCGATTGCGGCGAGCCGCACCAGGATCTCGAACTCGGACGGCGATCCCGGCTCGCGCTCGAACACGGCAGGCGAGAAGTCGGAGACGTTGCGCACGGACAGTGCGGTGAACGCGAGGTCGTAATGCGACTTCTGCAGAACGGAGGGTGGCGGCAGGATCACGTCTGCATGCCGCGTCGTCGCGTTCAGGTACGGGTCGACGGAGACCATCAGGTCGAGCCCGGCGAGCAGGCCGTCGAGGCGTCCAGCGTCGGGCGTGGTCAGCGCCGGGTTGCCGGCGATCGTCAGCAGCGCCTTCACCTGCCCGTCGCCGGGCGCCTCCATCTCGTCCGCGAGCGTCGCCACCGGCAACTCGCCCAGAGACTCGGGGAGGCCGCGGACGCGGCTGTGCCAGCGGCCTGTCTGGAATGTCCGCGCCGGACGCCGTGGTCGCTCGTGAGCTGCGTGGGGGAACATCGCGCCGCCGGGCCGGTCGAGGTTGCCGGTGAGGACGTTGAGGACGTCAACGAGCCAGGCGGCCAGGGTGCCGTACACCGTCGTGTGAGTGCCGATCCGGCCGTAGACCACGGCCGTCGGCGCCGCGGCGAGTTCCCGCGCGAGTGAGACCACCGCGTCGGCAGGGACGCCCGTGAACGATGCGACACGCTCCGGCGTGAAGCCGGCCACGGCGCCCTCGACCAGGTCGATCCCGGTGACGGCGTCGGCAAGCACGCCCGGGGCTGCGAGGCCTTCAGCGAACAGCGTGTGCGCGATCCCGGCGAGCAAGGCAGCATCGGTCCCGGGCCGGATCGTCACGTGGAGGTCGGCACGCTCGGCCGTCCGCGTCCGTCGCGGGTCGACGACGACGACGCGGCCGCCGCGACGGCGGATCGCCTCGAGCCGGCCGGGCCAATCGGGTGCGGTTGCGAGGCTGCCGTTCGACTCGAGCGGGTTCGCACCCAGGAGCAGCAGGAAGTCGGTGCGGTCGAGATCGGGCACAGGGATAGCGAATGGATGGCCGTACAGGAGGCCGCACGCGACGTGCTTCGGCATCTGATCGACAGTCGAGGCCGAGTAGATGTTCCTCGTGCGGAGGGCCTTGACGAGAGGACGGATCGCAAGCGTGTTGGCGAAGTTGTGCGCGTTCGGGTTGCCGATGTACACGGCGACGGCATCCGGGCCGTGCGTTGCGACGAGGGTCGTGAGCCGGCGCGCGACCTCGGCGAACGCCTCCTCCCAGGTCGCCTCTACATGCTCTCCGTCGCGGCGCACGAGCGGGCGACGGAGACGGTCGGGGTCGTCGTGCAGGGCGCCGAGCGTCGATCCCTTCGGGCAGATGAACCCCTTCGAGAACGGGTCCTCCGCGTCGCCGCGGATTCCAGTGACGTGGCCGTTCTCGGTCTCGATGCGGAGGCCGCAGGTCGCTTCACAGAGGGGGCACGTCCTGAACGCCACACGCTTCGCCATGTGCGGACCATACAACCGGCCCGCCTCGTGTCGCCTGCCGGCGTGGAGACTCGGCGACGTCGGAGTCAGCCGACGCGACGGCGGAGCCGGTCCCTGACGGTCGGCCACTCATCGTCGACGATGCTGTACCAGGCGGAATCGCGGTTCTCGCCGGCGCGCACCAGCATGTGCTTGCGATGGATTCCCTCGAACTGAGCCGGCAGCCCCTCGAGCGCCGGGCGCGCCCGTTCGTTCAGCGCGTCGGTCTTGAATTCGACCCGTCGGCAGCCGAGAGCCTCGAACGCATGCTCGAGCTGCAGGAGCTTCGCCTCCGTGTTCGCGCCCGTGCCCCAGGCCGCCGGCGCAAGCCAGGTCCAGCCGATCTCGAGGCTCCCGTGCTCGGGACGCAGAGCCAGGTACCGGGTTGATCCGACCGCCGCACCGGTCTCCTGGAGGACGGTCGCGAATGCCAGTTCGAGACCTACTTCGGTGCGCTCGAGCGCTCCCTCCAACCACTCCTGCCACTCCTCGCGCGTGCTCGGTTGGACGATCGGTAACCAGCGCCAGATGCGTGGATCCCGTGATGCCTCGTAGAGGTCGTCGGCGTGCTGTGGCCCGAGCGGCTCCAGCCGCACGATCCGGCCCTCCAGCGTCGGTGTCGTCCATCGCTCCACGCGTGCGGGACAGTACACTCGAGCCATGCCGATCTACGAATACGCCTGCATGGAGTGCGAGGATCATTTCGACGAGCTCGTTCGCAGCGACGACCAGGTCATCACCTGCCCTTCGTGCAACGCGACCGACGTGTTGAAGCAGATCTCGGCCTTCGCGGTCCACGGTGCGTCTGCGAAGCCGTCGTTCGGTGGCTCGGCGGGTGGCTGTTGCGGCGGCGGCTGCGGCTGCGGCTGAGGCCTGCATAGCTTCCGGTGAAAAGCCGTACCGGAAGCTACGCAGGCTCCGGGGTTGCCCGCTCCGTCCCCTGTCGCCCATCCGGTGAGCCGCCTACACTGGCCGCTCGATGGATGCCGCGAATCGTGCCGAGGCTCTCGCTGCCTACGCGACCGAGACAGCAGGCTGTGTCCGCTGCCCGCTAGCCGAGACGCGCACGCAGGTCGTGTTCGGCTCTGGAAACCCCGACGCCGAGCTGATGCTCGTCGGCGAGGCGCCCGGGTTTCACGAGGATCAAGGCGGCCTGCCGTTTGCCGGGCAGGCAGGTGAACTGCTTGGACGGCTGCTCGCGGGCATCGGTCTCGGCCGCGACGACGTGTATCTCGCGAATGTGCTCAAGTGCAGGCCGCCGCAGAACCGCGACCCGCTCGAAGAGGAGATCGCGGCCTGCGAGCCGCATCTGTCCCGCCAGATCGAGCTCGTGCGACCCCTCGTCGTGGCAACCCTGGGAAACTTCGCGACCGAGCTCATCTCCGGCCGGTCGTTCGGGATCACCCGGGTCCACGGCCAGGAGCATGAGCTGACGCTTGGTGGGACGAGCGTCCTCCTCTACCCGCTGTACCATCCTGCGGCGGCCCTCTACACGCCCTCGATGCTGCAAGCCCTGGAGGACGACTTCTCGCGACTTCCGGGGCTCCTGAGCCGGGCGACACCCGTGCCGGCGCCCTGCCCGCAACGGTCTGTCGTCGCGCAGCCGGAGCACCGTGAGGCCCCCGAGGACGCGGAGCTCGCTGAGGACGCCGCGGTGGCGGCCGGGGCGACGCAGCTCGGCCTCTTCTGAGCTCGTGATCGCGCGCACCACGCTGTCGGCGTCCGAGACAGAGGCGTTCGGCGCTCAGCTCGCCGGGCTCCTCCGACCCGGCGACGTCGTCCTCGTCCGCGGTGAGCTCGGTGCAGGCAAGACAACCCTCGTCCGGGGAGCCTGCCGGTCTCTTGGCATCGAGGAGCCCGTGACGAGCCCCACGTTCACGATCGGGCATCTTTACCAGGGAACGACGGTGGTTGCCCACCTCGATCTCTACCGCTTCGTCGGGATCAGCGCTGCGGAGTGGGGTGACCTCGAGCCG
>Ga0315273_10009781_pt1 | contig 12193 bp, 5 predicted proteins | sample YL17G02_0_MG_FD_205753 | JGI IMG/M metagenome (GOLD analysis project Ga0315273, IMG submission 205753) | Sediment microbial communities from Yellowstone Lake, YNP, Wyoming, USA - YL17G02_0 | ecosystem: Environmental > Aquatic > Freshwater > Lake > Sediment | place: USA: Wyoming | collected... | reverse complement strand
TGATGAGTGCAATGATACACAGTTCACGAAGCGATTGTCGGCGAAGTTAACAAAGCTTAACGCTTCCTGGCCCTCATTGTTCATGGTACGTTCATACCTTGCGCGCATACTCACAATGTAAGGGCCCATCTGACTCTGGAGGCAGAGTCTATGTCCGAGCAGATGCGGGAACTGGCAAGACCCCGGGCGGGGAGACCCCGCCCCTACAAGGCGAACGCGGGCGGTGTAGAGGCGAGGATTCCTCGCCCATCGATGCCCCGCTCCTCCCAGGGCACCATCCGGCCCATCGCCATTTCCGGCAATGAGATGGCCGGCTGCCATCACCGTCACATCACGCAATCGGTGTCCCGTTCGTCGCCGCTTCGGCGATCGTCAAGGGCTTTCGAGGCGCGCAGGCAATCGTTCGTCAAACGCGCACTGCTGTAGGCTGTGCCCAGAAGGACGGCCATGTATGTGCGGCCATGAATGAATTCACGGCCTGATAGCACAAAACCTGCTGAAGCAGGTTCGGGGCGCGGGGCACGCTGTTAGCCAGCCGGCTTCAGCCGGCTTGGATTATCAGACGCCGAATTCATTCGGCGGCGCTTTTGTGCAATCGGTAGCTCAGAAGGAGGCAGTAACCATGAACCCCACCCATTCGACACCCCGGATTTCTCGCATCGTCTTGCTCTCGCTTTTCGTCGCCATGCTGGCTTTGACCGCCGTCGCCGGCGTCAATGCAGCGCCGCGCGGGCATGAACCTGCCGCCCAACCGCTGGTGACGGTGACCGTGCCCGGCACGGCCGACCCCTGGCTGGCGGGCATGCCTCCAGGGTCCACGGCGTCGGGGGGCGACGTGGTGCCGGCGCAGTCCCCGGTGGAGGTGCCAGGGCTGGACCTCGGAGCCGGCGGCTTCCTGACGTTCAGCGGAGCCACCGGCGGCGTCAGCAACGAGGCGGGTTGCCCCCCCACTTGCTACCCTATTGACGGCGGCGCACACCCCAAGTTTGGGGCGATCTTCTTCCCTCACTGGGCTGGAGCGGAGAACGGCATCGCCACAGTGACGGCACCGATGAATGCGCTCGTCGGAGTCATCCTGGGTGAAGGCCAACCCAACCTATCGCCGGCCCCGGAGAGTCTCGACTTCCAGTCGCTCGGCCGTGATTTCCTAACGCTCTCACCGAAACTCAAGCAAGTGTTCTTCATCGGTGACGGGCTGACCTCAACGGGCGCCGTGCAGCATTTCAACGTCCCCGCTGGTGCCACGCGCCTCTTCCTCGGGACGATGGACAATAACAACTGGTTCGACAACAGCGGATCGCTGAGCGTGCGGGTGGCAGCCACCCCCCGCGGTCCGTGCAGCACCTGGGACCTGGCAGCCGACTTCCGTACCTCCCCCAATCAGGAGAACCCCAGCCGAGACTCCTGTGCAAACCCGGGCGTGTGGTACTACATGGAAGGTCCGGAGAACCGGGACCCATTGGTTTATCGGCTCCTGCCCAACTACGCATGGGACCCGTATTGCGCTGAGCTACGAGGTTGGCGGGACTCAAACAGCGATCAGATTCCACACGTGTCTTATAACTCGCTGGATACCCCGCTGGGGTGCAATGGGTTCCAACTCGTGCCGCCTCACACCGTCTTCGTGAATCCGGCCACGGGGACCATGGCCATCGTTGGCTGGCACAGCCCCATTGACGGACCCGTCTCCATCACCGGCTCCGCCACGGACGTCGACAACAGGAGCATTGGTGGCATCCTGTGGTTCATCGACAGGGGCTCAACCAGCCTGGCATCCGGGGCCGTACCGGAAGGAGGCCGGCAAGACTTCAGAGACGGTACCGGCGGCAGCGCGTTGAGCCGCGTCGAGGTGCATAAAGGCGAGTACCTCTACTTCATCGTGCATGAAGGCCAGGTGTCTACCCACGATACCACGGCCCTGGTCGTCACCATCAAGCAGCTCGAACCGGTCCTCCTCGAGCCATCCTCGCAGACCCGGCAGGGCGGCCGCGGCGAGCGCGTCACCTTCGAAGAGACCCTGACCAACCTCACCGGCGCCAGTGACAGTTTCACTCTCACGCTGCAGAGCGGCGCCTGGGCAAGCTCCCTTACGGCTAATCGGGTCGGGCCTCTGGCGAGCGGCGGATCGATAACCTTAACAGCCTCCATCACCGTGCCGGCGGGCGCCGCCTGGTACAGCACCGACGTGGCAACGGTAACAGCCATCTCGGCCAGCCAGCCGGCGGTCTACAGCGACACGGCCAGGCTCACCGCACAGGCCTATGCGCCGCCCTCCATCGGGGTTTCGCCCGCGGCGCTGACCAGCAGCCAGGCCATCAACGAGATCGTCACAAAGCCCCTCACGATCGGCAATGGCAACGGCGTGACTCTGACGTTCGACGCGACGAGCCTGCCTGCCCTGGACCCCGTGCTAATGCTGCACCTGGACGAGCCGGCCGGCGCCACGACATTTCACGACGATTCCGGAAACGATCTCAACGGCACGTGTGTGGGCGCGTCCTGCCCGACAGCGGGTGCCGCCGGGAAGGCCGGATATGCGGCGAAGTTCGACGGGAGCGACGATTATATCAAGATCGGTTCGCCTGTGCCCCCGGCGCTGCAGCTTCAGAATGAGCTGAGCCTGGCAGCCTGGATCTATGTGACCGGCTATCCTGCCTACGACACGGTGGGGATCGTCGCTGCCGAGAACGATACGACCCAGCAAGGGTACGGGATGCGCCTTGATGGGCGGACGAACTCGGACGGCCAGCCATGCCCGCCGGGCCACATCCATTTTCAGATCCTCGGCTCGGGCCAGCACGCGACGAACTCGAACTCCCAGGTCCCGTTGAACCAGTGGGTTCACGTCGTCGCGGTGCGAAAGGCCAATGAGGACGGCCGCATCTACTACAACGGGGTGCTGCAGCCCTCCACCAGCGCGCCCTGGTCCGGCTCGATCGGCTATGACAGCGTCGAAATGGACGTCGGCAGGGAAGGGAGTTATGCCAACCGAAATTTAAGCGGCATGATCGACGAAGTGGCCGTTTTCACCCGGGCCTTGTCCACCCAGGAGGTCGAGGCGCTTTACCTGAGCACCGGCAAAGGAAAGGCGGTTCCCTGGTTGGCCACGGACCCCGTCTCCGGATCGGTAGCGAGCCAGAGTGCAGTGCCGGTGAACGTAACGTTCGATGCGACCGGGATGCAGCCGGGCCGCTACAACACCGAAATCAAGGTCCGGAGCAACGACCCTGTCCGGCCTTCGATCTCCGTGCCGGTGACGATGGAGGTGCACGCCACCGCCACCATGGGCTGGGTGCAGGGGACCGTCACGGACGCAGGGACCGGGGTTCCTCTGACCGCGACGATTGCCGCCGTGGGCCGCGCCATCACAACAACGACGGGCGTGGACGGCAGTTACAAGCTGTGGCTGGAGCAGGGCTCGTACTCCCTGCAGGCCGCCGCCTCTGGCTATCTGACCCAGACGGCAGCCGTGGATGTTGTCGCCCAGCAAGGCCTCACGCGGAACTTCGCCCTGGAGCTGAATGCGCCGCGCCTGGGGATTACTCCGCGCAGCCTCGATGTGACGCAGCACGCCGGCGACGTCACCACCCGCACCCTGACGATCAGCAACACTGGCATTGCGCCGCTGAGCTTCGAGATCACCGGCACTTTGCCGGTTTCCGACGACTTCAACACGGACAGCGGCCTGTGGGAGTACCGGGGCAACGCCTACCGTGATCAGGCCGGCGGATCCCTCGTCCTGACCACGCCTTCCTCGCAGCAAGCCGGAGTCGCGTGGCTGAAGTCGGAAGTGCGCGCGCCGTTCGAGGCGCAGTTCCGCTTCCTGAGCGGCTGGTCCGACGGGCTCGTCTTCTTGTTCTACAAGGACAGCAACTACGTGCCTGACATTGGAGGTTGCCTGGCCTTCGGCCAAGGCCGCGGGCCCACTCCCGCTGATACATGCCGGGCGCCTGGATATGGAATCGAGTTCGACGGCATCATCAACAGCGACGCTCTGGACCCCCCTGACGAGCACATCGCACTGATCAAGGACTCCGTCTTGAACCACATCGCCTGGGTTGCGGACCAGCGGGTATCGGACGACCAATGGCACGCGGCCCAGGTCGAGGTAACGACTGATTCGGTGAAAGTCTTCGTCGACGGCGGGCAGGTCCTAAGCTGGCAGGGTGCGCTGGATCTGACCCACGGCCGGCTGGGCTTCTCCGGCGCGACCGGGGACTTCACCGGCTGGCACCGGATCGACGACTTCCGCCTGGAAACCTCGGGCGCGCTGACGGATTGGCTCAAAGTTGCGCCGCGCAGCGGGACGGTTGGCCCGCGCGAGAGCCTGCCCATCACGGCCACCTTCGACGCCAAGGGCCTGCTGTATGGCAACTTCCTCGCCCACATAGTGGTGGCGTCCAACGACCCGAGCACACCCACGGCGATCGTCACCGCGACGATGGTCGTCGAGCCGCGGCGGGTGGCCATGCCGCTCGTCTTGCGACGCTGGCCGCCCTACCCGGGCGAGCCCACCCTGAACCCGATCAGCCCAACCGGCTTCAACAGCTATGAAGTCTCCTGGACCGCGGCCGAGCTGGCTACGTCCTATGCCCTGCAGGAGGACGCCGAGGGCGCCTTCCCCAATCCGCGGCTGGTGTACGCCGGGCCCGCCACATCCTGGCAATCCGGCGGCAAGGCGCCGGGCCGATACTGCTACAAGGCCCAGGGGCTGAACGCCTATGCGATGGGCCCGTGGTCCAACCAGCGCTGCGTCGAGGTCGTCCAGTTGCAGGACAACTTCTCGAATCCCAAGAGCGGTTGGGAGGTCTCCGACGACGCCATCGCCAGGCTCCGCTATCTCAACGGCGAATACCAGGTGTTGGTGAAGCAGGCCGACTACACGGTGGGCGCCACCCGCGACTTCGGCGAAAACAACTACTCGGTCGAAGTCGACGGCCGGGCCGTGAGCCATCTCAACGGTGCCTACGGCCTGATCTTCAGCCGTACCGGCGGCGGCTTCTATCTCTACTGGGTCGACGACGGCGCCTTTGGGCTGTGGCGGCTGGATCGCGCCCAGGGAGCCTGGACGACGCTCATCGACTGGACCCCCTCCGCGGCCATCCGCCCGGGCAACCAGGTCAACCGGCTGCGGGTGGTCCGGCAGGGCTCGGCCATCATGCTGTATGCCAATGGCGATGTTGTGGGCAAAGCGGACGACGGGACCTACATCTCGGGGGAGGCCGGCATGGCGGCCGGCGCCGGCGCCGCTGACTTCGACTCGCGCTTCGACAACTTCCAGATCAACTACGTCTCGACTGCGGCGGGGCAGGCGGTGCCTCAAGGCCTCCTGGAGGGTGCGAGCGCGGGGACGGGGGCTCACGAGGAGGCGCTGCCGATGGAGCATCATCTGCCGTCCAGATAGACGAAACGCAGGGTGATCTCTCACGCGAGGCCCCGCAGGGGGAGCTCCGCCGAGAAGGCGGGCACTCCCTCCGGGGCTTTGCCATGGGGTGAGAGGGCGAACACCGCCAGTGGTGGTCTAGCCCACGCTGCATCGACGGCGAAGTGGCCTCTTGACCTCAGCCGCCCGACGGGGATGGGCGCCTCTAGGCACGATGCCCAACTGCTATCGCAGGCGCCCCCGCTCAGGCTCAGCGCTTGGCGCATCACCCGCGGAAGCTCACCGCACACTCTACCAAATCATGGCTGCGAGAGGTGTCAGGGAACGCGGCGCTGTAGCAGGACGAATACCGCGCCCGTGGCGACCGCTGCCACGAGGAGCGCCAACCCGCTTCCCAGGATAAGCCCGCGTGACATGTCCTGAACGCTCGCCGGGTCAGCGGCTGCCTGTAAGGTCTGCCCGAGGGCGAGGATGGGCGCGCTGGTGGGGCGAGCAGTGCCTGCGGTCAAAGACACCACCGCCGGCGATGGACTTGCGTCTGGGGTGGCAGTCGGGGATGAGACGGCCGCGACCTCGGGATGAGTGGGCGCCTCAGTTGCAGCGACCGAGGCTGGTGTTTGCGTTAGCGTTGGGGGCAGCCGAGCGGATGAGGCCTCCGCGGTTTCCGGCATCGTCACCATGGCGGGCGCGGAACCGGTGGGAGAGGGCCCGCTGATGGGTGGGCTCTCCGTAGCGGTCGCTGCCGGCGGCATCTCCGTATCTACGGCTGCCGGTGCCGTGACCTGTTGCGGACGATGGGTCGCCGTTGGGACGGCGGTCTCAGGCGGCCGGCTAGTTGCAGTTGGCGGAACCGGCGCCGGCGTCCACGTCGATGTCGTAGGCGGCGCGCCTGCCAGAGCCGTCTGTACGCGAATGTTGAGCAGCACTACGGCATCACTCTTGAACGGATAGCTATCGCGCCACTCCCCGCGGGCCTCGGCAACCTGCGCTTTATCTCCGTTGACGTAGAACTCGACCGCGGCATCTTCGACCACCGTTCCTTGCACCAGGAGCTTCGGGTCAAACGTGCCGGGACCGCCATATTTGCCCGCCTCGGTGGTCACCAGGGGGTTGAACGGAATCCCGGTGCGTACGCCGGTGCCGCGCGCCTCAATGACCGTACCGGCGGGCGCAGGTTTGCCGGCGGCGGTGACCTCGCCGTAGAACGCCTGGGGGAAGACCGGCACCTGGGCGAAAGCTGGCTGCACCGCCACCATCCCCAGCAGCGCGGCCAGGGCCAAAGAGAGTGCTGGCGCACTTGCTTGCACGAGTGCACGCACGCGAATGGGCAGCGGGGCTCTTCGGAGCCTGGATGTCAGAAGGTGGAGCAATTCATATCTGGGCATAGGATGACCACCGGTAGGTAGCTGCGCCACGCCCCCGGAATGACATCCGGAGTAGCGCTGGGCGTGGCCGTCGGAGTTGCCGCTATGGTGGCTTCGAGCGTTGCCGAGGCGGTCGCCGTCGCTTCGACTGTCGCCGAGGCCGTCGCCGTGGCAGACGGCGTCAGGGTAGGGGTTGCGGCCGAAGGGTGCTCGGGCGTGGCCGTTGCCGTCGCGGAGGCGGATGGCGTGGGGACCTGCGTCGCGGTCGCGGATACCGTTGGCATTGGGGTGAGCGTCGGCGTCGCAGCCGGCGTCCGCGTTCTCGTGGGAGTTGGCGTCGAGGTTCGCGGGGCCGTGGGAGTCGGGCTGCCCGTGCGGGTCGGAGTGCGGGTCGCCGTTGGGGTTTTCGAGGGGGCTCCCGTCGGCGTGTCTGTGGGCGGGCTTCCGCCCCCACCGGTGCGGAGATTCAACTGGGTGGTCGACCCTGAAGCGTAGGGGTAGGTCCAGGCCCAGGCTCCGCCCGGCGCGGCGCACTGCGCTCTGATACCGTTTACGTAGAACTCAACCGGCGCTCCCGCGGCCAGAGTCCCCTGGACGATGAGGCTGGGATCAAGCGCCAGGGACCCGCCGTGGACTCCCGCCACTGTCGTAGTGATCGGGTTGCCCGCAATTCCGGTCTGTATGCCTTGCCCGCGCGCCTCGACGCTCGAGCCGGCCGGCCCCGGGGCCCCGTCGACCGAGACCTCCCCGTAGAACTTGTGAGGCGGGCCCGGGACGGACAGCGGGGCGTTCTCCCGAGATGCCGCTGAGGACTTCGCCGCGGCAGTCAGCGGTGCCAGTCCGCCGGCCAGGCGGATCACGGCGAGGCACAGGCCAAGGACCAGCATGACGGCGATGGCTCTCAAGGTGCTCCTCCGTTCGAGTGAGCCGGCATACTGATGCCTCATCACCCGAGATAGGGTTGAGCAGGTCAGGATCAAGGGCCGGCTCAACCCTGCTTGGCCGCCGCCGGATGCTCGCTCCGCTCAATGTGCCAGAACCAAGGGCAAGTAGATGAACGAGAGCGCCGGCGTCGCCGTTGGCCTAACTGTGGGCGTCGCGGTAGGCGTCGCCGTGGGGGTGGATGTCTGCGTCGGCGTGCTGGTCGGCGTCGCCGTCTGAGTAGGCGTCTCAGTCGGCGTGCTGGTTGGCGTCGCCGTCTGGGTGGCCGTGGGCGTCGGGGTCCATGCCGCAAGTCCGAAGCTCGCCACCTTCTGAGCCTCGGCGACGACATCTACCGTCACGCTGGTGGGACTCGTGGCGGCATAGCCGGCCGTCTGCGGCATCGTCACCCGGTACTGCCCTGGTGCGAGCCCGAGGAATTGGTAGGCGCCATCGGGTGAGCTGGTCAACGTCGTCAGTGTGGTCGTGTTGGGCAGCGTGAGCGTGATCTGGATGTCGCCCAGGCCGGAAGTTTCGCCGGCATCGCGCGTACCATTGCCGTTGAGATCCAGGAAGACGTAGCCCGCGATATCGCCCGTGGTACGCCGGAACGAGGCGCTGATCGCGTGGTTGGCGGTGACGCCGGTGAAGGTGAAGCTGCTGATCACTCCCTTGGATTGGCCGTCTACCACGACGTTGGCGATGGCATAACCACCGTTGGCGGCGATATTGAACGGTCTGTTGTTGCCTATCAGTACGGAGACGTTCCCCGACGGATTGATCTGGCCGCCAGGCCCCGCTGATCCATTTATGGTGTAGTAGACGTCGGCCCTCAGGTAGACGATACTGACACTCTGCGGCCCAAAGGGAACGCTGGATATGGGCTGAGTCGCGTTCGCGTCGTTGTACATGTGCGCCGCAACGCCGCCGACGCTGAAGACGATCGGGTCGCCAGGCTGGGGCCCTCCATCGCCCGGCACGATGAGCTGGTACAGGTCGTTGGCGAGAACATCTTGGCCAGTGTTCTTGCTGACGGTCCCCTTCCAGGCCCCGCTCGCAGCTCTGGCGGTTACCTGAGTGCCGGCCGGATAGGCCACGCCCGCCATCGTCTTGACGCTGCCGGTGAATGTCTGACCGGTTGTAGGTATAGGATCTGCCCGAGCAGATCCTCCGAGAGCGCACACCAAGCCTAGTACGGTGACACTGGCCAAGAGCCACCGCAGGGTTGGCAGCACCCGGCGGGCTAACGATCGAGTCGAATTCGTAATCATGGGTCGTTTGCCTCCCGATGATCGTAGATGCTTGGCTCCCTTCGGCACTGGCAGAAGCCCATGGACCCCTGCCAGTGCACCCGGTAGCTGCCGTCAAACTGGCCTGGAGGTTTCACTCAGGCCAAACGGATGTCAGGGCAGGATCGTCCCACCCTGGCTCATCGCCAGCCAGTAGCCATTGCCGACATCCATCCCCTGTGGCACAACGTAGTAACCGTTCGCCGCGTCCCACCGGTAGATGGACAGGACATTCTTCAAGTTGGGCCAGCCGAAGTAGTCCGAAAAGGATTCGCTTTGCAGCATGGCCCGGCTTGTGAACCCGATCAGGTTCCAGCCAGCATTGATCGGGTACGCTGGCAGCGGTGAGGGTGGGATGCCAAGCACCGCGCCCTTCACGGCAAGCGTGCCCGGCGCGTTCATCTGGACCCAGTAGCCCTGCCCGTCGACGAAGGTGGTCAGCGAGCCGCCGAACCCGGGCACGTAGGACTTCTGCACCAGCGTGCCGGCCGACCACACGAATGTCACAACCTGCTTCACGGGCAAACCCGCAAAGGCCGCCGAGATGGACGTGTTGTACGGCACCAAGGGCGTGGATATCAGGTTCCAACCAGCCACCAAAGTCAGCCCGAAGGTGTTGCGCACCACGATGTTGTGGCAGGGCGATGGGGCACTATTGCCGGCGACGTCGTAGGCTATGGCCCACATCAGCTGCGGTCCATCCGGTGCCGTGGTGGTGTCCCAGTTCGTCTCATAGGGCGCCGACGGATCGGAGCCGATCAACGTGCCGCCACTGCCGCACGTGCCGCCGTAGTAGAAGTCGACCTTGGCAACGCCCGAGCCGAGGTCGCTGGCCGTCGCGGTCAAGCGGTATGCGGTGCCGGAGACAGTCGCCGATGGCTGCGTCAGCGTGACGACCGGTAGGATCGTGTCCCACTTGTCGGCCACGGTCGCCTGGGCGATTGCGCCTACACCGTTGGTGGCGACGGCCTTGAAGGTCACGTTGCCGGTTGCTTGCGCGGGCGCGGGGCAGATCGCCTCGTAGGGAGGCGCAGCGTCCACGCCGCAGGAGACATCGCCCGCCCCATTGTTCTCAAAGAACTCGACCTTCGCGATTCCTGACTCGGGATCGGAGGCGTTCGCCTTCACGGTCACTGGCCCCGTGAGCCAGAGGCCCGCTGCCGGCGAGGTAATGGAGACGAGAGGCGGCGTGGAATCGACGCCGAAGACCTTGAACGGCCCGCCGCTCAGGAAGTTGGCGCCGACAGCTCCCTCGCCTGGGTAATTCCCGCTGTAGTTGTCGGTACTGTTCCCGCACTCGTCGGCCACGATGATCCGGATGTAGCATGCCGTGTTCGGCAAGACGTTAACAATCTTCCAGGGCCACGAACCGGTGTTCGGCAGACCCTCGGCCAACATCTGAGGGTCGCCGACGCACACAAGTTCGAGGCTGACAGGGTTGACTGCCAATTTGCCAGTGTCACTGACCGACGCGGTGTTCCACGTGATCTGGACGGTCTGGCCGGCCTGCCACACTGTACCGCTGATGGGCGCGGTAATCGCCGGAGTCAAGGGCGGGGTATTGTCCACGCGGGACGTTACCGCGGCCGAGGTGGCGGTCAAGCCCGCCCCGTTGGACGCGATGTCGCGGAACCAGATCTTGCCATCCGGCACCGTGAGCGTGTTGAACGCAGCGCCGTAGGGCGCGCCGGTGGCGGCGAGGATATCGGACCATGCCGCGCCATCAAGAGAATCCTGGAACAGCACCTGTGCGATGCCGGAGTGCGCATCGGAGGCGGTTGCCCCAAGACTCGCAGTGCCCTTGAAGCAGGCGGGCACCGCATTCATCGCTGTCGCCGGTCCTGAGTTGTCAACAATCACTTGCACCGGGTCGGTGGACACGCTGACCTGGGCGCCATTCGTGCAGGCAGCCCGCAGCAACAGCGAGCTGCCGTCAGCGTACGCCGTCGTGTTAAGCGAAGTCGAGTACGGGAGGGTCACAACGGTGGCCAGGTTGCTCCAGGTCGATCCGGCGTTGCTCGATAGCTGGAAGACGACCTGTCTGATGCCGGACTCGGCATCTGCGGCGTTGGCCTGCACGGGGACTGTGCCCTTCACGTACCCGGCGGCCGGCGCCACCCACGTGCACGAGGGCGCCGTCTTGTCCACAGCGAAGATGGTGAAGTTGTTATCGCTGGTGTCCGACGCGCTGTTGCCGGCCGGGTCCGTGGCGATCAGCTTGACCTTTGCCTGATCGGTGATGGTCACCAATGCAGGGTTAAGGCACCAGTTGTAGGGGCTGGCATTCGGCAGCCCGGTCGCGACATTGCCGACCTTGACGCCGCCGATCCACAGCTCCAGGTCGATCAGGAGACGGAACTGATCGGTGATGCCGGCCGCATTCCAGACGATGTCGTGGCAGGAGTTGATCGCCCAGAACTCGCCGCCATTCGGCGAGATCAGGGTGTTTGTGGGCACCCTTGGCGCCGTGCTGTCGACGATCACCGAGTCCTTCTTCAACCCGGCGATCCAGTCGGTCTGGCCCAGGTTGGCAGCCAGCACCTGGAAGTCGTAGACGCCGTCCGCCGTTCCGAGGGGCACGACCACCGTGTCGGTCTTGTTGACCACCGGCAGCGTAGCGTTAAACGGGCCGTAGATGGTGTTGAGGCCGAGCTGGTACTTGGCACTTCCGGCGAGCGGATCGCTTGCCCCGTCGGTGCTGTAAGAGGTGGTGAACGAGCCGCCCGCCTTGATGTAGACGGCGGGGGCGTTTGTTGGCCACGTGACGGTGACCGTCGTGACAGGGTCTTGAGCCGCGGGTGCTGCCAGGGACGCGCCCGGAGCCGATAGGGCCAAGGCCACCAGCAATACTGCGACTGCCACGGCGCTGAGGCCCATACTGGTTAGCACCCACGGTGCTTTCGCTTTGCGAGACATATTTTCCTCCTCGCGTTAGCTTGTTCGAGATCTGCCTGTTTGGAAGCACAGCGACGCATGCTACAGAAGATGCATTGGCCAATGCAACGCCGTCGATCAAGCTGCATGCCCGGCCGGATCTCCGTGGCTGGTGGGGATGTACGTGGTGCGCCGGTCACCTCCCTGTGGATGCGTCCGTCTGCGCAGATCCGTTTTCTGCAGCCGGCGCCGAGGTGGTGAGACTGGGTTGCGAGCAGTGCGTCTGAGATGCAGAGTCTACCGTTAGTCAATGCGCCGTCCGGCGCAGATCTGTCGTCTGTGGCTGTCGGTGATGCGGTGAG
>Ga0315273_10009780_pt1 | contig 12193 bp, 12 predicted proteins | sample YL17G02_0_MG_FD_205753 | JGI IMG/M metagenome (GOLD analysis project Ga0315273, IMG submission 205753) | Sediment microbial communities from Yellowstone Lake, YNP, Wyoming, USA - YL17G02_0 | ecosystem: Environmental > Aquatic > Freshwater > Lake > Sediment | place: USA: Wyoming | collected... | reverse complement strand
CGTAGCTGCCACCGCCACCACCGTAGCTTCCACCACCGTACGACGAGGACGAGCGGTTTGCGCCTGACTGCCGAGCCTGGGCGTCGCGATTGAGATTGGATGACGACTGCGAGGCGCCACCCCAGGTCCCGCCCGATCCGCGTGACTCCCAGCCCTGTTGCGTCTGCCGATGGACGTTGCCGCTCTTGTCGGCATACACGTTGTTCGGCCCCTTGGCCACGCGATCCGCCTTCTGCGTATTCGCGTCGCGCTGCATCGTGCTCGGCGCGTTGCGCGCGTTGTTCGAGCCGTTGTTGTAGAGGTTGTTCGCCGGCATAGTGGAGGGACGCGCACCGCCCGCGCCACCTGGGCCGCCGACTCCACCTGCACCACCGACACCTCCAACGCCGCCAACGCCACCGACTCCGCCAACGCCACCGACACCTCCAACGCCGCCCGGGTATCCGCCATATCCGTATCCCGGGTACCCACCGTAGTAGGGCGGGCGGTAGCCGCAGGGCGGGTAGTAGCCGTGCCCGTAGTAGCCGCCGTACATGCCTCCGAAGCCGACCCCGACCACCATGAAGCCGTAGCTCGCGGTGAAACCGAATCCCCAGCCGGTGTACGGGTTGTAGCTCACATGCATGCCGTAGGTGACCGGACTGGGGTAGTAGACGTACGGAGTGGCGTATGGTGGGTAGTACCATCCGGTGCCGTAGATGGGGACGCCGTACCATGGATACGAGTAGACGTATCCCGGCGTGTAGCCGACGTACACGACCTCCGGTGTGGACTCGTATACGGTGACGTACGTCACGTTGTACACTGGCTCCGAGGGCGGGATCTTCTTGATCTCGTCCATCGGAACACTATCGGCCACTTTCCATGGTCCGGTCGCATTGTCCGCGGCAAACCACACCGCCTGGTCGCACGCGTAGTACTTGCCATTGATGCGCAGTACCTGCGAAGTGGTGTTCACCGCGTATTCGACGGTGGTGCCTTCGATCTTCTTGAACTGCGGATCGCCGTCGTACTTCACTTCGAGCTTGGCTTTCGAGCGTTCGATCGCCGAGGTCTGCGGCACCTCCGCGTCGAGCATCGCGTCCTCGGCCTCCGGTGTTCCCGCCACCGATACGCGCACGTCCCCGAGTGCCGAGGCGGGCGGGATGTTCTTGAACGCGGCGGGGAGCAGGTCGGGGCGCACCACGGCCCACGGCCCGTCGAGCGTGGCCGCGCCGTACCAACGCCCGGCGAGCAAGACAAACACCTTGCCGCTTTCGACCTCGCGCACCACCTTGCTCTCTGTGTTCGCGACGTACATGAGATCGCCCTTGTCCAGCGCCTGCCACGACGGTTTGCCGTCGGTCGAGATCAACTCGGTGGGCTCGGTCGCCACCACGATCTTCGGCGGCTTCGCAGGCGCGGGCGTCGACGAAGTATCCGGCGGGACGAGCTTCGCGATGTCGGCAGGCGGCTTGGCGATCGAAGCCCACGGACCCTTGGGGTCCTTGGCGCTGTACCATAGTTTTCCGCCGCACAGATAGTACGTGCTGCTCTTCTTGTCCTTCACGACGGCGAACGAGGTGTTCGCGATACGCTCCATCTCCGTGTTGGGGATCGCGATCGTGCGCGGCTCGCCGTCGTAGAGAAGCAACTCGGCCGGCTCCTGCAGCACGACGATCTTTGGCGGATCGTGCTTGAGGCCCTCGACGCTCTTCTTCTCCGCTTCCGCCGTGGCAAGGCTGGTGCGCAGCCGCTCGAGTGAGATGGGGATGCCGGTCTTCGGCATAAGGCTGGTGAGGAAGATCGAGAATTCCTCCTCCTTTGCCTTGGTGCTCTCCGGCCAACGCGTGTTCGTGACGGTCATGTCTCGGAGCAGCGCGGTGCCTTTGTCGCGGTCGACATCCACGCGGCCGGAGAACCAGAAGACGCCGAAGACAGGTGTGGTCTTGCCCTTTCCCAGCAGCGAGCACGCGGCACGGCCCTCGAGGATATTCCCCTCGAACTTCTCGGGCTGCGGCTGATAGATCGTGAGGATACCCTTCTCGGTATTGATCTCGCGCGGCCAGGTCGCGTCGGCCGCCGCCGCGGTGGCCGCGGAGACCCAGAGAAACGAGAGACAAAGTCCGATCGCGAGCGCTGCTCGCTTACTCATCAATCGACGCATTTGGGCACTCCGTGTCGCTGCGGTGTGAAGGAACGGGAACCGGTAGAGTCTGAGACTTCTCTGCCATGTGGTCAACTCGATTGGAACCTGCGGCGCGTGATGCGCGTAACGACCCCGCGGAAAAGAATATAGGGCAAGAGTGCGACAACGACGGCCACGATCAACGTCTGGAGCGGATAGATCCCCCTCAGCACGATGAGCTGATAGGCGGCGTCGAGGACGATCGCGACGATGAAGATCTTGCCTATGTCCTTCCATCCGGAGGTGAGCAACCGCTTCCGCTCGGCAGGGTTTGTCAGAATGGTCCAGAAGAAGGGCGGCTGTCCTTCCCGGGCGTCCTTCACGCCCGCGCGGATTGCGAGAACGGTGGCCAGGATCGGCTGAATCACCAAGCGGAAGTGCAAAGGCCCGCTCGCCCGACCCAGAAGCTGCCCCACGGCATGACTCACGTCTTCGTTGAATAGGTCCATGAACACCCCCGCTTCTTGGATTTCGCCGAATCTCGATACGACGCGAACATAATCTCCCTGTCGAGGATGTTACAACCAATGGTGCCGGAGGTGGAGCGTCCGACATTGCCCGCTGCGCCGGGCTTGACCCCGGGGAGCCAACCCCCGCAGAATTACGGTGGACGTCACGAAGAAAAAGCAGCCGATCTCTAAGGGAGTGCGGGAGGGGTCCGGCTTTGCGGACCTCTCCCGCGGCAATCAAGGGGAACGATGGAAGAGGAACCGCGGCGTCCGCCCCGCCCCCGCTTTTCCAAGAAGAGGCTGGCCCTGGCCTTCACCTTGGCCGCGGTCGCCGATGGACTCTCGATCCTCTTGACGCTCGCTCCGCCGGTGCAGTGGGCGGTTGACCTCGTCACGGCCGTCTTGCTGTTCATGGTGCTGGGCTGGCAATGGATCCTGCTGCCCGGCCTGATCATGGAGGCGATCCCCGGCCTATACGTCGTCCCGTTCTGGGTACTCGTGGTGGGGGCCGTGGCCGTGTGGGGTACCGCGCGGCCAGAACTGAACTCTATGCTCGGTAAACCTCGCAAGTCCGAAGGCCCTGAAGGATGATCAGTCTGCCTACGTAACTCTGGAATTATGCAGGCCAAGGATCAGAATGAAGCCGAGACGAAGACCTCCGGATAGATGTTCCACGAGTCGCCGCCGTTGGGGTAATCTTCGGCGTCGAAGTTGAGATAGTTCTCGAAAACCGCACCGACCCCGTACGAAGTCCGGCCCCTGCCCCGGTAGATTCCGGCGCGTCCGCCAACCGAGTCCAAATCTTCAAGACCTTCGATGAAGGCGCGCGTATAGAAAGCGCCGAGGTACGGCGTGACCATTGGGGCGCGTGTGAGGGCGTAGCCGATTCGAGGAGTCAGCTTGGACACTCCAGGATCCGCGCCGACCCAGGCCTCGTAACTGAGACCTAGCTCCAGGCCGGTTTTGATGAACCGACCGAGCCCGACACCGACAAGCATGTAGTCCTCGCCGAACGACTGTCCCCACCCAGCGGTGAAGGATACTCTCGTCCGTCCGCGATCAAAGGGTCCGGACGGCGAAGCGCTCTTGGCGGGTGGTGGGGTCGCTTGTGCAGGCGGCGGGGATGTTGTTGCAGGCGGCGGAGTCGTCGGTGCGACGGTGCTGTCCGCCGCCGCCGGAACGGTGCTCCCAGTACCTGGCTCCCCGGGCGTTTGCGCGATTGAGGGAGCGGCGACCAGACACAATGCGGCGATCCATGAGCACAACGCAATTGCGGCTCGAAATCTCATGTGAATCCTCCAATCTATCCGATGCGGGTGCGTTGCGCGCAACTGGTTCGATGTCGGCGTCGCAGTAGGCTCGTCAGGCAGAATACGTCGGAAAGATCGCAGGGGCAAGAATAGGCCACAATTGTGGTATAGACTCGTGTCATGTGTAGGCATGACGTTCGTCTTCCCTTCCGGGGCGACGCGTCCCTGGCCTGCCGAACCCCGAAGGAGGATTACCTCTTGGCCGATGGATCGCAGACTTGGGGCCGGTCTCTGGCGATCGGCCTGCTGGCCGCCGGCTGCCTCCTGCTCGGTGCCTGCAGCAAGTCACCCAAGCCCACCACGGAAGCCATCGCGAGTCTCCGGACGGATGTGCAGAAGACGGTCAAGGACCCGGCCCGGGCCGCCCAGGCGCTTGGCGCCCTAGATTCGGTGACGGCCCTGATCCCGGTCATCGCCGAGTTCCAGCACCGCGCCTCAAGTGACATGCGCACGCTGCTGCGGCACTACGACGCGACCCGGGCGGATTTCGACGAGGCGATCTCCCGCTGGGAGGCCGATCGCGCCTCGATGCGGGGTCGCGTCCTCGCCGCCCACGAGTCCTTCAAGCGGGCCCTGACAGACGCCGAGTGGAAGAAGCTACAGGGCAAGGAGCGCAAGATCGTGTTCCAGTACCCGGTGGTGCAAATCCAGGTGGCGGCTCAGTCCGCGGAGGGGGAACGATGATCATCGGTGCGATCGCGCTGATCATGATCCTGTTTGGGGGAGGCTCGGGTCCGCTGTCGGGTGTGGTACCCAAGGACGTCCAGAAGCGGATGGAGCAGGCGATCGCCGAGCCGGCCCGCTCCGAGCGTGCGGTGGCGGAGTGGAATGGACTGCAGAAGGACATCGAGGGTTTCGGCAAGGAACTCTTGGGCCTGGCAAAGCGGGTCAAGGAGGCGGACGATCCGCGCGGGACCGGCGTGGCGCAGTTGGAGCCCCTCATCGGCGGCTTCGAGTCGACCCGGAGGGCGTCGCAGGAGAAGGTGCTCGACCGGATACTCGCGATCCGGAAGGACATGACCCGCGAGGAGTGGGCCGCGGTGTTCGGCGATTCCGCGGGAACCGGAGCGAAGTGACCGCCCAGAGATGAATCGCCCCAACTGGCTACGGTCGCGGGGTGGAAATCGTGCAGCCTAGCCGACCTGAGAAACCGTCGCTCTCGATGGGATAAGCCCTCCAGCTTCAATCTTTCGCTCTCGGGCGCGAGCCGCGAGCATCTCGCGCCATTCATGAAGCTCCTGGCCCGTAGGAAACGCTAGACCCGCATCCTCTACCCTGCCCCTCCGGCTGTTTCGGAGTGCGCTCTGGCCCGTTTATCACGCCCAGGGAAATCCGCGGCCGCTCCGATCTGTTCTTGGAGGAGGATAAACCTGTAAGTTGGTGCCCCCGGGGTGAGTCGAACACCCGGCACGCGGTTTAGGAAACCGCTGCTCTATCCGTCTGAGCTACGGGGGCGCAATGCGCTGGGGGAGGATCGCTCTGCATTGTGCACCATTCTGCACGCCAACTCCCCTGAAATCAGAGAGGACGCATCGTCATCCGCGGAAACGAGAGAATCGTCCGCGCGCCGACGCCATCTAAGAAGAATTGGACTTGCTCGCCACCTCCGACCTGGAGAACAACATGAACTTCCTGCGTCTATCGCTCCTGGCTGCCGCGACCCTCTCCCTTGGCATGGTCGCTTCCGCGGTTCCCGCGCCCAGCGAGGGCGCCAAGCCGGCAGCGCTCACGGTCCACGACTTCAGCGCCGTCACCATCGACGGCACGTCGCAGCCCCTCTCCGCGTACAAGGGGAAGGCTCTGCTCATCGTGAACACCGCCTCGAAATGCGGCTTCACGCCCCAGTACGAAGGGCTGGAGTCGCTCTACGAGAAGTATCGCGATCGGGGATTTGTGGTGCTGGGCTTTCCGGCGAATAACTTCATGGGACAGGAGCCGGGAACCAACGCCGAGATCAAGGCCTTCTGCAGCACGAAATACCGGACCACATTTCCCCTCTTCTCGAAGATCAGCGTGAAGGGAAAGGAGATCCATCCCCTCTACGCCTACCTGACGCGCGATTCCGGCTTCAAGGGGGAGATCTCCTGGAACTTCAACAAGTTCCTCGTCGCGCCAGACGGCAAGGTCGTGGCGCGCTTCGACTCGAATACCGATCCGCTTGCGAAGGACCTCACGACGAAGCTGGAGGCGATTCTTCCCGCGAAGTCCTGAAGCACAGTCCGGCGCTATCCCCACGGATCTTTGGCCAGTTCCAGGCCCGCCAGTGCTTCGCGGGCGATCCTGCCGGGAATCCCGAATCGCTCCTCGATCAGGTCGGGAAGCCGTGAGGCACCCTTCATCTTCTCCGTCCGAGAGGTCGTGCCCTCGGATTCGATGAGAGTCAGATTCTGGAGTCTTACCGAGCGTCCTTCAAAGAAGCGCACGAGGACCAGCGCGTTCATGAAAGTGGCGGAGTCGGAGAAGGACTCGTCGATGACGCGGGCAAATTCCCCGATGTCACGCGGCGCCGGGTTCACGACGTAACCGTGCTTGCACTGCCCGTCTCGGCGCAACTCCAGCCGGGAGCGCCCTTGACCGTCCCTGGGATTCAGCACGTATTGTTCCTCCCCCAGCGCGATGGTGTAGTCCTCGGCGAGATTGCGCGGCATCGGAGCGAGGAAGGGGCCGCCGTACCCTGCGTCCACCAGGTACTCGCCCCCATCGATGGTAACGAGATTCGTCAGATGCACGTCCGGCTTCGCCATGTCCGCGCCGCAGAGGGCGGCCTGATAGCCGAGGCTCCGGAGCAGTCCGTGGAGATGGTAGTTATTCGAGTAGCACGTCCCGCCGAAATGAAACTGTTCGATCTCATCGAGGAACCGTGCGAGTTCGGGAATCCTCCGAAAGCCGGTCCGCCGGAAGCGGTACAGCTTCGAAACATTCTCGAACGGCACACGCGTGAGGTGGGCTGCCGTCAGCTCGCCGAGGGAAGCGAGGCTGGGCTCGCGCCTCGACACGCCCAGGATGCGCAGATATTGTCTATGATCTTCGGCGGCCACGGCGGTGAATCTGTCACCGGGGACGCATGCTGTCAATGTGGAGTAGACTGAGACAGATGATCAGAGGATTTCGGTGACACATTCCCCGGGGAGCACGCTCGCGCACTACAAGCTCGTCGAAAAGATCGGCGAGGGCGGTATGGGCGAGGTGTGGAAGGCGCACGACCAGCATCTCGACCGCGATGTGGCGGTCAAGGTGCTCCTGCGCGGCGCCCTGGACAACGCCACGACACGCGAGCGGTTCCGGCGCGAGGCGCACGTCCTCTCCCGTCTTTCCCACCCTGGCGTCGCGACGATCTTCGATTTCGCGACGCAGGACGGCGTGGACTTTCTGGTCATGGAATTCGTGCCCGGCGGTACGCTCCAGGTACGCCTGCTCGACGGGCCGCTCGGCCTGGAGGAGCTGATTCAGGTCGGGACGGAGGTTGCGGACGCCCTGGAGGACGCGCACCGGCGAGGGTTTCTGCACCGCGATCTGAAGCCGGGCAACGTCGCCCTGACGGCTGCCGGCAAGCCGAAGCTTCTCGACTTCGGCCTCGCGGGAATCTTGCAGGCCGCCCAGACCGCGACCGCCCTCACGCAGGCCGGCATGATCCTCGGCTCGCTCCCCTACATGGCGCCCGAACAACTCCTCGGCGAGGCCGACGATGTCCGAACCGACGTTTACGCTCTGGGCGCCACGCTCTTCGAGATGGCCACCGGCCGCAGGCCCTTCGAGAAGGGACGCCCCGAGGCGCTGATGTTCGAGATCCTGAACAGCGCACCGCCGTCGCTCCGATCGCTGCGGCCGGACGCTCCGGCGGAGTTCGACCGCCTGATCTCCTCGTGCCTGAGCAAGGACGCGGCGCTGAGACCCGCCTCGGCCGGAGTTGTCGGTGAGACGCTCCGGCGGCTCCGCGGCGGCGCGCCGACCGGCGACGCACCGGCGCCCGGGCGGGACATCATCCGCTCGCTTGCGGTCCTGCCTCTCGAAAACGTCTCGAGGGACCCGGCGCAGGAGTACTTCGCCGACGGCATGACGGAAGCGCTGATCTCGGATCTCGCAAGGATCAAGGCGTTGCGCGTGATCTCGAGAACATCCGCCATGAAATACAAGGGCGTTCAGAAAGCACTCCCGGAGATCGCGCGCGAGCTCAACGTGGACGCGATCCTCGAGGGCTCGGCGCTGCTCTTGGGCGATCGTGTGCGCGTCAGCGTTCGGCTCGTGTCCGCACGGACCGACGAGTCCCTGTGGGCGGATCGATACGACCGCAACCTCCAGGATGTCCTCGGCCTTCAGAGCGAGGTGGCGGAGACGGTCGCGAAGGAGATCGCGATCCAGATCACGCCGCGGGAGGCGACTCAACTCTCCAAGCGCTCCGCAGTCAACGCCGAGGCTCACATCGAGTACCTGAAGGGCCGGCACACGCTTGCGGCTGCATCTCCGCAGGCGATCGAGTTGAGCCTTCGGCACCTGCGCCGCGCTCTCGAGCTGGATCCGGCGTTCGCGCCCGCGTGGGCCGCGCTGGCCGAGTGCCACTCCATCCGCGCCGGACGCGGGATGGCCCCGCCGGCGGAGGCGAGCGCGGAGGCGGAGGCGGCCGCGATGAAGGCGCTTCAGCTCGAGGACACACTGGCCGAAGCGCACGCCGCGCTGGGAGCGGTTCGAGTACACCAGGGAGACCTGGCAGGCGCCATCCGTTCACTGGAACGGGCGATCGAGCTGAATCCCGGTCTCGCTTCCGCCTACTACTGGCTGGGCCGCGTGCTCTACTGCTCCGAGCGTCACGACGAGGCGGAGAGGGCGATGCTCACGGCGCTCAGCCTCGATCCCCTCTCGATGCTGATCCACACGACCGTGGGAGACGCGTACTACTACGCGCGCGACTACGAGAAGTCGGTGGTGTACTACCGGATGGCGCTCGAGATCGATCCGCGGTTCGATGGGGCGCACACCGATCTCGCGCGCTCGCTCGAGGCGCTCGGCCGCTTCGACGAGGCACGTTTTCAATACGAGGAGGGCCGCCGCCTTTCGGGCGGGGTCGCGGGTCCCTCCTTTGGTCTCGCGCACCTCGAGGCGAGCATGGGCCACGCGGACATCGCCCGGCGCATGCTCGAGGAACTCGTCGCGGCCCGCGCGCATCGAGTGGTGTCCGCCTGGGGGATCGCCGCGCTGTACGCGAGCCTCAGCGATGTGGACGAAGCGTTCCGCTGGCTGGATGTCGCGGTGGAGGAGCGCGCCACAGGACTCACCTTCCTACGGGTGCACCCACGCCTCGATTCGATCCGCCATGACGCCCGCTACATCCCGCTGCTCCAAAAGGTCGGCCTGGAGGTGGTCTCGCAGTAGCGTTACGGCCCGACCTGCGAGCCGCTTCCCCTCTTTGCATCGAGACTCCAGGGCCCCGCTCCGGCGGCCGAGAAGTAGAGCCAGACGAAGCAGTAGATCACGGCCGCGACTCCACCGTTCATGTTCGGCCAGAAGCCATGCGGGGCGTGGAACTGGAAGTACGCCACCGCCATCTCTCCGGACAGCAGGAACGCCACGGGTCGAGTGAAGAGACCAACCAGGAGCAATCCCCCGCCGAAGACCTCGAGGATCGCGCCGATCCCCATCTGGGACATCAGCGGGACGGTCCCGCCGTCCGGGGGGACCCCCGCCGGAAAGGCGAAGAGCATCATCGTGCCGGACAGGATGAACATGAAAGCGGCAACGATGCGGAGCACGCTCTGCAGTTGAGGCGCCCATGTCGACCATTTCGCGGCGATGTTGGGTGAAGCCATAGTGTGTCCCTCCCTGGTCATAGCCCGTCGTATCTGGAGTAGCCCCGCTCGTTCCAGTAGTCGGGAGGCTCGTGCTCCGTGTAAGCGATCTCCGTCACCGCCTTGATGTTCTTCAGCCCGAGCTTCATCGGCGCCAGGAGTCGCATCGGCGCGCCGTGCTCGACGGTGAGCGGCCTGCCTCCCTGGTGTGTTGCGAGAAGGGTCTGCGAGTGACCCGCGGTCTCCAGATCGATCGAGACGTAGTACGGATCCGATCGGCCGGCCCTGTCCAGATTCACCGACGAGCGCATCGCGGCCCAGCGCGAGCCCTGCGCGGGCGGGTAAGCGGCGAGGAAGTCGGCGAATCGAATGCCTCCCCACCACACGACCGCGCTCCAGCCCTCGACGCATACCAGGCGTGTGACCTGCTCGTGTACCGGGAATCGTCGAAGCAGGTCGTCGATCGTCAGGCGCTCGACCCCGCCCGAGGCGAGTCCCGATACCTGCAATGCCCACGTCCGCAAGTATTCCGGGCCCGGTGTTTTCCCGTTGTAGTTGTTGCGGAGGGGAGTCGCCTCGGAACGGTGGAAGGTACGCACGCGCCGGTCCTTGGAGTAGAGCGCCTCCGCGACGTCATCGTCGAACTTGAGCGCGCCATCGAGCACGCGATCGCGACAGGTCGGCGTGAACCCCACGCGCGCGGCCAGGGAGTCGAGCCATCCCCGCGCCGCTCCCGGCAGCAGGCGCCCCCTTGTGCCGTCGGGAAGGAGCCACCAGGCCCCCACCGCCGTGACGGCGGCGCCGGCAGCATAGAGGAGGAAGCCGCGGCGGGACTGTGCGGCCAGCCGGCGACGGGGCACCTCGATCGGCGTCTCGGGGCGTTCGGCCAGCGCGTCGAACCACCGGCGGCGCGGAGCAGGCGCAGGAGTCGCGTCGGGCGCACGCTTCGGCTCCGGCGCAGACGCAGGGGTATTCTCGAGCGGCGGTTCGGCGTCGTCACGCTCGTTCATGCGCCTCCCCCTTCACGCGCTTTGACCAGCCGAGGATCATCGACCGAAGCGTATCCCAGCCGTCGGAGATGACGAGCAGGACGTGCGGGACGATGAACGATCCCAGCACCAGCATGCACGCGAAATGGACGATGCGGGCGCCGTCGTAGTTCACGAACATCCGCTCCAGCCACCCCAGTTGCACCGGCTTGTGCATCGCCCATCCCGAGAGAACGACGAGCGCGCCGCAGAGCGGCATGGTGAAGTAGGCGGCGCGCTGCAGGGCGTTGTACTTGGAGCGGACCGGCGGGTGAGGCCACGGCCTGCGTAGGATCGCCATCGGAATCACGCCCAGGTAGTAGCGGATCATCGCGAGCGCCTCTCCCGGGTCGGATGGGCGCGGCAGAAGCGCGCGCCATCCCCCGCCGGCGGCAAGGCCAAGCAGATACAGCGCGCCGTTCGCCATGAAGAGGTAGGCAAGCGCCCAGTGCATTCTCAACGCGGCGGCCAGGTAGCCGCGGCCCAGGCTCAGGTGATCGTAGATCCAGTTCATCGGCCCGCGCGGGAGTTCGAATATCGGAGCGGCCCAGTAGATGGCCAACCCGCTCGCGATCAATCCGAAAAGCAGAGGTACCAGCGCCCAGTGGGACAAGCGCACCAGCAGGTGGTGCTTGGGGACGATTCGGACCCGTTCGTCTTCCCTCGCTCGCCCGCGCGGGACGGGAATTGGAGAATCTGCCTCTGACATGGGTTCATCTAACACGAATGGGCTCCCGAATGGCACTCCACAATTCGACCGACTCGCGGGCACCGACGCCCGCGGCATTCATGCTGATCCTGACACTCCTGGCGACCTTTTCGGGTTCTTCACCCGCGTCGACCGAAAAGATCCCAGCCGGACACCGGACCGAGACGGCCACCCTGGCGGGCGGTTGCTTCTGGTCCATGAACGCGATCTTTCAGCGGCTCCGGGGCGTGGAACGCGTGGTGGCGGGGTTCTCGGGCGGCACGGCGCGGAACCCCTCCTACGAGGAAGTGTGCGCGGGATCGACGGGCCACGCCGAGAGTATCCAGATTACGTTCGATCCCGCGGTCATCTCGTACCGCGAACTCCTGGAAATATTCTTCGTGTTCCACGACCCGACGACTCTCGATCGTCAGGGCGCGGACGAGGGCGTGCAGTACCGCTCGATCATATTTTGGCACGCTCCAGCACAGCGAGCAGTCGCCGAGCAGGTGATCGCCGAACTCACAAGGAATCGGACGTTTCGCGCGCCGATCGTGACCCAGATCGTGCCGTACGCGGCGTTCTACCCCGCGGACGCCCACCACCAAGGCTTCTATGACAAGAACACCAAACAGTCGTACTGCAGCGTCGTCATTGCGCCAAAGCTCGCGAAACTGAAGAAGCTGTACGCGAGCAAGTTGAAGCCCTGACGGGGGCGCCGCTCGCACGAGGTCAGACCACGCGCGCGACACCCGCCGGGATCACACCTGC
>Ga0315273_10009779_pt1 | contig 12193 bp, 9 predicted proteins | sample YL17G02_0_MG_FD_205753 | JGI IMG/M metagenome (GOLD analysis project Ga0315273, IMG submission 205753) | Sediment microbial communities from Yellowstone Lake, YNP, Wyoming, USA - YL17G02_0 | ecosystem: Environmental > Aquatic > Freshwater > Lake > Sediment | place: USA: Wyoming | collected... | reverse complement strand
GACCCCGGCCGAGTCATAGCCCCGGTATTCGAGCCGCCGGAGGCCCTCGACCAGGTCCGGAACGACGTCCCTGAGCCCGGCGCAGCCGATGATACCGCACATGGTTTTTCTCCTTCAGTCGTCGTCGAGGGCTTCCGCCAATTCCGCGTCCTCGTCCAAAAGCTGCGGCGGCGGACAGCCGATGAGCGGCAGGTACTTGCCCCCCTCGGCATGGGGGTTCAGAGATTCCAGAATGCGGACATCCCCCTGGTTGGCGAGGTCGACGACCTCGCCGGCGTTTTCCGGGGCCAGCACCTGGACGGACGGCCGATCAATCTGCTGCTCGTTCACGGCCCGGACGAGGCCGACCCGCCCGTCGCTCAGAGAGACGAGCGTGCCCACCGGCCAGACGCCCATGAACTGGAAGAACTTGTCCAGAAGCTGGGGGTCGAAGATCTTGCCCTTCTCGAGCATCATCAGCTCGTGGATCTTCTCGGGCGGATAATCCTTCTTGTAGGACCGCTTGAGGGCTAGCGCATCGTACACGTCGCAGATCGAAACCATCAGGGACGCGGGATGGGGCTTGCGGGCGTAAGGCGACTTCGGATAGCCGGCCAGGTCGTAGCGGAGATGGTGCTCGTAGCAGACGACGATGGGCAGGACGCCCATGGCATCCTTGTAGCCGTCGAGGATCTTGGCGCCGAGGAGCGGGTGGTTGCGGACCTGGACGAACTCCCCTTCGGACAGCTTGTCCTTCTTCTGGATGACCTTGAGCGAAATGTAGAGCTTGCCGACGTCGTGGTAGAGCGCGGCGATGCCCAGGTCGAGGACGTCGTCCTTGGAGAACTGGAGCTTCGAGGCGAAGAACATCGAGAGCAGGGTGACGTTGAGGAGATGGACGAAGGTCACCATGTCGCGCCTCTTGACGGATACCAGGTTGAGGAGCTCCTGGTGGCGGCCGACGAAGTCCTCCATGATGCCCAGGATGTTGAAGCGGAGGTCGAGGTAGTCGACTTCCTCCTTCTCGAGGACAACGTTGAGGGCGTGGGATACGGTCTGCACGGAGTTCTCGTACCGCGTCCTCGTCTCGTTAGCCTCCGTCGTCTCCTCCTCCCCCTTGACCAAGGTCCGCAGCTTGCCGGCCCGGATGTTCTGGATGCCGTGTAAACTGAAGTACTCCTGCTCGCTGATCTTTTCCTGCCGCTTGACGCGGGTCAGGAAGACGATGAACTCGCGGAGCTCCTCGAAGCGCAGGCCCTGCTGGAAGATGATCCTCTCGATGCCGTTCTTCTCCAGAAAATCGATGAGCAGGCCGAGCTTGCCGCGCAGGTTGAAAAAGATCTCGTTCTCCCAGGCCGCCTCGCCGCCGACGATACCGAGAACGAGCTCCTTGCGGTCTTCGAGGATCTCCTGGACGGCGCCGAAAAGTTGGGCGAGGTACTCCTTGAACTTGGGGTGGTCGCCGGTGTAGATCTTTCCGGCCTGGATGGCGTTCATCAGGTAGATGAAGCAGATCTTGATCTTATCCCTCACGCCATTTCTCCAAAACGCGACCGGCTTCCTGCCTGACCTTGCGGTTCCAGAAATTCTTCCGCTCGGACAGGGGCTCGATGTAAGGCAGGGCATCGCGAAGGTCGTAGCGCTCGACGATCCGGAGGTTCCGCAGGAGCGACTTGTTCTGAATGCCGTAGGGGGACGGTAGGCTGAAGAGCTTGTTGAAGGCGACGTGTTTGGTCCGCTCGTTCCTCATGAGGAGGACGAGCGCCTCGGCCTGGATGAACTCGTTCTTCTTGCCCAGGATGGAGAAGAGGAAGGCCTCGCCGAATTCCTTGAGGTTTTGCATCGCCTGGAGGGCCCGGATTTTCACGGCCGGGTCGCCGGCCTCGTAGACCCTCTTCAGCGTGTCGAGGGACACGGGCGTGTCGATGGACTTCAGGCCGTCGGCGATCTTGCCCAGGAGCTCGCTGTCGGAGGCCTTTTTCTTGATCCCCGAGTGGATCGCCCCGAGGTGGGAGGGGAAGAACCGGAAACAAGCCCGCAATAGAGAGGCGGTCACGATCCTGTCCTTGAAAACCGCGTCTAAATAGGCCTCCCACTCGTGGAGGCTCCGGCCGAGCTTGTCGATGAAGACGTCGAACTCCGGCCTCGTCTCGCCGCGCAGGAGGCAACCCTCGACGTGCTCCGCGATGGACTTCTTCGCCTGATCGTAGGCCGGTTCGCCCTCGAGGTCCGCGGCCCGGCTCTCCAGGATGTTGTAGAGGTCGAGCAAGAACTCGAAATCGCCCTCATCGACGACCCTCGGCCATTCCTCGGCTGCCCGCCCCAGCTGGGCGACGGCCGTCTCCTTCTTGGTCTCCTGGGAGAGCAGGACGAGGAGGAGGAAGCGGTAGTTCCTCTGGAGGAGCTGGCGGTCGAGGGTGAGCTTCTTATCGAAGGATATTTCGTTCAGGAGGTTGGACAGGGTCTGGCGGTAGATCTCGGAATGGAGCTGGGACGAGGCCCCCGAAAGGAGGATGCGGATCTTCGACTCGACCTCGGGCCTCCGGTTCTGGGGGTTGTCGTTGTGGAAGAGGGCGGAGAGAGACGTCGAGATCTTCTTGTGCCGTTCCTTGTCGATGATCCGGGAGAAGATGCTGAAGCTCAGCGTGTCGAATTTGTCGTTACCGATGATCTCCTCCCAGAGCGTCGAGGCCAGGTCCTCCTCGCTCAGGTCGGCGACGAGGAGCTTGAGGTTCTCGAATTTCGACTCCGTCGGCGTCTTGCGGGCGGCCACGACCGTCCGCAGGAGCTGTTTCGCGCAGGTGCGGTGCTTCTCCTCGGAGGTCGTCTTGAGGTAGTGGAAGAACTTGGCGAAGTTCTTGTGCAGCTCCTCGTTCTGGATGAGGTCCTCGGTGTTGAACTTGCCGACGACCTTTTCGAAACTCCCGGCCAGCTGGCCGAGCTTCGTGTCGTCGCTCTCCTCTACGGCCTCCATGAGGAGGTAGGGCCAGATGTCCTTGATCTCCTCGCCCTCGCCGAGCAGGACCTGGGAATAGTCCAGCACGTCGAGGGAGATGTGGAGGATGTTTTCTTTCTTGATGATGGCCTGGGCGCCGCCCTCCTTGATGAAGGCTTTGACGGGCAGCATGATCTTGGAGGCGAAGCGCATGAACTCGGCGTGGGGGATGCCCGGCCGGATCTCGAGCCGCTTGATCTTGCGGAAGTGGAAGAGATGGGCCAGGTCCAGGTAAGTCCGCTCGCCCTCCCAGAAGCGGTTGTCGATGAGCAGAGCCTGGGGCGAGAAGCCGATGGACAGGGGGCTGATGTGGACGAAGATGGCCTCGAACTTGGACATGAGCTCGTTGACGCTGCTCTTGAAGGCCGGATGGTCGGCGTTGTACATCGAGGCCATCTTGAAGGCGACGCGCAGGGCCCTGGCCATGGACCGGATGAGCTCGTCCTTATCGGACGGCGCGGAATGCGCCGCCGCGGCCGGGGCAGACTCGGCCGCCTTCACGAGCGTCGTTTCGCCGCCGTCACCGGACATGGGTTCACCTCATCGATTGGAACAGGGGACCATTCTCCTCTTCCCTGATGAAAATACCATGCTCCCGATGGATGATTCAAGGGGTGATATCGCCTCCCCTTTTCCTTCTTATTGAGCCGCCCGGGGGCTTGTGCTATACTGCCCGAAAATGGAACGGAGGCTGACCTCATTCGCAGAGCAGTTCTGGCCCTCGCGGACGGGACCGTCCTCGAGGGCGTAGGCTTCGGCGCGAGCGCCAAGATCGGGGGGGAAGTCGTTTTCAATACCGGGATCGTCGGCTACCCGGAGAGTATCACCGACCCCTCCTATCATGGCCAGATCCTGTGCCAGACCTACCCGCTCATCGGCAACTACGGCGTCGACCCGGCCCGCTTCGAGTCGGAAAGGCCGCAGATCGCCGGCTACGTCGTCTCGGAGCTCTGCGGCCGTCCGTCCCACGCGACGTCGGTGAAAACCCTCGACGACTGGCTCCGGGAGAACGGCGTCCCGGGGATCTCCGGCATCGACACCCGGGCCCTGACCAAGAAGCTCCGGGTCCACGGCGTCATGCCCGGGCTCCTCGCCGCTGCCGACAGCCCGCTCAACGTCGCCCGGCTGCGCCGCGAGGCCCGCGTCGCGCCCGACCCCAACGCCCGCGACCTGGTGGCCGAAGTCACGACGCCGGAGATCCGCATCACCAACCCTCGGGCGAAGAAGACGATCGTCCTCATCGACTGCGGCGTCAAGCAGGGCATCATCCGGGCCCTCGTCCGGCGAGGCGTCTCGGTCGTCCGCGTCCCGGCCGACACGGACGCCGGCCGCATCCTGGACTTTGCGCCGCGGGGCGTCGTCATCTCCAACGGCCCGGGCGACCCGAAACGGGCCGCGTCGACGGTCGGTACCGTTCGTAAGCTCCTGCGCGAGGCTGTTCCCCTTTTCGGCATCTGCCTGGGGAACCAGCTCCTCGCCCTGGCCGCGGGCGGCGACACGTTCAAGCTCAAGTTCGGACACCGGAGCCAGAACCAGCCCTGCCTTGAGGAGGGCACCAAGCGCTGTTACATCACCAGCCAGAATCACGGCTTCGCCGTCGACACCGCGACCCTGCCCCGCGGCTGGGCGCCCTGGTTCCGGAACGCCAACGACGGGACGAACGAGGGCATCCGCCACCGCCGCCTGCCCGTCTTCGGCGTCCAGTTCCACCCCGAGGCCTGCCCCGGACCGACGGACACCGAATTCCTTTTCGACACGTTCCTCGAGGCCGCCGGATGAAAAAGCCGAAGAAGGTCCTCATCCTGGGGAGCGGCGCCCTCAAGATCGGCGAGGCCGGCGAGTTCGACTATTCCGGAAGCCAGGCCATCAAGGCCCTCAAAGAAGAGGGCTGTGAGGTCGTCCTCATCAACCCCAACATCGCCACGATCCAGACCTCCGAAGGGATGGCCGACCGGGTCTATTTCCTGCCCGTCACGCCCTATTTCGTCGAGAAGGTCATCGCCCGGGAGAAGCCCCAGGGCATCCTCCTCGCCTTCGGCGGCCAGACGGCCCTCAACTGCGGCGTCGCCCTCTGGAAAAGCGGTGTCCTCGAAAGGGCGGGCCTGCCCGTGCTCGGGACACCGATGAAGGCGGTCGAAAAGACGGAGGACCGCAAGCTTTTCAACAAGGCCATGGCTGCGGTCGGGCTCAGGACGCCCCGCGGCATCGCCGTCCGGACGGCCGAGGCGGGGCTCCGGGCAGCCGAGGCCGTCGGCTATCCGGTCATGGCCCGCGTCGCCTACGCCCTCGGCGGCAAGGGCAGTGGCATCGCCTACACGCCGCGCGAGCTCCGCGAGTCGCTGAATAAAGCCTTCACCGCCGCCCCCCAGGTCCTCATCGAGGAGTACCTCGACGGCTGGAAGGAGATCGAGTACGAGGTCGTCCGCGACCGGGCCGACAACTGCGTCACCGTGTGCAACATGGAGAACTTCGACCCCATGGGCATCCACACCGGGGAGAGCATCGTCATCGCCCCGTCCCAGACGCTGACGAACGAGGAGTACCACCGCCTCCGCGCCATCGCCATCAAAGCTATCCGCCATCTGGGCATCGTCGGCGAATGCAACATCCAGTACGCCCTCAACCCCCGCGACGGCGACTATCGCATCATCGAGGTCAACGCCCGCCTGTCGCGAAGCTCCGCCTTGGCCAGCAAGGCCACGGGCTACCCGCTGGCTTTCGTCGCCGCCAAGCTCGCCCTCGGCCATCTCCTGCCCGACCTGCCGAACTCGATCACCAAGGTCACATCGGCCTGCTTTGAGCCGGCCCTCGACTACCTCGTCGTCAAGATCCCGCGCTGGGACCTCAAAAAATTCGGCCGCGTTTCGAAGAAGATCGGCTCGGAGATGAAATCCGTCGGCGAGGTCATGGCCATCGGCCGGTCCTTCGAGGAGGCCATCCAGAAAGCGGCCCGGATGCTTCAGGTCGGCGTGTACGGCCTCGTCGCCAACGAGAACTACTCCTTCCGCAATCTCGAGAAGGAACTCCGCCAGCCGACCGACGAGCGTCTCTTCGGTATCGCCGAGGCCCTCAAAAAGGGCTTCACCGTCGACCGCATCCACGAACTCACCCGAATCGACCGCTGGTTCCTCCACAAGATCAAGTCCGTCGTCGACTGCGAGGCCCGGCTCGCCGGCCGTCGGCTCGGCGCCGTCGCGCCGGACCTCCTCCTCGAGGCGAAAAGGAAGGGCTTCTCGGACAAGCAGATCTCGCTCCTCACCGGCTCGACGGAACTCCGCGTGAGAAAGAAGAGGAAGGAGACGGGCCTCGTCCCGGCCGTGAAGCAGATCGACACGCTCGCCGCCGAGTACCCGGCTCAGACGAACTACCTCTATGTGACGTACAACGGCCGCGAGGACGACGTCTCCTTCCGCAACGGCAAGGGCAAACCGGGCAAGGTCATGGTCCTCGGCTCGGGGTCCTACAGCATCGGTTCCTCGGTCGAGTTCGACTGGTGCTGCGTCAACGCCGCCCTGGCCCTCAAGAAGCTGGGCTACGCGACGATCATGGTCAACTACAACCCGGAAACGGTGTCGACCGACTATGACATCTGCGACCGGCTGTATTTCGACGAGCTCAGCTTCGAGCGGGTCCTCGACATCTACGAGAAGGAACGCCCCCTCGGCGTCCTCCTGTCGATGGGCGGGCAGATCCCGAACAACATCGCCCTGAGGTGCCATCAGGCCGGAGTGCGCGTCCTGGGGACGCCGCCGGCCAGCATCGACCGGGCCGAGAACCGCTTCAAGTTCTCGAAACTCCTCGACGAGCTCGGCGTCGACCAGCCCGAGTGGCGCGAGCTGCGGAGCGTCCGGGAGGCCAAGGCCTTCGCCCGGACGATCGGCTACCCCGTCCTCATCCGGCCGTCCTACGTCCTGAGCGGGGCGGCCATGAGCATTGTCTTCAACGAAGACTACCTCGACCGCTACCTCCAGAAGGCCTCCCGGGTGACGCCCGAGTACCCCGTCGTCATCTCCAAGTTCATCGAGAACGCCAAGGAGATCGAGCTCGACGCCGTGGCCGACCGGGGCGAGGTGGTCGCCTCGGCCATCGTCGAGCACGTCGAGAACGCCGGCGTCCATTCGGGCGACGCGACCATGGTGCTGCCGCCCCAGAAGCTCTACATCGAGACGATCCGCCGCATCCGCGACATCGGCTGCGAGATCGCCCGGGCTTTGGAGATCACCGGCCCCTTCAACATCCAGTTCATCGCTAAGGACAACGCCATCAAGGTCATCGAGTGCAACCTCCGGGCCTCGCGCTCCTTCCCCTTCGTCAGCAAGGTGGCCCGGACGAACTTCGTCGAGCTGGCCGTGGCCGCCATCATGGGCCAGCCCGTCCGCAACCGGAAGACGACGCTCGACCTGAACTACGTCGGCGTCAAGGCCCCCCAGTTCTCGTTCTCCCGGCTCAAGGGCGCGGACCCCGTCCTGGGCGTCGAGATGGCCTCGACGGGCGAGGTCGCCTGCCTGGGGGAGGACGTCCACGAAGCCTATCTCAAGGCCATCCTCTCGACCGGGTTCACCCTGCCGAAGAAGAACATCCTCCTGACGATCGGGGGCGAGGAATCCAAGCACCGTTTCCTCGGCCCCGCCCAAACCTTGGCCGGCCTGGGCTACAGGATCTTCGCGACCGAGCGCACATCGGCCTACTTCAAGGAGAACGGCGTCCCCAACACGCGCCTGTTCAAGGTCCACGAGCGTAAAGGGCCCAATATCCGCGACTACATCGCCAGCCGCAAGATCGATCTGGTCATCTCCGTTCCCAACCCGGCCAAAAGGGTCGAGTTCAACTCGGCCTACAAACTGAGGCGCCTGGCCGTCGATTTTTCCATCCCCATCCTGACCAACCTCCAGGCCGCCGACCTCTTCGTCCAGGCCCTGGCCGCCAAGAAACCCGCCGACCTCAAGGTCAAGCATTGGGCCGAGTACGAATGACGGAATCTTGACCCAATCTTGACAAATCCTTGACAACTCGCCCCCCCCTGCGACCCTATCTTGTGGGTGCCCGGTGGATCCGGGCCAACATTCCACTTAAGGAGGGACCTTATGAAAAAGGTCGGCTTGATGGTTTTGGTGGTGGGCATGCTGGCGGGCGCGGCCGTTCAGCAGGCGTATGCCCAGGACAAGAAGGTTGAATTCAGCCTGAACCTGGGCGTCATGACCTACCTGGGGTCTGACTATCCTCCGTTCGCGGATTTCCTGTTAGCGTTCAGCCCGCAGCTCGACATCCACGTCACGAAGGGCTTCATGATCAGCCCCGAGGTCATGGTCGTCACGGACACCCATTTTTCCGGCGCCATCGGCTATCCCGGCGTGATCCTGAATTACACGGGCAAGGGCTTCTTTGTCGGAGCGGGAGTCGTGCTTCCCGTCTCGATCACGGAGGACGAGGGAGTCGGATCCATCGCTCCCAAAATCAACATCGGCTATCGCGGCAAAAAGGTCAACCTGACGGCCTACTTGATCACAAGCACCCAGCAGATGTTCAGCGATAACCTGGTCGGGGCGACGATCGGCTACAGGTTCTAGGCTGATTGAACCTGACCGTGGCAGGTCACGAGAGCGTCCCCGGGGATGCTCCCGTGACCCCGTCTCTTGGTGAAGCGGCCAAGGGACGAGCCTTCGCAGCGGAAGTGGACCCCCGGGCAAGCCCGGGGCCGGGCTTCCCAGTCCCGGTCCTGGCAAGGCCGGGGCCCCGGCCTCTGTCGAAGGGGCTGGATGAGGAGAAAAGCCGAACCCCGGTTAGAAGAGCCGGACCACCCAGGAGACGCCTTGTCGTCGCCACCCGGCTGGACTATAATGGCCTGCGGGTAAAGCGATGATAAAACGAGCCTTCCTCTTCCCCTTCTTCATGATCTTGGCCCTGGCGCTCCTCTGCCCGGCCCAGGAAACGCTGAGCAAGTCGATGAAGGTCAAGGTCACGGCCGAGCAGGCCAACCTCAGGGAAAAACCGGACATCGGCAGCGCCATCGTCCAGCAGATCGCGGAGGGCACGGTCCTCGAAGCCGATAAGAAGGAAGGCGAGTGGTTCTTCGTCCGCTACACCCTGGAGGACGGCGGAGTCATCGGCGGCTACATCCATGAAAGCTTGGTCGAGGTCGTCGGGCAGACGGCGGCGCCCGAGCCCGCGAGGGGAACGCCGGAGAGAGGGACCTCCCAGAAGGAGCGCGCCGCGGCGACAGGGGCGGTGAAGCCGTCCGGACGGAGCGCCCCTGCCCCATCCTTTGAGTTTTCCCTGTCCGGGGGAGTCGGCTGGACCGCCCCCCGAGACCTCAACGACGGCGCCCAGGGCTTCGCCGACATCAACGCCGCTTCCCTCGGGCTTCCGGCGTCGGGACCCGTCGATGCCCTGCACCTGGCAACCCTCGTCGGCCTCGAACTTTCCTACAGGGTTTCGCCCTTGCTTTCCATAGGCTTGGGCGTCGACTATTTCTGGGGCGCGAACCGGGGCCAGGTCGGATTCACGGACGGAGTCTTCTCGGAGACTCTCGACACCCAACCCTTGGTCAGCGCCGTCCCGGTCAAGCTCGGCGTCCGGTTCTATCCGGGAAAAGGCTTTTACATCCGGGGCAGCCTCGGCGTCTATTTCGTCAAGGCCGGCTATCTCTACCGCCTGGAACGGGGAGACAGCTGGCAGGAATGGAAAGGCTCCGCCACGGCGCATCGCTTCGGCGCGGAAGCGGCGTTCGGCGGGGACTGGAAGGTCGGCGCGAACACGTCTTTCTTCGTCGAAGCGGGGTTCCGCATAGCCAGCCTCAGCGGGCTCTCGGGCCAGGACGTCTACCGGAACTCGGACGGCGATACGCTGACCGAGCAGGGCACGCTCACCTATTTCCGGAAGGAGGGCGCCGACTCTCGCTTCTATCCCCAACTTTTCATCGGGGACAGCAAACTGGCCGAAGAAGGGGTCGTCGACCCCCGCCAGGCCGGCATCAACCTATCGGGCATGGCCGCCCGGGCGGGGATCCGCTGCCGGTTCTAAGCCGGGGCAGGGCTTCCCAGTCCCGGTCCTGCCGGCTTTGGCAGCACGGCCACCGGCTTGGCAGTGCCGGTGCTGGAGACCGGTAAGGGCGGTGGCAAGGCCGGGGCAGGGCTTCCCAGTCCCGGTCTTACCAAGACCGGGGCCGGGTCGCCTTCGACCCGTATCACATCCTGATGGTCCGCAAGTATTGGTCCACGTAATCTTCGGGGAGGCGGCAGTCCGCCGCGCCGTCGAGGACGACCTTCTCGTAGTCGGGGTGCGGCTTCCCCACGGCCCGTCCGGTTCGGGCATAGGTCATGGCCCGGTAGACGTTCCCCTCCGTGTCCTTGACGTCGACCTCTTTCCGGTCGTAGGTCCGTGGATACCCTTCGAACGCGTCCAGCGACAGGCGGTCTTTCTCGGTGATCTCGAAGACGGCGCCCCAGACGCGCTCCCTCTCGGCCCTGACGATGTCCCCGACCGCGCCGTCCCAGGTCACGGAATATCCGTCGTAGACGAATCGATGCCCTTCGAGGAAGACCGTCTTCAGGAACCGGCTCCCCGGGCACCATCTCTTCATCTGGATGAAATTCATGTTCGAAGCGTAGGCAAAATAGAGCACGGCCCACCTCCTGGATGAGCGGGTCTTCCCCTGCCCCGATTATAATGCCGCCTCCCGGCCCGCGCAACCTCAATTATCGCGCCCGCGCCCGACGGCCGCGGAAGAGGAGAAATTCAGCGCTTCAAAACGGCCAGGGTCAGGACCGGATTGACTTCATGCCAGCCGCGTCCCGGCTGGGCATCGTAGCGGGCCGTTCCGTAGACGCGTACGCGGTTGCCCTGTCGCGGGATGATCACGTCGCCGAGATTTCTGACCTCGCAAATCACGAAAGGCTCCGGCTTATTCGGCGTTTCCACCAGTTTGATATGCAGGGTTCTTTCTTGCTCGTCGAAATAAACGTCTTGCACGAACCCTTCCGTGACGATTTGAAATTGGGAGTTCGCCGAAAACTCCGGGATGCGGACGGGAGTGAAGCCGCGGAGCCCCCGGACGTCCGGCGATTGGGCGACGACCTCGTTCGCCGGCCGGAAGGTCCTCCAGTTGGAGACCACGAGGAGAACGGATTGCGCCAACACCAGCGCGAGGAGGACCCGGACCGCGAGCGGCGTCGACAACGTCTGGAGGAGATTTCCCCCGGCCCGGGCCGGCCCGCCTCGCCGGTCGAGCGTCGCGCCGATGCCCGCCCAGATCTCCTCGAACTCCGGCGGCCGATGACCGATGTCCGGGCCTAGCCGGCCGAATTGCCGACCGGCCTGATGTCCGGCCCGGAGCGTCGTGAGCCGTTCTCCGCACGTCCGGCAGCCGGCCAAATGCTCCTCGATACGCCCGGCCTCGCGCGGCGGGAGCCCGCCCTCGAGGTAGGGCACGAATTTCCTTCGCAGGAGATAACAGCGATAACTCATCTATGAAGCTCCTTGCCCTCCCGTTTCTTCATGGAAGCCTCTTCGAAGGCCGCAGTCGAGATTCGAGTTCCACCAGAGCGCGGTTCAGTCTCGAGGCCACCGTTCCGGGCGCGCATCCGAGGACCCGGCTCATCTCTTTATAGGACAAGCCTTCTAGGTACTTGAGGATGACCACCTCCCGCATTTTGAACGGCAGCTGCATCACCGCGTTCTGAACGGTGACCTTGAGCGCTTCCCGATGACCGGAAACGCGCGCCCCGTCGATTTCATCGCGGCTTCCGAGGATGGCCTCCAACGGAACGTAGGGCACATTCCGCTTCCGCAGGTGATTCCGGCATTCGTTGTGGGCGATCCGGTAGATCCAGGTGAACAGGCTGGACTGGAAACGGAAGCTTCCGAGGCCCCGGAACGCTTTGAAAAACACGTTTTGGAGGACGTCCTGGGCCTGAAGAGGATCCCCAACCAGGGAAACGACCAAGGCCCAAAGCGGATCGCGATACGCACGGTACAGCTCCCGAAAAGCGTCCGCGTCGCCGCGCCGTGCGGCTGAAACGATGGTCCGCTCCCGTTCGCCGGGGAGAGTTCTCGCCGCCGCCGTTCGCTCGGACGAAATTTCCGTAGCCACAGCTTCAATGTATCGTCCGCCGGATACGGTGTCAAGCCGTTCCCGGCGCGGACCGGTCCCATGGAAGAAACCGGTTCGCGCATGTGTCTACTATAGAAAGGAGATATATATATGCATAAGCCGCTCACGAA
>Ga0315273_10009778_pt1 | contig 12194 bp, 9 predicted proteins | sample YL17G02_0_MG_FD_205753 | JGI IMG/M metagenome (GOLD analysis project Ga0315273, IMG submission 205753) | Sediment microbial communities from Yellowstone Lake, YNP, Wyoming, USA - YL17G02_0 | ecosystem: Environmental > Aquatic > Freshwater > Lake > Sediment | place: USA: Wyoming | collected... | reverse complement strand
ATGACCAGCACATTGTCAATGCCGTGGACCATCTTTTCAGCTACGCGTTCGATCAGCGCGCCAGCGATGTGCATATCGAGCCCAAGCGCGAAAAGAGCGTGGTGCGCATGCGCATTGACGGCGCGCTGCACAAAGTCTATGAACTGCCCAAAAATGTGCATAATGCCATTGTAAGCCGCATCAAGAACCTTTCGCGGCTGGATATGGCTGAAAAGCGCAAACCCCAGGACGGCCGCATCAAGATGGACAAGGAAGGGGTGGAGGCTGAAATCAGGGTCTCCGCGGTGCCGGTGGCTTTCGGCGAAAAGTTGGTCATGCGCATTATGGACCCGGATATCCTGTTTCAGGACCTGGAAAAGCTCGGTTTCAGTCCCATGGATCTGATCCGCTACCAACAATTTATCGGCCTGCCGCACGGTATTGCCCTGGTTTGCGGCCCGACCGGCAGCGGCAAATCCACCACGCTCTATTCCACCTTGCGTCATCTTTCCACGCCGGATATTAATATCACGACCGTGGAAGATCCCATTGAAATGGTTTATGAAGATTTCAACCAGATCGCGGTTCAGCCCATGGTCGGCATTACTTTTGCCTCGATCCTGCGTCATATTTTGCGCCAAGACCCGGATATCATTATGCTCGGTGAAATGCGCGACCTGGATACGGCCGAGAACGCCATCCAGGCCTCGCTGACCGGCCACCTGGTTTTATCCACCCTGCATACCAATGACGCGCCTTCCGCCATTACCCGGCTTTTGGATTTGGGAATTCCTGCTTTTATGATCCAGGCCACCTTGATCGGGATTCTGGCTCAACGCCTGGTCAAAAAAATCTGCACTTTTTGCAAGGAACCTTTTGAGATCGAGGCGGCCGAGTTGGCGGCCTTGGGGCTGGATCTGAATAAGAGCGGCATGGTGGAGCTCCAGCACGGCAAGGGCTGCATCAAATGCCGGGGCACCGGATACTTGGGCCGCAGCGGCATTTACGAAGTCTTGCCGGTTACGGAATCCATAAAGAAGTTCATTACCCCGGAATGCAACGTCGAATTGTTGCGGGAAATGGCCCAAAAAGAGGGCATGATTACCATGCGGGAGAACGCCGTTCAAAAGCTCCTGGAAGGAACCACGACTTATCAGGAAGTTTTAAGGGTCACCTGGGAGCAGGTGTAAGAATGTGGGAATGTGAGAACGTGAGAAAGTGAAAACGTGAGATATGAACCTTGAGCTCGATGAACTACAACAACTATCTCTTCCCCGGTTTGTTCTTTCATTCACGCATTCTCACATTTATCGTTTACTGTTTCACGTCTTTTCACTCAACCTGTAACCCATAAACTATAAACCCAATAAACCCATGCTATCACAACTCACCATCGCCAATTTCGCTATCATCGACCGCCTGGAAATAGGATTCAAGCCGGGCCTGAACATCCTGTCCGGCGAGACCGGCGCCGGTAAATCGATCATCATCAACGCCGTGAACCTGATCCTGGGCGGTCGGGCCTCGGCCGACCTGATCCGCTCCGGGGCCGAGGAGGCCACGGTCGAAGCTTTATTCTGCCTGGGGAGCCCTTCCGCCATGCCGGCCCTATTGGCCGAACTCGGGCTTCCGGCTGAAGGCGAAGAGTTGATTATCAAGCGCCACATTGCCCGCGGCGGCCGCAACCGCATCCTGATCAACGGGTCTATGGCCAATCTGCAGATGCTGGCCAGGGTGGGCTTGATGCTGATCAGCATTTCGGGCCAGCACGAGCACCAGCGCCTTTTAAAACCGGACAATCATCTTTTTCTTTTAGACGATTTCGGCGGGTTGAGTGACCTGCGGCTGGAGTTGAACGAGCAATTCCACGCGCACCAGGAAATGCTGGAGCGCGGCCGCGCGCTGGAACGGGCCATCAAAAAAGCCGAGGAGCAGCAGGATTTGGCCCAATTTCAAATTCAGGAGATCGACGGGGCGGCCGTCAAAACCGGTGAAGACCGGCAATTGGAAGAAGAAAAAAAAATACTTCAGCATGCCGAAGAATTAAAACAGATCATGAGCGAGGCGTACCAACAGATTTATGACCGGGAAGAAGCGGTTTTGGTGCAGATCACGCGCTGTTGGAAAACGCTGCAGCGCGGGGCCGAAATCGACCCGCGCCTCCGGAAACCCGGAGAATCTTTGGCGAGCATTAAGGTGGGTTTGCAGGAATTGGCCCTGGAATTGCGCGATTTGCAGGACACCGTCACCCATAATCCGGCGCGCCTGGAAGAAGCGGAGGAGCGCTTGCAGCTGCTCCATAAGCTTAAAAAGAAATACGGCCCGTCGCTGGAAGATATTTCTAGCTTTAGGGCCAACCTGTCGGGCATGGTCCATGATCTGGACCAACAGCGCGAAGATTTTAAAAGGGTACAGGGACAAGTTAAAGAAACTGAAACAACGCTCCTCGCCCAAGCCGGAGCCCTGTCTCTTAAAAGACAATCCGCGGCCAAGAAAATGGAAAAGGCGGTCATGCAGGAACTTAATCTGCTGGATATGGCCGGCACGCGGTTCGGTATTCATTTTTTCGAAAAAGCGGATGCGTCCAAGGGCGTAGCCGGGCTCAAAGCGGACGGGTTCGATCAGGTGGAATTCATGCTCTCGCCCAATGTGGGCGAAGAGTTGAAATCGTTGGCGCGCATCGCTTCCGGCGGTGAATTGTCGCGCATCATGCTGGCCCTAAAGACCATTCTGGCCCGCACCAGTTCGGTGGAAACCGTCATTTTCGATGAAGTGGATTCCGGGATCGGCGGAGCCACGGCCGAGGTGGTCGGCGATAAGCTGCAATCCCTGGCTGCTTTTCATCAGATTTTGTGCATCACGCACTTGCCCCAAATCGCCGGCAAAGGCTTGACCCATTTTTTAGTTAAAAAGAAAGTCGTTGAAAACCGGACGCAAACCGTCATCTTGGAATTGGATGCGGAAGCGCGGGTCAAGGAGATCGCGCGTCTTTTGGGGGGCAAGGTGATTTCCCGTGAAGCCTTGGCGCATGCCAAGGAGATGATGGGAATGTAATTAGGTGTTTAGGATTATAGGCTGTTAGCCGTTCGACACTGCCCAAATCAAGAAGTCGAGTTAGAGGGTTCCGATTGCAGAGGGGCGTGTGCTCTGCTGTTTTTCCTACAGCCTAAAAGCCTACCGTCTATCTACCTGAATCAATTCTTAACCCGGATCAACTGGCCCGGTTTGATTTCGGCCTTATCTAAAGGGACAGCCAGAGCGGTTTGATCCATTGTTTTTGTAATCTGAATTTCTCCCACCTTGGGACCTTCCAGAAACACTTTCCAGTTGTTGGGGCCTAGAGATTCAACCTTCTCAAAAACCTCGCAAACAAGGCCGTCCCGCAGGCCGATATTAAGGCCGGCATTGATTAAAACAATTTCGGATTCCGTTGAAACAATTTGCCCGGTCCAGGATCGCTTGGCCGTCTCTTTTAAAAATACAGCCACCTGGCGGGCAATGATGTGCGACCAGTGCTTTTGCCAAGCGGCTTCAGGAATCGATTTCCACTTTTGTTCATTGTTTACCGGGTCACCAAAAGCAAATCCTTGGTCGAATTTCGGCAGGGTTATTTTTTGACTCTCAAGATGAATCAGGTAAACCATATGATGAACCGGATCAAAGGCGTTGAGGGTCATGGAGAGCTCAAGTTCCTGCTTGCTTTTAATTAAGGGCCAAATTCCGGTCCTGATTTCATGGATTTCAAAGGGGTTCAGAATGGGGAGCAACAAGATGCTCAGGCCCTCTTCCTCCGCCTTTTTAAGCAGTTCGGCGTCGGACCAAAGGCCGAATTCAGGCAAAATCACTTTGGGCGGTTGAGAAGGGGTGGCGCTAAAGGCGGTATCTTCTTGGACTAAGATTTGGCCCCCTTTTTGGATGGCTTCCAGCAATTGGGACCGGATTTGTTTAGCCACGGTTTCTTCAAGGCCTGAATAATTTAGGGTACGCAAAACCAGGATCACTTTTTTAAGGTCATGATGAGCGGCGGTCTTTGGATGCAACATTTTTTGGCCGGCGCATCCGGTCATTACTATAAAAAAGCCCAGCAAAATCAAATGTAAATGATTTCTAAACATTAACTTTGTAGCCATTAAAATCCCTCACGCTTGAGATACTTTTATCCGTTGTTATTCATAAAAATGTTCGGTTGAGTTCCAAAATGTTTTTTCGATCCTAAAAAGCGTAGGATCAAAAAAGACGGCATTCCGGCAATGATTTGAGCCGGAACATGAATTCCGGCAAGCCGGAACAGGAGTTCCAGCGAGATCGCCGGAATAAGTCCGTATGATGGAGTTCCGTTAATTTTTTACCTTTCACTTATCGACAACCAATTGTCGATAAGTTGGAATAAGAAGCCGAAGCCGCCACCTGTAGCATGACTAAAATTAAAATACAATACTAAAGGTTTGAAACTCACCCTGGTATTCTTCCGGGGTTTGGCGAATTTCATCCACTCGGGCGGTTGCGGGACCATGCCGGCACCAGGCGACCAGCTTTTGGGCTTGCTCTTGCGGGCCCTCCATCAAAACCTCGACGCTGCCGTCCGGCAGATTGCGCACCCATCCGGAAAGCCCTAATTTTTGAGCTGCACGCCGGGTCGAGTCCCGGAACCAGACCCCTTGCACACGACCTTTGATGACCAGTCTCATCCTGACCATTTCCATGGCATTTTCCTATTCCGGACAGACGATCTCGACCCCCCCGGGTGGTCTGATCTTTACCCATAAGTCAGCTACTGAACACAGGGGGTGGTTAAATCCTTTTTTTACCACAGAGGACGTAATTTAAGAAAACTCTGAAATTACTCCAGCCCCCGGACAGACCAAGAAGGACCCGCCTACGCAATCGCTACGGCGCGGCAGGCGATTTTTATTTCTATTCGTCCCGCGACTGCAGGACGAATAACAATCAGCTCCTTCGACAAGCTCAGGACAAGTTCTGCGAGGCTTGTTCGGTTTTTCTTGCACGGCCCGTTTATAATTATCAATGAATCTAACCGATTAAATTGCCGCATAATTTTGTTTGTGGTTATCTGTCCTGCGCTGCGCGGCGGGATCGGCGGTTAAATAACCTTCTTTCTTTTACTCTCTCCGTGTCCCCCGTGTCTCCGTGAAAAATAAATGATTTTACCGGTTTCACCCCTCCCCTGTAACAACTTTTGTGATTCAAAAAAGTTGTGACCCCTCCCATCAAGGGAGGGGAGACTAACCTATTGAATTCTCATGTAATTTTTAAAGTTGGACTTCATTACCCCTGTGTCCGGTAAAAGTTATGTGGTATGTACAGCCGGGTGGTAGGGGCGACCGGCCGGTCGTCCCTACTGATCCCGTGCCGCACACATAAGCGTCAGCGTAACGATATAATAACAGATGATCGTGGATCATCATGCCGGTTTTATTTTTTATCCAGGCCTAACAGTTTTAAAAATTCGTTTTCATCCAAAACAGTAATGCCCCATTCCCGGGCTTTTGACAATTTGGAGCCGGGGTCTGCGCCGACCACCAGGTAATCCGTGCTTTTACTCACTACAGAAGTCGTTTTAGCACCTGCTTTTTGAATATGGCGCTTGGCTTCGGAACGTTCCATGCTTTTGAGGGTGCCGGTGAGCACAAAGGTTTTATCGGCCAAAGGGCCAGTTCCCTTTAGGCGGCGTGATGGGGTGAATTGAATGCCGGCTTTAAGCAGGCGTTTCAGGTGTTGCTGATTCTCAGGGTCTTGAAAATAGGCGGTCACGCTTTCCGCGATCTGGGGCCCGATTGCGGCAATAGTCTGCAGACTTGTTTCATCCGCTTGAATTAATGCCTCCCAGGAGCCGAAATGGTCGGCCAGAATTTCGGCAATGTGTTCACCCACATGCCGGATGCCCAGGCTATAGATTAACTTGGCCAGGGCGGTTTTCTTGCTATTTTCAATGGCCTGGAGCAGGTTGGCGGCCGATTTTTCCGCGAATTTGTCCAATTGCATCAAATCGTCGAATTTCAGATCATATAGGTCGGCCGGCTCTTTGACCAGGCCTTTGTCGATTAATTGCAGGACGATTTTTTCGCCAAGGCCGTCCATGTTCATGGCGGCTTTGGAGACAAAATGGATTAGGGCTTCCCTGACCTGGGCCTGACAATTGGGGTTCAAACAGCGCATCACCACTTCACCCGGTTTTTTTTCCACCTTGGCACCGCAGGCCGGACAATAAAGAGGCATGTGAAAGATTTTTTCCCGGCCGGTGCGTTGGCTAGTGATGACCTTGACCACTTCCGGGATCACGTCCCCGGCGCGCTGCACCATCACGGTGTCACCCTCGCGGATGTCCTTTTTCTCGATTTCTTCCTGATTATGCAGGGTGGCGCGTTTTACAACCACGCCCCCAATTTCCACCGGCTCCAGGTGGGCCACGGGTGTGAGCGCGCCGGTGCGACCGACCTGGACCTCAATTTTAAGGATTTTGGTGGTCTCCTGGGATGGCTTGAATTTTTGGGCCAAGGCCCAGCGCGGGCAACGGCTTTTGACTCCGAGTCGCGCTTGTAAATTCAAATCATTCACTTTAATAACCGCTCCGTCCATTTCAAAAGGTAATTGGGCCCGTTTGGCTTCCAAATCACGGCAATGCTTAATGACTTCGATTACTTGCCGGCATTCCCGCAGAGCGGTTTGATTGATTCTGAGGCCCCATTGTTGCAGCCCGAACATCAGTTCTTTTTGGGTCTTAAATTCAGCTCCGATTAATTCTCCAATGCCGTAACAGAACATATTCAAACGCCGCGCCGCCGTGATCCGCGGGTCCAGTTGCCGGACCGAACCGGCAGCGGCATTGCGCGGGTTGGCAAAAATTGGCTGGTTTTCAGCTACCCGAGTTTGATTTAGCGCACGGAACGCCGCAATTTCCATATAGATTTCTCCGCGCACTTCCACAAGCTCGGGAACGGGCCGTGAGCCCATGAGTTTTAAAGGCACTGCGGGAATGGTTTTCACATTGGCCGTAATGTTTTCACCCACATTGCCGTCGCCTCTGGTTGCAGCGGTCAATAAAACGCCGTTTTCATATACCAACTCAACAGCCAGACCGTCTATTTTAGGCTCAACCAGGTAAACGATATCCTCTTTTTGGCCTAAAAATCGTTTCATGCGGGTATCGAAATCAAGGATGTCCTGTTCGCTAAATCCATTCTCAAGGCTGAGCATGGGCCGACGATGCATAACCTGGGAAAAGGCGGTTTGGGGTCCGGATCCGACGCGTTGGCTAGGCGAGTCGGGGGTCACCCATTGCGGGTGGGCGGTTTCGAGCGTGATCAATTTTTTATAAAGGCGGTCATATTCGGCATCGGAAATTTCCGGATCATCCAAAACATGATAGCGATGATTATGATAGCGGATCTTCTCCTTGAGTTCCTCCAATTCTTTGAAAACCTGGTTCATGAATGCTCCTAAATGTTTTTTTGATTCTGAAAAGCATAGGATCGAAAAAGACGTCATTCCGGCAATGATTTGAGCCGGAACATGAATCGACTACGATAACGATTACGACAACGATTGTAAGCCTGCCCTATTATGTCCTCGTCAAAGCCAAAGGTATTCCGATAGCTTTGAGTAAGCTTCGGCAGGCCAGTTGCGAGCCGTTTTTCAAAGCCGAAGAATGAAAACCGGGTTTCCATTTCAAGCCGGCCAATTCATCGGATACCACCAGCAATCCGGCAACCTGCACAGCCCTAAAAAGCGCCAGGGTGATTAAGGCGGACATTTCCATTTCAACAGCCAAGACCCCTTTTTGGCGGTACGTTTCAATTTTTAAAGGGGTCTCCCGATAAGGGGCGTCCGTGGTCCAGACCGGGCCTTGATAACAAGCAACCTGGCCGGCCCGTAGCGTGTCTGCCAGACAGGCGCCAAGCTCCGGGTCTGTTTCCGGGTTGGCCTGGAGAATGGGGTAATGGGCGGAAGTTCCTTCTTCGCAAACAGCACGGGTGGGAACAATGCAATCCCCGATTTTTATTTCAGGTTGCAGAGATCCGCACCAACCCAGGGCCCAAAACCGCCGGCCGCCCAGGGCAATTAATTTTTCCATGGCCATGACCGCTTGGGGCGCACCCAACAGCGGGCCGGCCAGGGTTATTCCGGCCTGGTGATCAAAAGAAAATTTAAAGAAACGAAAAAAGCCCTGATTATAAGATTGGGCTTTTTGATTTGGAAAAAGGCGAATTAGGTAATCGAGATCCGTTTTGACAAACGCCAGGATCACATCCGGGGCCACGGGCGGATCGGTTTTTGCGCGCCGTGGCTGAATGATTCCCTCTTGGGGGCTTATTTCCGGTGTAAAACTGAGGTTCATATGGGAATCCATGTTTTCGGATGTTGATTTATGTTCCGGCTTGCCACGCCGCGGTAGGGGTTCAAAATTTTGAACCCCTACAAACGAAGGCGGGCCAAAAAACGCCCGAATCGATACTAAAAGAAAAGCATTATAGACGCTTAGTTTAACAATATCGACAAAAAGTTGTCGATAAACCTAAGACATTTTCTCGCGCAAAGACGCCAAGACGCCAAGAAAACCAATTTTTATTCTAAAACCTTTGCGGCTTGGCGTCTCTGGAGTAATTTTAAGTTTTTTAAAATTACGTCCTTGGCGCGAGAATAATCTTGCTGCCCTCTTAGGGCAAGGGCAAGAGCCCTCGTGTGGCCTTGTCTTCCGGGTAGGGCCCCGGACGACGCGTAGGCGCTTAATTCCGCAACATCGACAAAAAAAATGTCGATAATGAAAATGTTTATAATCATCACCTGACAAACATGCGGATTTATTCCGGCGCTCTGGCCGGAATTCATGTTTTTTCGATCCTACCGAAAAAACATTTAGCGACTTAAAAGAAATCGGCTCATGCTTTTAGACAGGGAGGCATCGTAAAAATGGTTTTGCAAATTAAGCTAAAGATATGTTAATATGATTAAAGTTTCTTAAGAATTAGATTCTCAAATAAAGGCTTTCAGGTAATTTTTACTTGACTATGAAAACAATAAAGATTTAAATTAACAGTTTTCGATTCATCCACGGAAAGGGAGCGGATGTTTGAAAGTCTTTCTGAAAAACTAAACAAGACTTTTAAAAAATTAAGCGGGCAAGGCCGGTTAACCGAGCGCAATATTGAGGATGCTCTTAAAGAGGTCCGCCTTTCTCTTTTGGAAGCGGATGTAAATTATAAGGTTGTTAAACAGTTTATCGACGACATTCGCACCAGGGCGATCGGCCAGGAGGTATTGGACAGTCTAACTCCGGGGCAGCAGGTCATCAAAATCGTCAATGAGGCCCTGGTCCGGCTCATGGGTGGCAGCCAGCAGGAACTGGTTTTTAAAGGCAAGCCGCCCTATAAAATCATGTTAGTGGGTTTACAGGGGTCGGGCAAGACCACTACGGCTGCCAAACTGGCGCTTTTTTTATGTAAACAGGGCCGCAGCCCTTATTTGGTCCCGGCCGATATTTATAGACCGGCCGCCATTGAGCAGCTTCACAAACTGGGGGCCCAGTTGCAGATCCCGGTTTTTCCGTCCCGGGCGCAACAGACGCCTGAGGAGATTTGCGCTGAAGCGCTTGCCAAGGCCAATGCCTTAAATATGGACGTGCTGATTATCGATACAGCCGGCCGTTTGCATATTGACGAAGAATTGATGGCTGAATTGGTACGCATCAAGACCAAGATCGGCCCCAATGAAATTTTACTGACCGCCGACGCCATGACCGGTCAGGACGCGGTCAATGTGGCCAGGCAATTCAATCAACTCCTGGATATTTCAGGGGTCATCCTGACTAAAATGGAGGGTGACGCCAGGGGCGGCGCGGCTTTGTCCATGAAGGCGATTGCGGACAAACCGATCAAGTTTATCGGTGTGGGTGAAAAATCGGACGCGCTGGAGCCTTTTTTCCCGGACCGCATGGCCTCGCGCATTCTGGGAATGGGCGATATGCTTTCTTTGATCGAGAAAGCCCAATCCGAGTTCGATGAAAAAGAGGCCTTGAAGCTCGAAAAAAAGCTGCGGCAGCGGGAATTCGATTTGTCCGATTTCCAGACCCAGTTGAAGCAGATCAAGAAAATAGGTTCCCTGGAAAGCATTCTGGGGATGTTGCCGGGCATGGGCCAGCTCAAAGAATTGAAAAAGCTCAAGCCGCAGGAGACTGAATTAAAAAAGGTCGAAGCGATCATTTATTCCATGACCCCGGGAGAGCGGCGGAATTACAAGGCGATTAACGGCAGCCGGCGCAAGCGTATTGCGCGGGGCAGCGGCACCACGGTGCAGGATGTGAACCGGCTGCTCAAGAGCTTCGCACAGATGAAGAAGATGATGGAGCAGTTTTCTAAAAAAGGCTTTCAAAACATGCCGGCGCTCTTTCATTAGGCAATCCGGCATCCGCGCTCTTCAGGTGGGTGCAAAATATATTTTGAAATCCCGCGGTTTGCCGCGGGGAGATCCATTATAAAGGGGGTGAGGCAGTTTATGTCAGTTAAAATCAGGTTGACCAGGATGGGAACGAAAAAGAAACCTTTTTATCGGTTGGTGGCCGCCAATACGGAAGCCCCACGCGATGGAAAATTCTTGGAAATTTTGGGAACCTATGACCCCACTAAGAACCCAGCCGCAATCAAATTAAATAAGGAGAAGGTCTCTTCCTGGTTACAGAAGGGGGCCGGCGTTACGGAATCAGCCAAGGCCATTCTTAAGAATGAAGGGTTAATCTAAAACCTTTATTAAGCCCATTTCCATCAGATCATGGCGGTGAATGAATGGAGGTTATTGAAATGAAAGAATTGATTTTATACATTGCGAAGGCGCTGGTAGACAAACCGGAAGAGGTTGCGGTAACCGAGATCGTAGGCGAACAGACTTCCGTGATCGAACTGAAAGTAGCCAAAGAGGATCTAGGCAAAGTAATCGGTAAACAGGGTAGAACCGCCAGAGCCATGCGAACCATCTTGAGCGCGGCATCCGCCAAAATTAACAAACGATCGGTTTTGGAGATTTTAGAATAGCCTTGAAGCAAGGTTTTGCGGAAAGACTGCTTCTGCTCGGAAAAGTGATTAGGCCGCACGGATTGAAAGGTCTTTTAAAGATCGCTTCTTACGCTCAATCCGCGCAATCCTTTTTACGGGCCGGGTCCGTTTATTTGAGGCCCCGGTCGGGCGGGGAGCGGAACTTTAAACTTCTGTCCGTACAACCCAGCGGTAAAAACTTTTTGATGAAATTGGAGGGTTTAACGACCATCGATCAGACCGAACCGTATATCGGCGCGGAAATTCTAATCCTTCGGGAGTCCTTGGGCTCCGGCGATGCCGGAGAATACTTCTGGGCGGATATGATCGGGCTCAAGGTTTATACGGAGAGCGGCAAGTACATGGGAGAGATCGCGTCTATTTTCAATAACGGCGGCCATGATATTTATGTGCTGAAACATGCAGGCCGGGAACGGCTTATCCCGGCCGTTCATTCCGTGGTCAAAGCGATTCATCCGGAACAAGGGGAAATGATTGTGGTTGAAATGGAGGAGACACCGGATTCGAATGAGATTTGATGTCCTGACATTGTTTCCCGACCTGTTTTCCCCTTTTATGAATGAAAGCATTTTGGGCCGGGCCATTGCCAAAGGCCTGATTGAGATCCGGCTGACCCAGATCCGTTCCTTTGCCCGCGGCAAACACCAGGTGACGGATGACCGCCCTTATGGCGGGGGTAGCGGCATGGTCATGAAACCCGGGCCCATTTACCGGTCTTTGAAATCCATTGAGCGCGTAACGGAACAGTCGCGGGTTATTTTATTGACGCCCCAGGGCAGGCCGTTCGATCAAAGCCTGGCCTGGGAATTATCGCGCTTGAAGCAGTTAATTCTGATCTGCGGCCGGTATGAAGGCGTGGATGAGAGGATCCGCGGCCGTTATGTGGACCAGGAGCTCTCCATCGGCGATTACGTTTTAAGCGGAGGAGAACCGGCAGCCCTGGTGGTGATCGACACGGTAGCGCGCCTGGTCCCCGGGGTTCTCGGGGATGAATATTCGACACAAGAAGAATCTTTTGAAGACGGTCTTCTGGAATACCCGCACTACACGCGGCCTCCGGTGTTTGAGGACCAGGAAGTACCGCCCATTCTTTTGTCCGGCGATCATGCCAAGATCAGGCAATGGCGGCGAACCCAGGCCTTGAAACGAACC
>Ga0315273_10009776_pt1 | contig 12197 bp, 12 predicted proteins | sample YL17G02_0_MG_FD_205753 | JGI IMG/M metagenome (GOLD analysis project Ga0315273, IMG submission 205753) | Sediment microbial communities from Yellowstone Lake, YNP, Wyoming, USA - YL17G02_0 | ecosystem: Environmental > Aquatic > Freshwater > Lake > Sediment | place: USA: Wyoming | collected... | reverse complement strand
TGGGCATGTGCCGTACACCTACGACTGCCCCTGGCCAACGAAGGAACGGCAGTGGTAGGCCCATTCCCAGGTCTTCTGCCGGGCGCATCCACAAGACTGCATCGATCGGTATATCTTCAGAGCGGAAACCCCAGCGAATGTGGATACCATCGCGTTCGAGGCTGTAACTGGCCGTCCACAAAGCATAAAAGCGGTAAGCTAACACGAGCAGCAAACCAACCGATATCAAAGTAGTAAACAAATTCAGCAAGAAAACTGGCCCTGCCGGAGAGCGGGCTGCCTGCGCCATCCCAAACACTCCACCCGCCAGCAAAACCGATATGCTGACCAGGTGAAAGACCACTCCCTGTTTTTTAGCAGGATAACCAACAAACATATCACCCATGAAAGGTATTTATACCATATCTGAAAGAACGCAAAAAGGAGTTTGCGTCGACTGACCGCAAACTCCTTTTTGAGGCTTTTATTTTGCTATTTGATCTCGTAAACTACGCTGACATCCACCGTGATGGACAATTGCCCGGGAGATACAGGCACCGCCGCAGCCGCGCCTCCCCCGCCCACGCCCTTCATATCCATGGGTACCTGGGATGCATAGGTGTTATAGTAATTGAGCGACTGCACCGGGCCAAGCTCCACGCCGGCTGCTTTTGAGAGATCCTGCGCCTGGAGGTTGGCGTTTTCCACGGCAGCCTTGCGCGCCTCAGCCAGGTAAGGAGTCTTATCGGCTACGTCAAACTGGATGCCATTGATACTGTTGGCTCCCGCCTTAACGGCTGCGCCCAAGAGATCGCCGATCTTGGTAAGGTCTCGCAGGGTGACATAGACAGTGTTATCGACCATGAACTTCGTGCCGATTTTCTGCCCATCCGGTCCCCACTCATCCTGAGGGTAAATGCTGAAATTGGTAGTGAGGATATCTTTACTGTCCACACCCAAAGCCTTCAATGCATCAGCAACTGCTTTTGAAGAAACGTTATTGCTGGCAACAGCTTCTTTAGGATCCACATTTTCTGAGTGGACCCCGATATTGATATAAGCAATATCGGGAGTGAGTGCTGCCTGGGCGCTGCCCGTCACGCTCAGCGTGCGCAGCATCGGCTGTATCGCTGGAGCGGGTACAGAAGCGCAGGCGCTCGACAGCACAACCAGGGCCAGCAGGATCGATATTAAAATAGTTTTGTTACGGTTCATTTTTTCTCCTCTTTTTGTTTAGTTAGATTACCATTTAGACGATCTTCTTTATCTAAAAGTTCCCGGCGATGAACAATTGTTTCTACTGAAGCATTGCGATTATCACATAGAAGTGTGACCGATTGGTTCCCAGGATATGTCAGGTTTGTAACCACGCGTTACAGGGTTTAAACAAAACTACACCTGACCTTGCAGATTCCTGCTCCCAGATTCGCATCGTGCCCTACTCATTGAGCGGTGCGATACTCACCCATAAGGTCTGGTAAAGGTATCGTTCTCAGGCAAAGATCACATACTGGCGGAGGAACTTCTCCACGGTTTTATAGAAATGCTCAATGGTTTCCGATTTGCGGAAGCCATGCCCCTCTCCCGGATACAGGTGGTATTCATGGGGTACCCCGCGCTTTCTTAGCGCCTCGACCAGCTCGTCGGATTGCGCCCGAGGCACCACGACATCCTCCTCGCCCTGGAAGACCGCCAGCGGATCTTTGATCCGATCGGCGAAGAAAATGGGGGAGCGTTCACGGTATACGGCGGCTGCCTCGGGAAGTGACCCCAGCAGGCTGTCGGAATAATGAGCTTCGAACTTATGCGTGTCCGAAGCCAGGGTAAATTGGTTCGAAACCCCAAACAAGCAGATGCCTGCCTTGAAAAATCCAGGATAATCCTCTAGCACCTTGAGAACCGTAAAACCACCCGCGCTGCCTCCGGTGATTACCAGGCGTTCCCCATCCACAAGGCCCTTTCCCACCAGCGCCCGCGCCCCGCTGACCGCATCCTGTACATCATAAATGCCCCAATTGCCGCGCAGCATATCGCGGTACTGCCGGCCATAACCAGCGCTGCCCCGGTAATTTACATCCAGGAAAGCATAGCCTCGACTGGTATAGAATTGTGCATCCAGGTTAAAATCCACGATGCGCTGGCCGGTTGGCCCACCGTGAATATGCACCATCAGCGGAGGGGATCCGCGCCCGGCCAAGTTTTCGTGAAGGGGCTGGTAGAACAAACCATACACCGTTCCGCCATCCATCCCTGGCCAGGAAATGTGCTCTGGCACAGCATAAGCAGCGGGCGAGACATCCTCGGACACTGACCGGCGCAGTACCCTGGTCTTACTTGCTCGATTAATGAGGATCACCCGGTCAGGGGTACGCGCTCCTGAAGCGATGACCGCCACCTGCTGCCCATCTGGAGCTGCTGCAAGCTGGTCCAGGCTGGTATAGTCTTGGTTCAACTGCACCGGCTGCGCCTGGCCTCCAACCAGGTCAACCTGCCATAAACTCTTCACACCAGCTTGACTTCGAATGAAGAATACCGTCCCCTCATCTGGGCTGAATGAATAGGTGCGCAAGCCCTGCACCCAGGCCGGGAGTCCACATTCGGCCGGATCAAAGGTTAACTGGCGGTGCTGGTGAGTTTCGAGATCGTACAGGTATAACTGCCACCAGCCCGTTTGGTCTGAAACGTAAGCCAGTTGCCGGCCATCGGGCGAAAATTCCGGCTGGAAGATGGAAACCGATTCACTTCCGCAGACAGCTTCTACTCCTTCCAGGAGAGGCAGGCCCTGAGCAGGTTGGCTGAGCTGCCCAAGGTACAGAACCGTTCCATCCCAGGGCATATTGGGGTGATCCCAGGCAATATAAGCGAAACGCCGGCTTTCGGGATGCCAGGCCGGCTGCATGTAGAAATCACTCCCCGAAACCAGTCGGGCAGGCCAGGAAGCTCCCTGCGCATCGACGATCGCCAGGGCATCCTGCCCTTCGTAGGTATGCACATACAGCAGCCAACGCCCGTCAGGTGAAAGCTTCGGAGCAGCCGCAGCACCAAAGGCCGGCGTCACCGGGCGCGCGGCGCCCGTAGAAAGTGGCTGGCAGTAGATGCGTTTTGAGCCAGCATCCACAAAGTAGACCTTTCCATTTCCCACGCCAAAGTCGCCGCCTCCATAGCCCACCCCTGCCCGGACGGAAAAATCGCTGTTCAGATCGCGCGCCGCCTGCCCGTCGGGCGGTAGAACCACCAGAACTCCCCGGTCAGAACGTCCTTCGCGCCAGACGAGCGTGCCATCAGCATCCCAGGCAAGGTCGCTGAAGCTGATGCCGCGTGACAGGCTGACCGGTGTGATGGGGCTTTGCCAAAGGCCATACTGTAAGATCGTTTTAGACATGGTTTGCTCCTCTATTATGAACATGAAAAGTCCGCCGGTGAATCGCTGATGGCCCCAGGCTCTCCAACGCAGCACAATGAACCACGGTGCCATATCCCTTGTGCCGGGCAAACCCGTAGCCAGGGATCTGCTGGTCCAACGCCACCATACAGGCATCCCGGGCGGTCTTTGCCAGCACCGAGGCCGCTGCAATACTCAAAGAGCGCTGATCTCCCTTCACCAGCGAGGTTTGAGGCAGTGGGATTTCGGGCAGAAATAAATAATCCAGGATGAGATGGTTTGGCGCCAGGCTGAATCCTTCCAGCGCCCGTACAGCCGCTAAGCGGGTGGCGGGGAGAATGCCGAGTAGATCAATTTCCTCGGCAGATGCAAAACCAACTCCCCAGGCTGCTGCCTGCCTTTTGATATGCACACACCAGGTTTCCCGCTGTGTGGGTGTCATTTGCTTCGAATCACGCACTCCTGCCAGCGAATGGAGAATATTATCATCGACTGGCAAGATCACCGCCGCGGCAGCCACCGGCCCGGCGAGTGCGCCCCGCCCGGCTTCGTCAATCCCTGCCACCCTTCTGACCCCTGCCTGCCACAAAGCCTTTTCAAAACCGAGATCAGGTCCAGGCTCTCTCAATCATACATCCCGCGCCAGGCATTCAGGCGCATAGTGAGCAAATCTTTGCCCATGTTGAACGAATCACGGATCACACGGATCTTGCTTTCAGCATTGTAATACCAGGGAATGGGAAGCTCGATAATCCGGTAGCCGCGCACCCGGCCGATAAATAAAACTTCCACATCGAACGACCAGCCGGAAAATGTCTGCCGTCGGAACAGGTCGTCTGCCACCTCACCTCGGAAACACTTGAAACCACATTGGGTATCATTCAGCCCTGGCAAGGCCAGCCAGCGGATCAGCAGGTTATACCCCCGTCCGATAAAATGCCGATAGTAAGGCTCATTGTAACGCACGGCGCCCGGCGCCTCCCGGGAGGCAATCGCAATATCATAGTCACATACGGCGGGGGGCAAAAACTGCGCCACCTCCTGAATGGGCATCGAGAGGTCTGCATCGCACATAAAGCGATATTCACCCTTTGCTTCCAACATTCCGCGCTGCACCGCCAGACCCTTACCGCGCGCCGGACTGCGAATCACGCACACCTGCGGGTGAGCCTCCGAAAATGATTGAGCGATCGCAAGCGTGTGGTCAGCGCTGCCATTCTCAACAACCAGCACCTCCGCCGGGTAATTCTGACTCTGCAAAAAAGCCATTACCTGCTCCAGGGTTTTTGGCAGGCGTTTTTCTTCATTATACGCAGGGATAATGATGGAGAGAAATGGCTTTACCAAGAGCAGCCCCGTAATTCTACACAGTCAACAAGACAAAGAAGATGAACACGATCACCAAGATCACTTCCACCACACCCATGGCAGCCAGGATGATCACCTGGTTCTTCGTCAAGCCCAGGTTTTGCAGTGCCGGAGGAAGCTCGAAGTCTACAATTGGTTGGGCTGGCTTGGCCGGTGCAGGCTCAACTTCCTCTCTCCAGACATCGCCCACATCTTCTTTCGGGGGTTCGGGCTTAGTGGCAACCTGGTTCGCCTCCGAAACCTTTACCAAACTATCCACAATTTTCTGAAGCTGCACAGCATCCAGGGCTGCATTCCCCTGGATGACCCCAGCAGCCAGGCGATCCACGCCATCCATACGGACGATACGAGCGGAGGGTTGGTTGGCGTCGATATGAACCCCTGGATGGGCCATAAACAGGATCGGCAAAGGCTCTGGAATTTGCACTTCGGCCTGTAGAAAGAACTTATCCACCGCGTCCGAAAATTCGAGCGTCTCGGTGATCAGGTTTCTACTCGCCGTCTTGTACTGTTCCAAACGATTATCCATGATCAGCCAGCTTTCACCCTTGGCCCGGTAAACGCCTTCATCCGCGCTGGCATTGATGACCAAAACCCCCGGCGGGCCAACCAGGATCATCGGAATAGGACCCTCTGTTCCTCCCAGGTTGATATTCCGCAAGAGTGTAAAGCTGTTATCTAACGTCTTATCAAGCTGCTGGGCAAAGGTTTCCTGGGCTTTCATATCCGCATCGGAGGCCCCTAGCTTGAGCGCATCTTGAAAACTCGATTGAAATTTCTTTAACATGCTGTCTCCGGAAGTCCCCTGCGTTGAGTGGTCAATTTGTTTCATAATAACCTCGCTCCTACAACGAAACGGTTGGACGTGCCATGAAATTGGCGTTCCAAATAGCTTTTGATCAGGCGAATATTTTCGTCTACGACACGCCGGCGGTAGATCTCCATTTGCTGGCGCGGCACATGGATAAAAACATCGCGCTCCATAACTTCTTCAGATTCTATCATCTGATAAAAGACAGCAGGGTCAATTCCTTGCCGGGAAGCGAAAACCTCGACCGTCTGAATCGCTGCGCCGGGTTCTAACTGCGGGGACAAGAAATCTCGCCAGGCACACAAGTGCCCATCCTGGATGAAGGGCAGCCAATGCAGTGGACTCACTTTCGTCAAGCAAAAACCTGTACCATGACCCAGGCTTTCTATGATCCGGCGATCCAGATAGGCGCGGAGCACATTATGTAAATACAACCTCTGCTCTCGGCTGCCCCAGCGGCTGCGAAACCCAAAGACAGGCAAAAAAATGTCCACCACCCACAACCAGTCTGCCTGTAAATGACACAGATAACCGGTAAGAAAAGCCGCCTGCTCGGGTTCTAGGTCTGCGGTTCTAGCCAGGATTGGATAATCACTCAGGATGCGCTGCCAGGGAGAGCGATCATTCTTACGGACAGGCAGGCTAAAAAAGTGAGTTTCTTCTCGCCCTTGCCCGGAGATCACCTGCGTATCAGGGGCTGTGTTTCCAAACAGGAATTCGCAAGGGTAAGAATTCAAGAAAGCACGCACTTCCCCACCCAGGCTGGCCTGCTCTAAGAGTTCTACTGCAATACTGAGATGATAAAATGGCGTGGGCACAAGAGAATTATACCAGCGGGTAAAGTTTCCGAAAACAAAGCTTGCCTGGTCATTGAAACCAGGCAAGCTTTTTGCAGCTTCTCCTCCTTAGATCACCGGTAAACCGGCTAAAGCATCGCACGCCGAGACTTCTTCTGAGAAAGCCAGGTAATCTTTCCCGCCCGCCCGTATCACGCGGATTGGGTACTGCACTTCGAATGTGCTGGCAAGATATATTTTTCGCGAACCAACCACAAATTTTTTCCCCGCTTGGATGCGTTGAATCAAATCTTCCCGGTTGATGATGACCAGATCCGAGAACGTTGGCCCGCGCCGTTCATAGGCGCGCACCCAAACCACCTGCCCACCCGGCGCGTAATGAACTGCTTCGATGACACCATCAAACTTCGCCTTTGACATAGTCGGGGCGGGCGGATTTGAACCGCCGACCCCCGCGTCCCAAACGCGGTGCGCTGCCGAACTGCGCTACGCCCCGGCGAAAGTGAGTATATGCGAATGACCCATAAACGTCAAGGTCTCATTGACAGGGCTCATGGATGTTGCTGCTGGTGCGCCGCTTGCTTGGCCAGGGTGTCCACCCGCTGGTTATTCACATCCCCCGCGTGCCCGCGCACCCAATGCCACTCGATCTGGTGCCCGGCGATCGCTGCATCCAACGCCTGCCACAGATCGACATTCGCCAGCGCACCTCCCCTGCGCTTCCACTGCCGCCTGCGCCAGCCTGGCAGCCACTCTGTGACCCCCCTCTTTAAATATTCCGAGTCGGTAAAGAGATCCACCTGGCAGGATTGTTTCAGAGCCTGCAAGGCCTTGAGCGCCGCGGTCAGCTCCATGCGATTATTCGTCGTTTGGGCCTCCGCCCCCGTCAACGTCCTCTCATGTCTTCCATAGCGCAGCAAGACCGCCCAACCGCCCGGCCCAGGGTTTGGGTCACAGGCCCCATCCGTATAAATAATCACATGCAGCAGCTCATCCATCCTACCGCACCTGAGCATGAACTTCTGCGGCAAGCTGGTCCAGGGCTTCCAACAAAGCCGGGATCTGCTCGCCCTTGAAATCCGGGGTTAACAGTTGCGACATCCCATCGCCTAAGGCCCAGCGCAGCCTATGCCAGGAAGCAAAAGCCGGCTCCACCTGGGCATAGGGCAGCAGCCCAAGCGCCTTCTCCCACTGGATTGGGCCTCTTCGCTCCCCTTTCAACAAAGACAGAACCGAAGCCCGGGTTGGCAGCGTTCCGCTGGCTAAGACCCAGCGCGCCTGGTTCTCCGGCGAGGCCAGCCAACGCGCAAACAACCAGGCCGCCAACTGCTTCTCCGGAGTCGATTTTAGAACTGCCAGCGAAGGGCCGTAAATATCGAACGCCCCTCCCCTGCGGGATGGGAAAGGTAAAATCGTCCACTCGTCGGTACTGCCCGCATCTTTAAAAGCTGCCTGCTGGTTCAGTAATTCTGGTAAGGATATGGACAGGAACAGCGCTTCCCGCTTCACGAATTTACCATGTGGATCGAGTTCATCCGGCCGCCATGCACAACCTTCCGTGTAAAGCTCGTGGATGAAGGTAAGCGCGTCTAAAGAAGCTGGGCTTTCAAACTGGTATCCCAGCTGCCCGGCTCCCTCAACCTGCCCGCCAAAAGCAAAGATCCAGGAGAGCAGCGTCGACGGTTCTGGTGTGATCAACCAGCCGCCCGTACCGTCGTTTTTCCGGTCATCATCTCCCCGGTTGGCCTGTGCGGCTGCGCAGGCCTGCTGGCGGAACTGGGCCGGCGTGGCCGGAGGCGCATCAAACCCCAAGGCTTCCGCCCAGCTCTGGTTATACAACATCACCAGTCCCGTACGGTACCAGGGCAGCCCGAAGCGCGCCGGTTCCTTCCCTTTTACCGGATTGGTTAACACATCCTGCGCCCAAATCACCGGATAGAAATCCTGCTGGTCGCCGGAGGCCAACCCCCAGGCTGGGTCATCGAGATAAGGCTGCAGATCTGCCAGTGAAATGTCTTCGGCATTCCAGTATTGCAGGTCATGGCTATAACCAGCCAGGATCGCAGGCAGCTTCTTCTCCTGGAGAGCGCTGCGCAGCGCTTCATCCATCACACCCGAGCTGTCTTGGGGCACGCCCTCTACCCGGACTCCCCAGCGATTGGTCTTGTTGAACTCTTCCACCAGCTTCTGGGCCAATTCCTCGGTCCCCGCCTCGCGCACATACCAGAATTGAACGAGCTGCCTCTGCAGATTAACCGTAATCTCAACCTGAGGACTGGCCTCCGTCGGCGGCAGGGAGGTGGGAGTCTTGGTCTGTTTGGAGGGAAGATTGGTGATTGCCGCAGTAGGAAGCTGCTTGATAGTGGGCTGCGCAGCGGGTGAAGGGTTCTGCGACGTACCGCAGGCCGCCAGGGAAGAGAGCGAGATTACCCCTAGAGCAATCCAGCAACATACGGTAAGATACATCCTAGCCATTCGTAAATGAGCTTTGATCAAAGCTGCCTCCACTGCCTTGCCATTATATCAAAACCTGCCAGACACTCCGAAGCGCTATGCCCGACCTGACTCAAGCTTACCTCCCCATTCTACAGGGCCACCGCCTGCCTGGCCTGGACCTGGGGGAAGGGTTGATCTACCCCCATTATGCCGGATATTCCATTTTGAATATTCCCCCCAGCCTGTGCCGCTGGATGGAAGTTCCGGGTTATGGCACCCAACCGCTGCGTGTTGCAGAGCTCGACGCTCTCGCAAAGGGCGTCCGGCGCATCATTTTCATCTTGATGGATGCCCTGGGGCTGCAGTTGTTCCAGGGCTGGATGGAAAAAGCGCTGCTGCCGGTCTGGCAAAACCTGCTGCAAGACGGTCTACTGGCGCCCCTCACCTCGCTTTCTCCCAGCACAACCTCTTCGGCCCTGACCAGCCTGTGGTGTGGGCGCAGCCCGGCCGAACACGGCATCATTGGCTATGAGCTGTGGCTCAAAGAATACGGTGTGGTTGCCAATATGATCCTGCACGCCCCCATCACCTACCGCAATGACACCGGCAGCCTGGCAAAGGCCGGCTTTCAGCCGGAAACCTACCTGCCCTTCACCCATTTGGGCACCCATCTGGGGGCGCACGGCGTTAAACCCTATGCCTTCCAGCACACCAGCATCCTGCGCTCGGGCCTGTCACAGATGCTCTACAAAGACGTAGAAACGCGCAGCTTCAACACCTCCACCGACCTGTGGCTGAACCTGCGCGACCTGATCAATGGACGCCCCGCCGAACGCCAGTTCATCTGGGTCTACTGGGGTGAAGTGGACCATTATTCCCACCAGTATGGCCCCGAGGACGAGCGCCCCGCCGCCGAATTTGCCACCTTCAGCCAGACCTTCGAGAAGCTGTTGCTCAAGCAGCTTCGTTCCGACGTCCGGCATGACACCCTGCTGATCCTGACCGCCGACCACGGGCAGATCAGCACCCCCCAAAGCCCCCATCACGACCTGCGCAACCATCCCAACCTGGTGCAGCGGCTGCACATCCTGCCCACCGGCGAGAACCGTTTCCAATACCTGTTCGTGCGCCCCGGCCAGACCGAAACCGTCCAGGAATATTACCAGCACTCCTGGCCCAGGCAGTTCACCCTGATCGACCCATCCCGCGCCGTCCAGGCTGGCTTGTTCGGGCCGGGGAAGCCCCATCCTCAGCTCTTTGACCGCCTGGGGGACACCCTCGCCCTCGCTCAAGGCAGCGCCTACCTGTGGTGGGCCAACAAGGATAACCCGCTCCTGGGCCGGCACGGGGGGCTTTCGCCAGAGGAGATGCTGGTGCCGTTTTTGATGGCAAGGTTGTAATGTTATCGAGGACCCCCATGCCAACCCTTATCTTCAAACTCAGCCCGTCTGACCTCACCTTCCTGTGGAACGAATGTAAGCGCTGCTTTTATCTCAAAGTTGTCCACGATTTTCCTCGCCCTGCAACACCCATGCCATCCATCTTCATCAAGATCGATGGCCTGATGAAGCACTTCTTCCAGGGAAAAACCACCGCCGAGCTTTGCCCAGCCCTGCCACCAGGAACTGTACAGCACGGCGAGAAATGGGTGCAATCCCAGCCGGTCACCTTACCCGGTCATACCGCTCAATACTACCTGAAGGGGAAATTTGATACCGTCGTGCGATTTGACGATCGCTCGTACGGTGTGGTGGACTTCAAAACCTCCACGCCCAAACCATCCAACCTGGCTTTTTATGGACGGCAGCTCCACGCCTATGCTTATGCGCTTGAACATGCAGCTCCGGGTAAATTCGCCCTCAGCCCAATCACCCGTCTGGGGTTGCTGGTGGTCGAGCCGGACGCCATCGATAAAACCCCCGACGGTCGCATCGCTTACCTGGGGAGTATGACCTGGCAGGAAGTACCTCTTGATGAGGCTGCCTTCCTGTCCTTCTTAGGTGAGGTGCTCACCGTCTTAGAGCAGCCCAACCCGCCAGAGGCGGCGGAAAAATGCGCCTGGTGCCAGTACCGCCATTTCTATTAGGGCAAATTCTCTAAGTCGTTGAGGTCTTTATACCTGCCGCTAGCCTTTTTATTTATCTTGAGATGTTTCAGGCTAATTAGGTCTACTTCGATGCCATCCAAAACATCTGTCACGCGTTCTTTATAGCATTCATCGAATTCCACCCCTGAAATGGACGTGATGATCTCAAGTTTTACCGGTGGAATGCCCATTCGAACGATTTGCTTATCTTTCAGGAACAGTTCGGCTGAAAGTATTGGCATATCAAACCCAAATTCTCGTAACGCCGAGACGATTTTCTCCGCGTTATCTGGTTTCATGGCGATCCAAATATCCATATCGGCGGTAGCGCGTGGATAACCATGATAACCTACAGCATACCCACCAATCAGTAGGTACTGAACTTTATGTTCTCTGAGTAATTTCAAGAAGTCTTTGAAGTCGGGTTGTAAGCGGATTGTAGCCATAAATAATTTGTCGCATGGTTTCGACTGCTGCTAGACGCTCGTAGGGCGATTTCGTAAGCCAGTATGCTTTCTCATCCGAAGGATCGGTGAGTGAAGCTACGGATAAGGTAGTTTTATCCAATTTTGGTAAATGGATCGTTTTCATGGTATCAATATACCAGGAATAAGGAAAGCTGTAAACAAGCGTATGAGGCAATAGAAATGTGAACTGCTAACCTGATTATTATTCCAGGTAGAACACTATTTCCATTTGAGGGATGGTTTCATGCTCGGCTCCTATCTCTTCCAGTGCATCACTGAATATCTCTTGCGCCGCCCAAATGGGCGGTGAACCAAAAAGTCTCTCCGGTTTCAAAGCCGCGCAAGACCCATTCCAACTCAAGCAACTGAGCATAAAATCGAGAGCGCGGCAAATATTTTTCCAGACCTGGATACGCCTTTTTCATTTTCTTCACGAACGACTCGCCGTAGATACTGATCAGACCGCCAATGTCGGAAGCCGCATCCCCCATTCCCGCCATGCCAAAGTCAATCACACCGGTGATTTTCCGTTCTTGATCGTCAAACAAAATGTGATAAGACGCAAAATCGCCGTGGATCAATGCTGGCTGGTACGCAGAAGATCCTGGATCATCCAAAACGCTGTTAAACAGGTCTTCTGCCCATTGAATTTGATATTTTTGAAATAATGGATAGAGCTTATCTTTAACCCTTGCCCGGATCTCTAACCAATCCTGCCGCTTAACGGGGGCGCGCGTCGATGGGATTTCCCAATCCACTTGAGAAACATCCATCCTGTGCAGCCGGTAAAGAAAGGTTCCCAGTTGTCCGGCAATCTGATCCTGGGTGCTTTCGTCAAACCCCAATACCCTTTTACGGGACAGAGTCTGCC
>Ga0315273_10009775_pt1 | contig 12198 bp, 9 predicted proteins | sample YL17G02_0_MG_FD_205753 | JGI IMG/M metagenome (GOLD analysis project Ga0315273, IMG submission 205753) | Sediment microbial communities from Yellowstone Lake, YNP, Wyoming, USA - YL17G02_0 | ecosystem: Environmental > Aquatic > Freshwater > Lake > Sediment | place: USA: Wyoming | collected... | reverse complement strand
AGGTTTCTGAAAGGGCTATTGACAAAGTAATTCCACTCGCGACAATGTTCTCTTGACCCGCTGCCCATGCCTCCCGGCGACCGGGATGCTCGCGGCCGATTATTTCGTGCGGTCATCCGGGGCGGCGTGTGCCAAGAGCCCAACCATGGCAGGCGACGTGGACAGACAAGATCGTACCGAGGCGCACCCCATCGAGGGGATGTCCAAGCTCTCCTTGCGCCAGATCCAGGCCCTTAAGTCTCGTTGGCTTACGAGCATTGAGGCTTTCGTGGGAGCAGCGGCCACGGAGGAGGGCCGGGCAGGCCTGCGCGAGGCACTTGAGGACGCTTCCATAACCTTGGACGATCTCCTGCAGGAAGCCCGTAACATGCTTGACGAGCAGCGATTTCGGGAGTTGATGAGGCCCGAGCCTGGCGGTCAGACCGGTGCTCTGTGGGACGACAAATCTGGACGGACAGGCGATCCAAATGAAGGGGGACGCCGGGCATGAAGCTCCAGGGCCAGACACCTCTGACGAAAGCGTTCATCTCAGACGATCAGCAACAAATGCTGCGTTCTCTTTGGATCGAAAGCGTCGAGGAAGCCATCGCTGTAAGCGCCGCCTTGAGCGATTCGGAAGAGGCTCTTGAGAAGGTTGGCCTGAAAGCCCTCGCTGCTTCTCCGGCCACCCTCCAAGCCGTCGCCTCTGAACGCCTTTCACAAGTCCGCACCGCGCGGCAAGGAGGCGGCCTAGGCTGCCTTCCGGACGAACAGGTTCTACAGGATTTCCGCCAGATGGGACGGCTGCGTCCTGCGCGAGCCGCACCATCTGGCGCCTTCGAAGCTAAGCTGCCAAACGCCGTGCGGCTGATCGACCAGATGCCGCCCGTCCGCGATCAAGGGCAGCGAGGAACCTGCGTTGCCTTCGAATCGGTGGCGCTACGCGAGTTCCTGCTGGGGAGCCGGACTGACCTCTCCGAGCAGTTCCTCTACTGGGCGTGCAAGGAACTTGACGGCCATCCTGGTCCAGGAACCTACATCCATACCGCAATGACGGCATTTGCGCAATACGGCGTCTGCGACGAACGTAACTGGCCGTATAACCCATGCCAGACGTCCGATGAGGGGCAGGGACCGCCGCCAGCAGGTGCAAGGGAAGACGCTCTTCGCTTCCGGCTCGACTCGGCCAGGACTGTCGAGCCGAACCTCGTCGTCCACTACAGGCAGGTCTTGGCCGGTGGCAGTGGCCATCGGGGCATGCCCGTCACTTTCGGCACGCTAGTCTTCAACAGCTGGTACATGTCCAGCGAAACCCATCGCACGGGCAAGATCACGCTGCCACTGCCGGGCGAGAACCCGGCCGGCGGCCATGCGTGGTGTGTGGTCGGCTATGTCGATGACGAGGATGTCCCGGGCGGTGGCTATTTCATCGTTCGTAACAGTTGGGGCACCGGCTGGGCGGCCAACAGCCCGGAGGCGGCTGGCCATGCACTTATGCCCTATAGGTACGTTGAGAACTTTGCATTCGAGGCGTTCACGGGGCCCGGAACGATGCCAGAGATCTTTTGGACCAAAGAAGATGTCGATAGGGGCTATGTCCGATATCTGACCGAGGAAGAGGCCGATCTTGACGGCATGTCCCGTGCTCCCCAAACGGCGGTCCTATGCCATCCATCGGAGCCTCAGAAGTTCAGGGTGGCGACTTCTGACAACTGGCACGTCTTCGTGTCCCGCAATAAGACCTGGACCCCCGAGGCGCTCAGGCGGGTATGGTTTCCCGCATCTCCGGAGCGTAGCATCTCGGAAGCGGGTGCTTATCGAGCACTCCGGCAGTCTTTCATTGGGGCCGTTCACAAAGGCGTGTACCCGACGAACTCAAGGAACAGGGACTTGGTGCTCCCGATGCCTATAGCGAATTCTATCTGGCGGCGGCTATTGGCATGGGAACCGCGGGTCCGACATGTTCGCTCACTTCCAGCCGAAGACACCAACGTCTTTGCAGCTGATTTGGCAAGAGCCATAGCTGCGAGGAGCGGCGCACCTCACGAGGTGTCGCTATGGCCCAAAGACTGGATATCCTGGCTATCGGAGGTCAACGCGCCCCACATATACGCGCTCAGCACTCTCGTTGGTGTTATTCATGTTGTTGCGGTCACGCCTGTTGCGGTCGTGTTTGATTCTCCGGGACGCGCGTCGCTTGTTGCGCCATGTCAGCAAACAGTCGACCTCCTGCTTGATATCTACTCAGGGTGGTCCAGCAAGACTGGTAACAAGGCCAGTTTTGTCTTATTTACTGTCGGCTCCTTCTTCTCTTTGGCACCACAGACAGCGGGGTACATTGGCCCTAATCACGGCGTAGTTGCATCGAGCCTCCATTCCGATGGAACGTGGACGGTGTCTTCGCCAGATGCGCCTTATGACAAGAAGTGCATGCGCCGCTTCTTTGGGCGATTGCGGCCAGATTGGGGGCAAATTGTTGACGCCATCAAGCGTTATGTCGATCACTTGCTTGATATGCAATACGCCGGCAGCATACACGTGGCAAAGATCTCTAGAGACACAGGCATCGATCCTGTGTGTGTTGAAGACGCTCTGTTCACCTTAAGAGACAATTTCCCGAGGGATTATCGGGTGAGCCGATTCGAGGGAAAGACGCTTATTGGCAATAGGGACGGGAAGATCGGAAGGACGATTCACTCCTTCACCCAAGCTCATTATCTATCCCGCCTCGCCTGCCTTGGGCCCGCGGCAGGCGTGGCCATCTGGTCTATGAAAGATGTCATACTTGGGCGTCCATTTGAGGGGTGGGGTTTTGCCGCAATGATCCCGTTAGCTTATGCCGGTGAGTGGTTAAACACCAGGTTCCGCAAGTGGCGCGAAGACAAGGAGTGAGTCATGGGTCGCATCGGCGAAGCAATCAGAAGTGTTTTGGCCAACATTGCCAAGTTCCTTCACATAATACCATCCGATGAACGGCGTGTCGAGTTCATGGATCGCAAGCTTACAGTAGCAAAGGCGAAGAACGTGGATCGTCTTGATGCACTCAAACATACTATCAAGCAAATTGAGGCTGAAGTACTCCTCAAGAAGAAGGAATACGAGAGCGCCAGGGGTGATAGCAAGCGGATTGTGGGAGGCGAAATAGAAAGGCTCTTCCGCGACCTGGACGGACTGCGAGGTCAGGAAAGAGTCATATTCAGCAACATTGAGCGTATTTCAGTCGCTCAAGCGAAGCTGGCAGAGCACAAGGATGCTCAACAGAAGGGGCTTGAAGAAGGCGAGCTTGATGATATAGCTGTGGGGCTTGAGGATGCATTTGAAGGCCTAAAAACGGTTGATCGTGCTTCGCGGGATCTTGACCGGATTCAATACGAGCCGCGTGAATCGAAAAGCATTGAGTCAGAAAAGCGTATGGCTGAGGTCGCCGGGGAACGTGAGACAACCACAGGCTTGTCACCCGAGACAGAGAAGCGACTGAAGCAGCTCGAGACGGAAGAGGCATAGTGCCCGCCTCCACAGATAGGAGTTTCCTATGGCCTTTGGTGATCTATTCAAGTCCAAGCGTGATCGCGAACGAGACCAGGTGAAGAAGCGGCGGAAGGCATTTCGCGAGGCGGAAAACGCCGTCGATGTGGTCAAGGACCGCATAAAGAAGCTGAAGGTTGATCGCGACAAGGCATGGGGCGAGGCCCGGCAGTACCTCAAGGACGGCCAGAAGGCCGCCGCCCAACGTTGCCTCCAGACCGTCAGAGCCAGCGAAGTCATGATGGGCAAGGTCGAAATGAAACGTTGGGTGTTCGAGCAGCTCTTGACCAAGTTGGAGCTGGCCAAGACCGACCAGGACTTCGCTCAGGCGCTCGGGGCCATCAACACCGTTGTCAAAATCGACCCGGAGGCCGTCGCCGATGTGCTCGGCGAGGTCGAGGACAAGCTCGGCGAGCAGGTGGACGTAGACAAAATCTGGGAGAAGATGCACGCCAAAGAGATGGAAGGCGCGGAGACCCAGCTAGCCGACGTCATCCCCTCCACCGAAGACATGATGAAGCAGCTTGAGGACGAGGCGGCCGAGGACATCGGAGCTGCTCGCCCGTCCAAGGCCAAGGAGAAGGCCGAGTCGGAAGGCGGCGTGAAGGACCAGATCGGCGAGGCCCGCTCCCGGCTGAAGAAACTCATGGAGGAGGATAAATGAGCTTCGTCGCCGACAAGAAGCGAGAGCACGAGACGGCCGCCGAAAAGGCACTGACGAACAAGGATTACGCCAAGGCGTTCTTCCACACCGCCAAGGCGGCCGAGTTCGGCCTTCGCTTGGCCGAAGAGAGCGAAGGCAAGATTGCCCGCCGGTATGTTGAGGATGCGCTGGAGCTGATCCAGATCGCCGAGGAACTCAAGGCCAAGGCGCAGACCCAGGCCCCGGCCGCCGCTCGCAAGGCCGTCAAGGAAGCAAGCGGTGAAGAGGATGTTGCCAAGACGCAGTGGGAGCTGAAGGAAAAGCCCACCGAAAAGCTCGACGACGTTGCCGGCCTGGACGACGTGAAGCAGGAACTCCGCGAAAAGGTCATTGATCCGTTCCTTCACCCGGAAATCTATGACCGGTTCAAGGTCAAGATTGGCGGCGGCATCCTGATGTACGGCCCGCCGGGTAATGGCAAGACGTTCATCGCCAAGGCCGTCGCCGGCGAACTGGACGCTGCCTTCTTCAACGTCAATGCTTCGCAGGTCAAGGACAAGTACGTCGGTGAGACGGAGAAGAACCTCCAGCGGCTCTTCGATGAGGCCCGCCAGCATCCGAAGGCCGTGCTCTTTCTGGACGAAGTCGACCATCTGCTGGCCAAGCGCGGCAACCGCAAGATCGGCACCGTCGCCCAGTTCCTGTCGCTGACGGACGGCTTGGTCAAGAACACTAACTGCATGCTGGTGCTGGCCGCCACGAATAGGCCGTGGATGTTGGACGAAGCCGTCATTCGTCCGGGCCGCCTGGGCACGCACATCTATGTCGGCCCGCCAGAGGCCACCGCCCGCGAGGCCATCCTTGCCTACAACATGCGCGAAGTGCCCGTCGCCGCCGATGTCGTCTTTGCCGATGTGGCTGCCCAGACCGATGGCTACAGCGGTGCGGACATAGCCGAGTTGTGCGACCGGGCCAAACGGTCGGCGCTTGCCCGCCAACTCGCCGGTGGCAAGGAAGAGAACGTTACTGCCGCCGACTTCACCGCCGCCCTGGTCAAGGTCCGCCCGTCGGTCACGCCGGCCATGCTGAAGGAATTCGAAACCTGGCGAGATGCCAGACTCACTCCTGCCGGTGCGGGGGAGGACGACGAATAGAGGCCCCCGATGGGGGCAGGAAGGCCGTGCAATGCTGAAATGGCCGTTCATGCTGATATCACGATTGGGCGCTGTTGCCCTGATCTGCTACATCGCCTGGCTGGGTTGGCAGAACCTTGGCCCGCACAAACCGGAGATCGGCCCGGTGCGCCGCGAGTTCGCCAACAAGGTTATCCCCACCATCATCGATGACCTTCGGAACGGCCGTGGCAACATCCGCCGGGCGGCCCTGCTGCACTTTGAGAACGACCCGACCGACTACTTCACCAACCAGTTCCGCACGGTTGTCGAGCAAAGTGGCATCTTGGACCTGCGCGACCGTACTGTGGGCGAGAAGATCACCAACTTGGTCAACCTTCCCCATACGCCCTACGGCTCGCTGGACACAGCCTTGGCGCGAGGGCATGACCTTGGGACACCGGCCGTCATCCTCGGCACGATCCACTCCTTCGAATCGCGCGGCGGCGGGGCCAACATTGATGTGGAGGTCCTCCTAGCGGATGTTTCCACCGGCCAGGTCATCTTCTCGAGGCGTTATAACAAGGACACCGCACCGCTCACCATGATCGCTGCCAACGTCGAGGCCGCCACCAAGAGCTCCCCGTGGTTCCAGCGTCTCTTCGGCTGGCTTATCGCCGTGCTGCTGCTGCCCGTCTTCACCATCGCCTTCATGCGCACGATGGTCCGCCGAGGGTCTAACAAGACCAACGCCTTTGTCTTGGGCGTCTATACGCTGGCCGATGCCCTCCTCGCCTGGCTGCTGGTCGGTGCGGCCCTGACGTCCTGGTTCGCGGTGCTGGTGTTTATCGTCGCTGTGGCGATTGCTCTCGCTTACAACATTCACGTGATGTCGTTTGCCTTGAGACTTGAGGAATAGCGCAACATGAATTCACCTGACGGCGCCCGCAGACGACGCATCTTTGGCTTTGCTGGGATTGGGGTGAGGCACAATGAGAATACATGAGCTAGCAGCCGAACTTGGGCTGTCCACGAAAGAGCTAACTGAGAAATGTCGTGGTCTTGGGATCACCATTCCTGATAGCGGCCTGTCTAGCCTCACAGATGATCAGACTGCGGCGATCCGTGCAACATTGAGGGAGCCAGGAGATGGTCAGAGCCAGCCGCATTCACCCGACACCGTGTTGGCCCCATCAAGTCAGGTCACAGATTCACCCGTCGAGACGACTGAGCCCCCTCGCAAGAAGGGATTCATATCCTGCCCACGTTGTGGAGCGAAGCTTGGGAAGGAGGGGCAGTGCCCCAGGTGCAACTATCGTGACGTGTCGGACGCCGAGCCATCAGACAGCCACATTGGCCTGTATGGCATATCGCAAAGCGGTAAGACCGTGTTCCTGGCATCGTTGACGCAACGGGTCTTGACCATAGGGCGTCATGAAAGGGCAGTCGAGCTTGATGGATGGAGGCCCGATGTACCGACCGATAGGGTCCGAACTACCACGGCGAAAATATGCCAGAAGCTCGTTCAGAGCGAACCAATCGACCCGACTGACAAGACGGTCTACGACAGGTTCAAGTTTGGCTTCAAAAGACGAATGGGGGTTTGGGGACGGGACTCATATGTCTTTCAGTCGCACGATGTTTCGGGTGAACTTCTGAGAACATGGGTAGAAGGTGGCGTGATAACGCCCGACCAACTGGCCACCTTTTCGGTGGATGCCGCCAGATCCATCGGATTGCTCATATTGATCGACCCTAAGCCTGAACTGGATTCATCGAATCCAAGCAAAGGCTTGCAGGACGCTTTGTGGCGATGCCTCCTGGATCGGCTGCTTGCCGAGCAGGGAGGAGAGTCCCTGCGAAAGCCTGTCATGTTCGCCATCAGCAAGTGCGATGATCCGGCAGTGGCGGGAGTACTCGAAATGCCTTCCGCTGAGGAGCGTGAAGAGGCTGAGCGAGACCCTGATAACAAACTCACCGCAGTCATCGACAAGCAGAATGCCGCCGCTAGACGCTTCCTGCATACATACATGCCGCAGATATGGACTGCGATAGACCCAGATGATGCTGACGCACGCGTGCCGAAAGCGCACGTAATCGCCATGTCGTCGACAGGCCTGAATGGGGACGCCCTCCGTGTTGCTGGGAAGCTCCGTCCGTGGCGGATTGCGGAACCAGTGGTATGGGTGCTCAATCAGGTGCGTCCGTGGGCGTACAAGCACTGGCGTGCTCGCCTCGCGATCAAGTCATTCATCATTCTATGTGTTCTTTGCTGGGGTGCCCTGGAATGGACGACTATGCTACACCTTGACTCGGTGGAGAATGATGCACGCGGCCGAGTCTCCTCCGGTCGCCTAGAGGATCTAAAGGATGCGGTGCAACTGTGTGACGAGGCGGCCTCACCGTATTCTCTCGCCTATTGGTTGCGTGGGAAGCCCCGCCTAGACAATGTCAAAGCTACTGCCTTGACTCAGTTAAAGAAATTACGTGTAAAGACGCTCTTGGCAGTGTGCAGCGACAAGGTAAGCCGGTTAAAGGATGCCCTTGCCCAAAACGATGTGGCGACAGCTAGGCAGCTCACGTCGGATGTTGTCACTTCGCTCCAGGCTGAATCTCCCGAATGTAGGAAATTGGCGACCGACGCAGAAACATTGTTTCGCGAGCAGCGAGACACCACGATCGCTGACAGCGCCAAGGAAGTTGCGGCTGTGCTAAACCTGGTCAACGAGGGCAAAGCTGAAGAGGCGATGGGTTCGCTAAAGCTCCTCCTGAAGAAGCTTATCCCGTGGGCAGACGAACCTGCGGCAGCGAACTTGCTGAAGAAACTAAAAAAGGATGGCGACATTCGTGTTCTTGTGAACCAAGCCCTTATGAAGTCGTATCAGGAGCGTTTTCAGAAAGCCCAAGAGATGATGTTGCGAGGCCCTCAGGACTTGGGCAAAAAAGCTGCTGATAATGTGATTGCGGATCTGAAGGAGCAGGACTTTGCCGAGGCAGCGTCATTGGCAGTCCAGGTGAAGAGCTGGCTCGAGCAGTTCGCGAGAGACCGAGAGGCCTTTACGCGGATTACCGAGAACCTTAAACAAGTTGAGGATCGACTGAAGTCGGCTGAACTGGACTGCGATGCGGCAGCGGCAAACAGCCTGTTGGAGAAGGTTGCCGCCTTCGAGACGGATGTGACTAAATTTCCGCCGTCGGAGCCCAAACGGACCCTTTTGGAGCTGCTCGTTAAGGCGAAGTCGCGAGCATCAGTAGTTGTGAAGCGTCGCCAGGGATTTGACCGTTTTTGCCTGCAGGCTCGCGATGCGATGGCGCGCGGCGATCTCCGGTCTGCGCGTGAGCCTTATAAGAATGCTATTGAATTATATCCGGAGAAAGCAGTAGTGGACGAAGCCGATGTTGTGAACGTCAAGCTGTCTGAGTACGACAAGCTCATGCAGGTGGCAGATGCCGCAGCTAAGGACCTGGCGGCCCCCTCTACTGCCTGTGCCCGCTTCGAGGACGCCATGAAGGTCTGGCCACAAGGCCCCGAGGCTCCTCAAGGTATGAAAGAGTTGCGCAAAGCTGCCAAAGCCAAAATGTCCGTGTTGGTGGCCGATGCTGACAGATTGGTGGCGGCCGGTACGTTTTCGCCGTGCTACCCCCGTCTTGCTGCCGCTATCGAACTTGCGTCACAGGTCAAGCTGCCAGATGATGTGCAGCAGTTGGTTACCAAGCGCGGCAATATTCTGCGGGAACAGATACGGCGGAGTATGGATCTGTCGCGCAATGATGACCTGAAGGGAGCGTTTGTTTTGGCAACCGAAGCGCGAGAATGCGCTACTGCACTGGGCAACAAGGAGTTAGAGTTACTGGCTTACCAGACGCTTGACAAACTTGCGCCTGGCGGCGTGCTGTGGAAGAACATCGTCACCGAGAACGTGAGAACACTCTCGGCTGAGGGCAAATCATCGGAGGTCAAGGTGACGTACTTCTGCAACTCCTTAGACATGAAATTTGTCTTGGTGAAGCCGCGGTCGGGCGCAGAGCAAGATCAGAGCAAGGCGGCACCGATGCCTGCGGATGCTATATCCCGTGCGTTCTACATCAGCGCAACAGAAGTAACCCAGTCTCAGTATGCCGCAGCGATCGGAGAGACAGCACCACCATCATCGTCGGCATCTCTGCCAGTCGGGACTGTCTCATGGACTGAGGCGAAAGTTTTTTGTGCCGCGGTTGCTCAGAAAGACAAGGTGGTATGTGATCTCCCATCCGAATCTCAATGGGAATTTGCCTGCCGAGCGGGAAGCACGGCGGCATATAGCTGGGGTGCTCTGGCTAAACCGGAATTTGCCAACTATTCGGCATCACGTATTCGAGACAAAGTCGAGGTAGGTCGTTACCCCGCCAACGGCTTGGGTCTCTTTGACATGCATGGCAACGTCTGGGAATGGTGTCGTGACACCTACACGGACCCACAGTGGCCTGCTGGTATAGTTCGGAGAGTACGCCGAGGCGGAAGCTATCTCAGCAACGAGGCGCTTATGAAGAGCGGCTTCCGAGAGCGGATGGGCAAGGATGAACGGCGCCCCGATGTTGGTTTTCGTGTCGTGATTGAGTGTGTTGACAAGGAGCAACAGTAAGGGCACAGTAGCCGTACATAGCGCACTGCGGCATACGGGCGCATATAGCGTGCCGTGTGTCGCCGATGACCACGTGTGACGAGGAAACGAGAATGCGAATCCGACATTTTGGCAAAGTGACGAGATCATTGTGGAGACCTGACGCGGATAGGAGGTATTGCGCGTATCACATAATCGTGCTCAGCTCAGTGCTGGTATGCGCAACAGGCGGATGTAGCTCCGGTTATGCCGGCACTGTGTTCGCACCGGCGGTACAAAAGGTGGTCCTCTTTGAGATTGCGGGGCCGTACGGTGGGGAGTTCACCGACATGCTGTCCTTAGAGCTTACGGCAGCATGCAGGAATGGACTGGCTGTAGTGCGGGCGAGATCTGTATCTGCCTTAGCACCCTTTGCCGACACATTAAGCCCGGACAGCATCGTCAGAGACTTAGGCGCCCAAGCATACATCAAGGGCAGCATATCAGCCGGAGAGGCCGATGAAGATGAGTATACCGTTTTAGGCACATTTCAGATATTTGACCCTCAGAAGGAAGGTTTGATCGGGGGGATAGCCAATGCTACGCACACGGGCAAGCGCGATTCTCCCTCCAAGAGTGTGCGGCTCTCGAGCGGAGAATTGGATGTTGTCCACCGCAAGTTTGCAGCCCGTGTTGCGAGAGAACTCGCTAAAGGATTGGGTTACTAATGCGAAGACAATTTATGAACACTCATACTTCCACACTGAGCATGGAGACAGGCAACGCGAAGTGTGCGCAGATGCGCCTAACACGATCGTCGCTCAGGCCTGTCCGGGCAGCCGTAGGCACCGCAGAATGTAGCACGGTATTTGCGCCGCCGGTACTCATCGGTTCCACGCAATGGAGGGTGACACGAGGTCCGCTCGTCAGTATGGCTCTGTTTGCGCTTATCGGTATGACTACTGGCTGCCAAGGCGAGTATCGCGGCAGCGTGATAACCCCGGCTGTTCAGAAGGTGGTACTGTACAACATCGAAGGCACATATGGTGAAGAGTTTACACGCATGCTTGCGGCGGAACTTCCAGCTGCTTGTCGCGGCTTGGTATCGGTTGTCCGGGCCAATGAAGTTCCCCAACTGGTCGAACCGGGGTCCGGCGCCAACCGGTGCAGTCAGATTCGCGATATAGGAGCACAGGCATTCATTACAGGAAGAATCCTACGCAGCGAGCAGGTTCAGTTCAACAAGTACTATGTCATGGGTACGTTTGAGCTTTATGACCCAGGTAAGGAGGCTGAAATTGGGGGTGTCCCAGATGCCAGATATGTGGCTGACGTTGACTTTGGGGTGAACTGGGCCGTGGGAAAAGTCGGGCCGGAGAACGCACAGAAGGTGCATCAGGTTCTGGCCTGGTGGGTGGCAAAGCAGCTCGCGAGGGGGCTCGGGTACTAGGGCGTTTGGAAAGCATCGCATGAAACTCGCGAAGAGACATGATTTGCCCAATCACAGAGTCATTGTCGCTGGCCCGTTTAGGCGACGTGGGCTCTTTCGGCATGGCTTAGCGATGCCCGCAGATTCGCGGGATGGGTACTGCCTGTGCGTTCAACGTGGTGGAGTCCTGTCGGAACTCGCAGACGAAGGGGCTGTTGAGCCCATCGTCGATAAGCATTATCGTGACCGGGTGATCGGCATATGCACGGAGCCGCATACAGCGCAGTTGAGGTTCATTGCGTTTGCCGAGGAGCCCGGGGCATCCACCATGGGGCTGTGTCTTGTTCTGAATGTGAGCTGGAGGTTTGACATTCGTCAATTTCTTCTGCAGCGCGGCGCGAGCGAGACTGCTGGCGATGCCGTGTGGACAAGACAGGAGGTCGATAGCTTCCTCGCCCCTGTCGGCCTGGATGAGCCGACCGTAAAGCGCACCGTTGACACGCTTCTAGTCATGTTGTGCGAGCAGGACGTCCGCATCGCTTGTCGGAGCAAGACGGTCGGCGAGCTCGTTGATAGGTCTGAGCTAAGCTATAAGGCGTGGCAGAGACTACTGGATAGAGTCCTGGTGCCCTATGGTATTCACGCAACGCTCCTGGGCTGCCATCTTGATCGAGCGAGTGCCAATGAATACCTAGACCTGCAGAGACAGATTCGGGAGATGATCGTTTGTAGGAGTCAAGCCCAGTGTGAAGAGGCCATCTTGGATGTCACAGCCAAGGCCGATCTGTCTCCAAGAGACAAGCAGAGGGAGGTTGAAAGAACACGGCGGGAAATTGAGGCGCGGCGCGATGCACATTTGACACGGGCTGGCATTTCAGTCGGTATGCCCAACGACGATGGCACCCTGCCGCTGTCGTTTGTGCGTAGGGT